>Ga0307517_10001558_pt1 | contig 38216 bp, 40 predicted proteins | sample 23_EM_MG_FD_194515 | JGI IMG/M metagenome (GOLD analysis project Ga0307517, IMG submission 194515) | Populus trichocarpa ectomycorrhiza microbial communities from riparian zone in the Pacific Northwest, United States - 23_EM | ecosystem: Host-associated > Plants > Roots > Unclassified | place...
TAGGTCGCGTCCTCCCTCCTCATCCACCGGCCCACCACCTCTCGTAGGCGGTGTTTACCCCTTCTCTTTTGCTGGGCAGACGTCGCCGTTTCCACCCGTGCCAGGCGGTATGGAAGATGTTGACTGATTACTTATCTCATTTCGTTCAACACTGAGCGTGTTCTATAGTGCTTATGATTGCCTTTTGTCACGTGGCACATCCATGTCTTTCGGTATTTACGCATCTTTCTGCATCATACTTAATTTGTTCTCGCTCATTCCGCTTTGTTCGTTTTGGCAATCCTGTATCATAACAATTCCCGCATAAATCCATTCCAGATCTGAGATTAGACATTAGGCTCGGCTTTGGCCTCTACGTGCCGAATACCGTTTGCCGGAACATATTGCACTACATCCTGGGATGATCTATGATGGGCGAGGAGATGTCGCACTGGCGATCACAGAATCACCTCGGCTCACCTGTGTCTGTCATGAATAGGGGGTTTGTTCTATATCTTACGCTGCAACGATCACATCCTTGGCAACTTAGCTCCCTGATATTCTTCCTGCGTTTTGCACACTAGCCTCAACCTAACCACCATCGCTACTAGCTTTTCGATATGTCCTTTGGGCGCTGGCTGCTCTTCTTCACCTACCTTGGTTTGGTCCAGGCCGAGGCAAACTCAGCATCGCTATTCAAACCTTCTCAGTATCCCAAGAAAACCGCGCACTGTAAAGCGACGCGTCGAACTCCAGTCGAGGAAGCTGTCGACATTCAACTCAGTACGCTTCCTGTTGTCGCAAAGTGCTATGGAATCGGAATTAAGTTTTATTCGGCGTTTATAGAATATGTCGACATCAACCCAGAGGCCTCAACAACACTGATAATGGTTCATGGATGGCCAAGTCTTTGGAGTACATGGTCGAATCAAATCCAGGAATTTCAGGTTAGATACCGTTTTTCGTTTATGAATCTCGGTTTGATACAATGGAATAGGAGGATTATCACCTGGTTGTCCCAGACTTGCGCGGCTTTGGAGAATCCACGCATCCTGGGGATACCAAGTCGTCAGGAACCATGGGTGACATGGTGGGCGATCTCGTTTGTATTCTCGAACATGCGAATGTCTCTTCTGCGATATGTGTGGGGTATGTATGGAGGGCCCGCTCCACGAATTATAAGACGGAGCTGACCGCAGATATATTTCAGCCACGACTGGGGTTCGTCGGTCTGCTACGAGGCTGCTAGGAGCAGGCCGGACATTTTCACAGGCGTTGTTGGTGGGGTAATTCCGGTCGGTAATTCTTCGTACCTCCGCGCGTTTCAAAATCTTACGCAGCTTGCTAATTTACAGTATATCCCTTCCTCTGGGCCCTTCGTTCCGATCAAAAATCTTCTACCTATTTTTCCTTCGCTTACCTACCAGCTATTTTTTGATTCGCAGACGGATGAAGCCGTCGCGGAACTTGACAAAGATATCCGGAGGACTATTCGCGCTACCCTCAGGACGGCCAAGAATCATCCTCCGACTGCATTTTTGAAGAACGAGAACTCTTTCTTGGCTGCTTGGGACGAAGTTGAAGAGGTGAGCTAACAATTTCCATATTCGGGACATTTGAAAGTTGCGCCTGACACACTCTTCGAATGAGATTCCACCAGTCCCTTTCTTTACTCCAGAAGAGGAGGATTACTTCGTCGAACAGTACAGTATTAATGGATTTAAGCACAGTGAGTGAAGGACCATTCATCGACGGGTGTACAAAGCGTAAAAGACATTTTATCCAGCTCTTCAGTTTTATACCACGGAGGTATTCTGGACTTGAGGTTTCAAGTTGACGAAGATTCTTACAAGAATTATGTTCAGAACCGCCATCAAAGCTGGAGACACGCCTATTCTCAAAGAAATCATACTATCTCTCAACCCGTACTCGCCATTTATCCTAAAGAGGTGCGGTCGATATCCCCCCCCCCGCCTTTCTCGCTTGCTGACATCTGAGAAGGATCCGGTTGCCGATTGGCTTGTCGCCGCGACCGTTCTCAAATCTGCGGATTACCTACCGGATTTAACGACCGAGGTATGGCCGTTGCTTTTGAGGCTTGCAACAGTGACGATTGACGACTTGGCTAGGTTCTTCCAGGCGCCCACTGGGTTCACCTTGAATACCCGAAGGAGTTTAATGCAATTGTGCGGAAATGGCTTGACAAAACCTGCAAATATAGTAATAACGACAATAATGGATCACACGACGAGCTATAAGCTCAATCAGAATCGACTTTCATGGACTGTGGAGATTTTTCGAAATGGTATCTATTTTATTCAATTTGTTTGGGTTGAAGAAAATCATGTAAACGTATTTTATGTGCACATTGGAAGGAACTCGATTTATAAAGCAGATGAGTATGGCGCAGACGAAGTAGATCACTCGACTCAAACCTGTTGAAGATCCTCACAGGCCTCAGCATGCAGAAATCCATTTACGTTCAACTGATCTTCAAGAATACAAATTCGGGTTGCCCCCGTCCGGTACCTCAACAAGGTCCCTCAGCCCAGTAATACAGTATGCACAACCTATAGTATTCAGGGAGATCGGGACACCCCTTTATTATAATGCAACAACGATCCAAGCCGTTTATGAGGCAATTTATCGCATTGCAAAAGGTCAGCTGCGGCACGAACACCCGTCCTGGATCCATTTTAGGGTGTGCGAAGGTTATGGGCGATGATCATGATGTGCATGATGTCCGAACTGTAGGTAACGTCTCTTTACATAAATTCCAACTCGCGACAATTTTCATCCAGCTTCACAGGGCACATTGGACACTATGGCAGTCGAGGTCGCCAATGGAGATTTCCTCTTTGAACCGCGTCGGCATACATTGCCAGGCATGTAGCATGCATTCTTCCACAATCCCATCCACGACCTGGAGTCCCTCTGGTGGATCCTCGTCTGGTATTTGTTCAAGAAGGTCGCCAAAAATCCCAACACAGTAGGGTTTACCCCATCAGAGAACCAGATCTACATGCAAGGTAATCGCGCCTGTCGACCCTTTCCCTCACATACCGGTCGTTGGGGAGCTCGGGACTCGCATTTACGGGAAGCAGTGGATTTCGCAAATTTTGAAGCGGTGCTTCCCTGAATATATAGCAGCTTACGGCTCTCATCTCGCAGACATGCAAGCCCTATTAATTTGTGCATTAGAAGATACAGAGGCTTCACTTCACCTCGAAAAAGTCAACACCACTCCATTTGATGCATCATTCATAAGGTCCCTTCAAGTAACGCGCAATCAGGAGCTTTACGTGGACTATAAAATGGACGATCTATCTAAACTCTTGAATGCGTATCAAAGCAAACACGAGGGAGGAACACGACCACTCCCGACCAAGTCATGAAAGCCTATAACTCTGGAGAAGACGTGCGTACCTCGTACTATCCACAAATTTCCTCTGACAGGCTACTCTCAATAGAGAATCGGAGTGTGGACAATGAAGTGCGTCGAATACGACCTCCCTTTCCAGCTTGAATTGTGCAAGAAATTCCCTCCCGTGGTAGGAGAAGAAAGCGATCGGAATCGCTTCTGTCAGAACTCACGGAACTGAATGATGAAGAGTCCGACAACGTTAACGAGCCCAGGACGACGAAGGAAGAAGACCTAGAAATGGATATGATCAGAAGATACTCCAATAAGGGAACTTGCTCTCGCCCCATTTGCTTGTAAACTACTATTCCTGTGCTGAATTGAGGGTAGTCAATTTTACATAAATAATTACTAGGCAGTGTCTATAGAGCAGGCATGCTAAAAGTTGATTCATGGGTACTAGCATATACCGTACTACATCCGTTACATTCGATGTTTCGACTTTCAAGCGCCGTTTATAAGCAAATATCCCAATGATCCCATGTCCTGGTGTGTCTTAACGGCTCTTGCGAGGGATTTGCCGAAAAGTGCTGATCATCACTTGTCTCCCGCAGTCAATGATAAATCGCATCGATCAGTCCCTTTGATGCCTGCATATGCCGCCGTTCACATGTGCACATGGTGAGCACAAATGGATCGTCGAGTCTTGAGTCAACAAGCGTTCCCATGACTTTTCCCCCGTCGAAGCTGATCCCTGCTTCAACTTGAACCACAACCTTCATTCTAGCGATGGTACGCCAGAGCGCTCGTGTAGCTATCTTAGGTGGTTTCATTCTGTGCGGGGTTGCTCTACTATCTGGACATTCAGTCCTCGATTATATCTCTGGTACTCCACTCTGGTCAATTAACGCCTTCCAGAGCCCCTTCCAAGGAGAGGAATTTTCTTGGAAAACAGTTAAGAATCCACGCTTTGATATCGGAACCTAACTCCTATCAAATTTCGTAGGTTCAACCTCGAAAGGAACTTCAGTGGCAGAATTGTTACCTAGGACGCCAGTGCGCGCGCCTCATCGTGAAATTTGAATAATGACTTCAGACAACGGCACCGCTGACCGAACTCTTTCCCTCCCAGGTTCCCCTCAACTACGCCGACCCGAAAGGCCAGGAGGCCACTATTGCACTCATTCGCAAACCCGCTATCGTTTCGTCAGACTCTAAGTTCTACCGCGGGCCTGTCCTCTTCAACCCAGGGGGTCCAGGTGGAAGCGGTGTTGACCTTCTCCGGGGACCTAATGCTGATCTCTTCAGTGTAATTTTGGGACCTCAATTCGACATCCTCAGCTTCGATCCTCGAGGTATGTGCAGCACTTTTTTTGCGTCCTTCATCGTACTGAGGGCGAAAAGGGATTGCACGATCTACTCCGCGTGCCTCATTCTTTAAGACCGACGTCGAACGTGAATTATGGGGTGGAGAGACTCTTGGTATCGTGAACAACTCTGATGAGGGCATTGCGCGGACATGGGCACGATCAAAAGTGGCTGGACAGCTTGCTGCGGAACAAGACTACGGATACCTGAGGCATATTAATACCGATCAAACCGCGCGAGATATGCTGCGCATCGTTGAGGCTCATGGGCGGTCCAAGATCCAATACTGGGGATTCTCGTGAGGCTCCTTCTCTTCGTCAATTTTGATGTCCTCATACACGACTTTACTAGATATGGCTCCGTGCTGGGCGCCACTTTTGCTTCCATGTTCCCAGTATGCATTTTGCGGTCACTTCTGGTCGCTCTCTTGACCTAATTTTTTTCAGGATAAAATTGAACGCTTGGTAATTGACGGCGTCGTTGATTCCGAGAATTATTACGCAAGTGAGCAATGACTACTTAACATTGTCAATATTACTCATCACATCTCCAGCCCTTTGGTCGAATAACCTTCTGGATGCCGATAAGGTGATGGAAAGCTTTTACACTGGATGCGCCGATGCGGGCCCTTTCGTGTGTCCCTTCTGGGCAAGCTCACCGGACGATATCGAACGAAATCTCACGGCTTTGTATGATTCACTTCGTTCTCGACCGCTTCCCGTCAAGACGGCAATATCTTATGGGATATTTGATTATGGTCTCCTACGCTCAATCGTGTTTGGTTCTCTCTACAGCCCTTATGCTTCTTTCCCGAGCCTTGCCCGAGGTTTGGCCAAGTTGGCCGCTGGAAATCCACAACAACTATCTGAATACGTCATGCCCCCTCCCTTCGAATGCTCATGCGAGTCATCAGAACGTGCATTCGCGTCAGTGAGAGACTCTCAAGCCGCGGTGCTCTGCAATGACGGTGACGATGTCCCCGATGACCTAAAGTCAACCGAGGAATACTTCGAAATGCTGACCAAGGTGTCGAGCTGGGGTGATATTTGGGCGCATATAAGGATGGGATGCATGTGAGTTCCCCAATATTTGAAAATTCTCCTAAGACTATATGATGTCGTGTACAGTGGTTGGCCAAAATTCCCCAAGGATCACTACCAAGGTGAACTACATTGCTACCATTTACGAAGTGTTTATTCACTCTTTGAGGAACCAGGACCTTTTGAAGGAAACACCAGCCACCCGATTCTACTGGTCGGAAATACTGCAGGTAAGCGAGCCTCTCTTTCACAGTTATAATTCAGACTTAGTGTCCGTGATATCTCCAGACCCTGTGACACCGCTCTGGGCGTAGGTGTAGTCTTCTACGTCGGTAGAAGATTGTCAAAACTTACGAACCTTCCTTCAGCGCAAAGAAAATGGCTCGCGGTTTCCCAGGTTCAGTGGTCCTAACGCAGGATTCCGCAGGAGTGAGTCGAAGCTGGGACAATGTTTGTTTTCATTCGATATTGATATGTACTTGATTTGACAGCACTGTTCCATCTCGGGTCCCTCGATCTGCACTCAGCGACACATCCGAAATTATTTCGTTCACGGAGTTCTCCCAGAGCCCGACACTATCTGTGATGTCATTGGAAAGCCTTTTCCTCACTCCGAACTTGAGACCGTAGTTGAAGGCTCCCAATCTGTGTTGGCCAACATGTCGCAGGAGGACAAGGAAGTATTCACCGCCACCCAGGAGCTCAGCAAGACCCATGTTATACCTCTACCACACTCTCTCGGGACCGGATGGAATTCGAACCGGTGCTGAGTATAAATATCCATTGGAGGAGACAGTGAGATTTATGGTGTATCACGATTTTGGTTATATCAATGATTTCGAGCTACAATGCCCAAATGATTCTTACAAATCGGGGGAATCTGTACACGAACTCTAGATATGATACACATCGAATCGGATATCGGGGCTAGGTCCTGTCAAGCGACAGCTGTCTCTGTTATCTCATTCTGAATCGCTATGACCTCCCCCCCTTCCCGGAGATTTGGATCGGGAGAGTCTACCTGTTCTCTTTGCGTACAGGGGTTTTTCCTGCCAATTCTCTTGAAGTCTTTAGAGGTGGAACCCAGACAGGAATTTTTGCACTGAGTTGACGCTGTAAGTCATTGTCATAACCCGCGCACTTGAGCTTCCAGACGCCCGTTTGCTACGAGATCTTTATGAATACTTGGGATATTGAATCGAAAATCTGCCAAAGTACCTTGTCTCCACAATCATAGGCGGCCATTATGTCCTGCGCAATAATTATCTGGGATTGTTTGCTAGCGACGAAGTCCTCAAAATCTCAAGGGACGTTGGTTCACGGCCAAGCTGTCTACGCCTAAGTATTCGAGTACAGACTCTGGAGCCCCACCCTCTTTTCGATATTTCAGTAAAGGTATTGATATTGAGAACCAATTAACTGGAGTGGCAAGAAGGCGCATACTTTCTCTTTTTGTCACGGTAATGCCCACTCATACTTGTGAGTGATGGAGGAACGGACGCCTTCGCTTCATATTGTCCTAGATATTCTTCTGGATTTTCACGAGGGCCCTGAAAATCACGGTGTCATCAAGCTTCAGTGCAGCCGGGGTACGCAGGCAAAGACAGTTCAAGGGCGCACGAGGCTGGTAATTGGTGTTCATATACAGAAAGTGCCTCTCATGACGGCGGAAAAAGCTTCAGAGATAAATGGGATTGAAGTCTCGCTGCCATGAAGACTCTGGAAATAGTAGCTTCTTGCTTGATCCAGGGTAAAGTATTGGTCCACAAGCTCAATGCCAATTTGCTTCTGTCGCTCTGCTACGGTAGTCGGGTGAAGGCCCAAATTTTGGAGCATCTTGATTTTAGGATGAGAGTTTTTACAAGCATGTTTTGTGCATTATTAACGTTGAAACCCTAATAGTTGAGCATGTAAAAACGTGCACGTCTTAGCAGCTTTAACTTTCTATAAGCCGTATGATGTCGAAAACAGTAAGCTTATGGGCCATAGATATTCCAAATTTATACGTGCTTGGTCTGGAGATCCGAGTGAAAAAAATTCTTCCCTAGAAAGAAATTGGTGTCAGTAGTCGACATGGGCGAGAGGAACTACGTCGGCAGTTCAAGGTGAGTTCCAGAATCCAAACGAGTTCAACATACAGCATCAAATACGCGCCGTCAGCCCGGCGAAGTATGAGAAAGTTGGGTGTTCTCTTTTTCCAAGCAAACATCCCAGGGAGAGTATTTACTAGACTACTAATACACCCCGGGTATAAGTCTGCACGGTACTTTGGCCGCCCACTCATCCCACTCAAGCCCAAACCGTTTTCGAAGCATCCTGTCCTCTTTTTCGAGTCTCGGTGCGATAACGAGAAAAGCAACCACTCCTGTTATGATATAACATAAAAAAACCAGAGGACCCTCCAATAACGGCGGGAAGAGACCTGAGCATTCAATTGCCCACGAGCCCGGGGTTGTTTCACATAACAGGGCGCCAATAAGCGCCAACGCACCGCTCGTGTAGCTGGGATGTCGGACGAAGGAATATGGACCTGAAGTCACCAGACGGTGATTGTCCCGCAGGCTGATTTCAAAGGTGAACATCCGGCCAAGAGCTTTATAACAACTCCGGCGCACTAAAACCCCTGTCATGGAAAGTATCCAAGCAATAAGAAAGGCGGAAGTAATGACTATATTCTCCGGCTTTGAAGTGGTGCGGACAACGATGGCTGCCAGATGCTTCATACACCCACTAGGGGGAGTGCAATTGGCGATGATGATAGCAAAAATTTCAGCAACACAAGTCGCCCAGAACAACGTCTATCATGGTTCAAAAGTCAACGTAATTCAAAAATGGACATTATTACAATGTCTACGCGCCTTAACGAGAATAGGCATAAGTGATACCTCCAATCCAATTGAGCCCACTCTTTCATGCGGTTTTGCGGGAGCTTGAGGAGCTGTCATTGTCGTATGCACCGCCCATATCAGGGACATGGTGAATGGGATTCTCTGGAGGGACATTTAGGTCACTCTTCGTGATTTCACTGCGGGAGTTGATTGAGAGTTTGACGTTCTCTCTATGCGTTCGAACTCTGGAAGAAGAAAAAACAACACGACGCGGGCCGGATATTTGTTCAGATCACATGACATCTTTACTGCTCCGAAGACTTTCTATGGAAAATCTTTTTTTTTTTTTTGACTGTAAAATATTTGGAGCTCTTAAAAAATAAGTTTCTTGAGCCATCTGGGATGAGGGATAGAATTTCCTTGAAGTTCGTTCTACCTACAGCCTCGTTTCAATGCAAATCAATGCAAAGTGCTGTGCCTTGCCTTGCCTTCAAGTTGGGTGACTGGTGACCGCTCAAGGACGAGATACCTGGAAACTTCTCACTTCTGTTGGGAAGAGCGGGTGCACTGAAATATCAACTAGTGACGATCATGTGGATTCCACATTCAATCTTGGGTGCGTAGCGCGCGATGTTTCCGATGTGCCCCCAAAACCTAAACTATTACTTATTAGCTAGGCCTACGACATTTCTTCAGCCGCTGGGATTGATCCGAACTTTTTAAGCACGAAAGTTCCCTGCGCAATGCGGCCAGATGCACCATTTTCCATGGTAGGAACCGATGTAATCTCCGGTAATTTTGTATTTGACCAGAAAACCTCCCTCTCTTGTTGACCGAAATTAATACTGACAGATCACGGCACTCAACACCAGGAAATCCTGGTTGGGACCTATCTAGGCACTCCGGAGCGCTCCAGAACATCTTCACGTGATTAAACCGCTCCAGAGCGCTTGAGACCCAACCTGAATAATATTTGTTGTTGTTGGGAGTGGTGGGTCCTCTGCATGCTTTCAATGTATATAGTATTTGTTTGCCGCCTGTTTTCTCCAACGCAGTTCACTTGTGGCCATATTGACGGAGATACCTCAAAGTTTGCGGTTTGGGTACTTACTGAGGACCTTCCACTAGGACAGGGACGCGATGTATCAATATTCTGAGCAATAGAAAAATCTCCTCAAATGAGTACTCGAGTGATCCCGGCGAGAGCAAACCGCCTTAAGAGTATGTTGAAAGCAGGATTCAAGTTGTAGAATTTTATCCGGTTGGAACTGCGTTTGAAGAGAGACAGGGAGCTATAATTAAATACTTCGCGGCCTTAAAACTACATAGTTTGCACGATCGACAGAGCCAAAAATACCCACCAAGAGAAGCCATCCAAAAGAGGGCGGGAAACGCCTGGTCATTGCACATATGTATCTCCATCGAGTATCACTGTCACCCCTTGAAGTTCGAGCATTTCAACGGGAAGATGACGGCGGTCAACCATTTGCTAGTTTCCCAAAGGGTCAGCAAAGGTGGGAACAAACAACTCCTCACCATGGAGTCTATTTTTATTGTCTTCGTCGGAGAAATTTATTGCCGCTATAAACAGTGAGCCCAAGTTATCCTTGACTAGGTGGACCAGACCAGCTTATAAAAAAATTTGGGCCTGCGAAAACATTTGTGGGGACACGTAGAGAAGAGGCGTCAAGTAAGGGTACGGCACTCGAAGGCGAGAGGTGAGAGTTTTCAACCGTAAAGCGGCGGAGGAAAGCGGATGTACCCTCTTTCTCCAAAAGGCAGGCTGCCATAGGTGGTTAAGTATACCACAAGCGATGTACACGGAATTCTAATGGTTGAAAACGGAAAAAACCTTTTTGTCACAAAAGCGGTTGTGTTCGATGACATCAGTCGAATGTTGAGTTTCTAAACACGTTCAAGGCAAAGGACGTCCCCGGCGAGTTACTGGAGTGTCCAGAAGATTTGATATGTAATTTGGGTCATAATGCGGAAGTGGGCAGCAGAGAGATATTAGGACCTATTTGTTCCCGCGGACTTCCTCATGTCGGGGCGCTGGTCCCAGGCGGTCAAACGGGGATTTACTAAGAGCAAAGAGAAGTAAGATATGCGTATCATTCGACATGGGCGATAAGTCCTACAGGTCATTCGGAGTAAAGTTGAAAATGTCACACGACGTTCTCGTCATTTCTGATGACAGGAAGGTTCTTCGCAGGCAATGAGGATGATTTATTTCGGCTTTTTGAACGGTAGTTGACCAATGGAGGATCATGCGAGGCTTAGAAGGATCACAAGATAGGCCTTGTGAATGCGCCTACCATGAAGACGAAGGGAGAGAGAACGCGACGTAACAACCACTGGCAGAAAGGATTTCCCGAACAATATCACGAGCCCCGACGGCAGGCTGATGGTTGGCGGTCAGGTGTACTGTAACCAGACCTTCATTGAGGGCTTAGGGACGTATGAGAAGGAAGCATCTTCGACCGAGTTGAGAAAATAAGGATCTTCTTGATCACAGCGGGGAACGGGAAGACACCTGTCATTCAGGCGATTTACGTCGATCATGCATATGAGTGGCGCAATGATGTGAAAGAAGGGGTTTGAGTGGCGTATAAAGAACTGGTGATGAATAGGAAGTCCGCATTTCGGAAAATATCGTATGTTTCGGCCCTCACGAGCGATATATTTTCGCGAATGCTCTGGTCATAAATGATAGCGCTGACGATATTTTTAGAGAATGGAGGTCGAACGTGCGTGCGAGTGTTGAAGGTGATTGAGAATTGGGGAGTATTCAATAAGAAATTGTACGATAAGGCATCGATTGCATATGACAATCTGCCAAATAACTCACCACTCAAACTTTTGACCATTAGGGCTCCGCAAAACTTTCAGTTTTCTCCCAAAGATGGCGACCTCGACCTTCCTCCTGCCATTTTATTTGCGATCGCTTCGTATTCGGCATTCGAAAGTTTGTCGGCATAAAGATCACAGCTAGTGGTTACCGATAAATAGACCCGAAGCAACGGTAAAAAATGTTCCTTCTGTCGCTACTAGGGACCAGCGATGTGGGTAAGGCGTTTGGGATGACGAGATTCAAATGGGTCCAATCTTTCCGATTCGAAGACGGATAATCCTTTTGAATGGATGAAACGAGCTAGCCACACCAAGTTATCCACTTATAAGTTTGAATATTGTCAGCGCATTTATGATGGATATGAGCGGAGATGGGGCACCGAGAAGTCCAGGTAGAGAGTCGGGACTCGGTTAAATGCTAGACGGAAGGTCGTCGAAAGGATGCATTCCGCATAATATATATCGTTGAAAAGTTCTAGCTTGGCCATCTTTCTCAGACTGTATTTCTGCGCTAGCTCCCGAACTTCAAGAATCGACGTAAAATTTAAAATTTTGATTCAAGAAGTTGGCTTACCTGGCTGTCCAAAGAGAGGTGTTCAACGTTCAGCTCGATCGAGTACTAGGTCTCCAAATTGAACGTGAAAGACACATACTTCTTGACATCGGCACTGCTTCCTTATACCCCTCACCATGAAATGTTTGTGCCTCATATCACTGTAATGGATGAGTCGTCGATGGTGATACTTGAGCTTGAGTACTATCGGGATTACCTAATTTCACTTCAATGGTTGTCACACCACGCGTTACGTCACGCGAATAATCGTGTCCGGTTGGCGTCACTTTGAACAACTTGAACTTGAACTTTGCTATTCACATGGCGCCCTCAGCTAAACCCACGAAAGGCGGAAAATCTGACCTGCGTATGTTCTTTGGGCCAGGGGGAGGGCAGCCGAGGACCGTTAAAGCCACCAACTCACAGGTACGTGCTCGTCGCAGTGGAGAATGGGCGACGCTGACCGAGAATTTAGCCATCAAATCCTGGGTCCCAGAAGGCCAAAATTACGCTCGCAGGTACGCTACCTACGGGTTTATATGATACTTTATTCACCAAGCTCTTGTTCAGATGAAAATAGGTTCGTCGTTAGCATTTTCCTCGACGCGTTGATCTCATGTTTTGGCTCGTTAAGAGTGCACAAGACCCCCTCAAACACGTTTGTGGACAATCTATTTTGTCGGTTTATTTTGCTAACTTCTGAAATAGAAAGGAAACTGCCATGATGGTCGACGACAGCGATGATGAGCCTCTGATTCCCTCGCCTGCTAAACCACCAAAAGTCAAGAAGGGTACCAAGATACTTTCTAGTGACGAAGGTACGTTTTCAATCAATTAAAATAACTCATTCTTATGGAATCCTAGAATCACCCAAAAAGTCAACCCTGAAGCGGAAGAAATCGACGGCGATACTTTCCAGTGACGAAGAAGAAGAGAACCTCCCTCCCCGGAAGAAATCCACGCAAAAGGCGTCTGCATCCAAGCCCCGAGCATCTACCAGCCAGATTAAGCGAAAGAAACGGGATGAGGATGACAACTTCGACATGGAATCGGGAACCGGTAGTGACGATGATGAGTTTGTGGAAGAGGAGGAGGAGGTTAAGCCGCAGAAGCGGAAAACACCTGTCAAGAAGTCTGGCTCCTCCAAAGTGGACAAGCCGAAGGCGATTGCTAAGGAGAAGTCATCTCAACCAAAGGAAGCCCCAAAGAAATTCGAGTGCGTTTTGCTCCTCAAATTTCTGTTTCAACCCTCATTTTTTTTCCCGCGACAGTTGGGCAGCAAAGAAAGCGGCCCAGCTTGCAGGCCCGGTTGCCCATGGATCGAAAGAAGTTCCCGACGGTGCCCCTGATGCGCTCGCCGGCTTGTCGTTTGTTTTTACGGGGGAACTGAGTAGCTTTTCCCGCGAAGAAGCTACTGACTTGGGGAAACGCTTTGGCGGGTTCGTCATCATTCTTTAAATATATTTCATTTCATGTTAACTATTTCCGATAGTCGCGTGGTGTTGCAGCCGTCTAGTAAGACAGATTTTGTAGTGTTGGGAGATAACGCTGGACCTAGTAAACTTGCTGCCATCAAGAAGCACGGAATTGAGACATTGAATGAAGACGAATTCCTGAATCTGATCGCTACACGAAAAGGTCTAGGCAACGGAAAGGTCGATGAAAAGACGAAGAAGAAACTGGAGAAGGAGCACGACGATATCAAAAAGGCTGCGAAGGAAATGGAAAAGAGAGAGCAGAAGGAGAAAGTGGCGGCCCAGGACGGGAAGATGGTTGATCCCAAAACGCAGCTCTGGACAGTCCGTTACGCGCCACAAAACCTGAAGGAAGTTTGCGGAAACAAAGGCCAGGTCGAGAAACTTCAACAATGGTTACATGATTGGTATGATTTTTTCTCGCTCTTTTGAACGTCATTTTCACTCATCCATGCGATCGTCCGTCTGTAGGCCATCAAGTGTGAAATGCGGGTTTAAGAAACCAGGAAAGCATGGGATGAACATTTTTCGTGCCGTACTTATTACCGGGTCACCTGGAATTGGCAAGACGACCAGCGCACATTTGTGTGCTAAACTTGAAGGGTTTACCCCGATTGAAATGAACGCCAGCGATGCGCGTAGCAAGAAGCTTGTCGAGGTGTGTTGACTGATTATAGTTCGTGGATACACCCAACAACTATGAATAGAACGGGATGAATATCAACAACACATCGTTGGATGGTTACATAAAAGGATCGTCGGTGCGTTTCTTCCCCAGCTATTCTTGAATTTTCTTGGAAAAGATTCGTTCTCATTGGATTTTGATCAGGACACAAATTCCTTGGGTGTCGCGATTACCGATAAAACATGTCTTATCATGGACGAAGTTGATGGCATGTCAGCCGGAGATCGAGGTGGTGTAGGAGCTTTGAATGCACTGATCAAGAAAACCAAGGTACGCCTCGAGGCATCCCCGTCCTTCAGGAGTGCAGACGCCTGAGAATTCCGCTGTTTAGATTCCGATTATCTGTATCGCGAACGACAGGCAAGCGCAGAAATTGAAACCCCTCATGGCGACTACTTTCGGTCTGCCGTTCCACAAGTCGGCGACGTTTACTCAAACTAGTTTTCGTGAAATTGACGAGGTTGTTTTCAGACCCCCGGCGCAATCTATCCGATCAAGAATTCTAACAATCGCTTTCAAGTGAGTCTTGTGCCTGGAGGTGCTCAATAGTGCTCATGAATGGACTTTACACTTACAGGGAGAAGATGAAAGTTCCTGCTAATGTTATCGACCAACTTATCAACGGGTCACAGTCCGACATCCGACAGGTTCTAAATATGCTTTCAACGTGGAAATTATCGAACGATGTCATGGACTTCGATGAAGGCAAAGACCTGTAAGTGGTCCTGACTAATCAAAGCGTGTTGCTCAGCTGTCTTCCTTCTCAGCGCTAAGATGAACCAGAAGCATTCCATCTTAAGCCCATTCGACATTACTTCGAAACTTCTTGGTCCATATGTTTATTCAACGACATCACGAGAGACACTGGGTGACAAAATGGAGTACTATTTCCAAGATCACTCCTTCATGCCGCTTTTCATTCAAGTAAGTGCAGGGCTATCGGCTTCATCATCTAAACCGACCGTCCTCGTGACTAGGAAAACTACCTCAAGACACAGCCTGCCCGGGTCAGAAATCTTGAAGGCCCAGAGAAAGCACTGAGAGAACTCCACCTTATGGACCGAGCTGCCACGTCTATTTCGGATGGGGATCTCGTTGATGCGCTTATTCATGGGTGCGCCCTATGATCGTTTCATTGGTGTCGGCTCCTGACGTAATCAATTCAATTCAGACCTGAGCAACACTGGGGATTGATGCCGCTCCATGCGATTTGTTCAACAGTTACCCCCACATCGCTTCTCTATGGGAATGGCCCCCATTATGGTGGTCCCAATTCGATGACATTCCCGCAGTTCGTCCTAGCATTACTTCTATGGATTGGTCTCTGGACCAACAGACTCAACGAAACTTGCCTTTATTTGTAGGTGGCTGGGCCAGAATTCGAAACAAAATAAATTAAATCGACAACTGGGTGATGTTCAAATCCGGATGCGCCTCAAAGTGTCCGGCGACAAGAATGAGATCCGACAGTCGTATATCCCAGCACTATTTCCTCATATAATCAAGCCGCTCATGGATGTGGGAGCCGTATGTTTTATGGGGCTTGTCAATTGATGGCCACTCTCTTATCATCCCCCTTACAGAGTGCGGTCGCTGAGGTCATGGAACGAATGGATGACTATTATATCTCCAAAGAAGACTGGGACACAATAATCGAGTTGGGAGTGGATGAGAAGAAAGACGACACTGTTTTGAAGAAGATATCCACGGCCACCAAGACTGCGTTAACCAAGAAGTGGGTAAACTTCAATATGTATTCCACATTTGCTCACGGGTTGTCCTGCCCGAATTTAGGTACAACTCAAGTGAACACCCGATACCCTTCCACAAGGCCCAAGATCTGGGTAAAGTCCCCAAGAAACTCGCTGGAGGGCCTGCACCCGATCTTGAGGAAGCCTATGTAAGTCTTTCTGACGGTCCTCCGGCCAAAGAATCGTTGATGTTGACTTCGTGATGTGTGCCAGATCGACGATATGGTTGAAGATGCGTCTGATGACGAATCGAAGACGAAAGGCGACTCTGACGATCTCACAAAAGATTCCCTCATCAAGCCTTCCAAAAAGAAGAAAGCAACCATCAAGAAATCGTGACTTCCCAGCCGCATTTCCGACATCTCACGCCCACAAGCACCACATCGATGTTATTTCTCTATCACTATGTGGCAATACGTTTCTTGTAATCAGCATATCTTGCAATCACTCTCATTCCAGACGCTACCGAAAAGTGTCCAAAATTGTATTGCAAAAGTACAGATGACAGTATGTTGGAGAAAGGTGACAAAAAAAAAAAAGGAAAGTAGTGGAAAGCGAGCATGTACAAGTACAACAGATTACTAGATGATAATTTTAGCTAAACATCGCTATTCGTATATCGTGGAGGGGCGTTACACTCGTAGGTGCGAGAGGATCGTCCAGAAAACGTAGTGGGTCGAGGTCGTAGTGATGTGGAGAATAGAATGTACAACAAGGAGGTGAAAATTACACGTTAAAAAAGCCGTACTTTATTATCGTGCCGCGGATTCCTTGTACATGCGCCAGTATCCTGGAAGTGCGAAGGCAATTGCCAACCAAATCTGAGGGAAAGGTTAGAAATGAGTGGGTTAGTGAAGAATAAAACAAAAATTAGCTTACGTTGTACAAAAAGTACGACAGTTTGTCAGCTTTGGTTGATCTCCAAAGATAATACCGAAGTCCCACAACGACTGCGAGACATGTGAAACCAGCTCTAGCAGGAGTATCAATTTCCCAGATGAAAGACAGATATGCCGACCAGAAAAGAAGGCTGATAAGCGGAGTGTGGCGGGAAATGTTTGGAAAGGCGATGGGTAATGTGTTGCGTCCAACAAGCTTGTCACCGGGTACATCCTGGAAGTCTTGCGCCTGGATGGTCGTGGCCAAAATGGCAGAGATAATGAAAATAGAGAAGGACCCTGTAAAGTCCAACTTCGATCGATCGGAGGCTGAGGAAAGACCCCCTTGAGTATAATGAACTCGATTTTGATCGAAAATATAAACACCCACAGGCAACTAAAGTCGATCCAATGGCGAAGCAGGCATATCCCACAGCGTTCATGAGATTCTTGCTTAGCCAATGTTGGTCGCCGTGGAGTTCATGGTACATGGGAATGAGGAGGGCGAAGAATGCGCTCGCGTAGAATATCCGAGCGCTATAGCAGGCGGAGATGGTTACACATAATACAGGTGCCAGATATCGGAATATAAGGGCATTTGTGAGGGTTATACGACCGGAAGGAAGCGGGCGCCAAGGCTTATTGCGGAGGTCTTCTTCAGGATCGCGCACTTGGTTTGCAAGGTTGAATTGGAGAAGGTGAATGTATATCCAGAAGATGGCTTGGATGGCATGGGATACCCGGTTTGTGCGAGAAAGAGGTGCAGCTCCCAGGGAGAAAAAGCTCTAAGAGGGGTAAGGACCGAATCAATGATGTCAAGAGTTAGGAACACTTACAACTGGAATCAACGTCGTTTTGATATCGGACGCACTGAAGAGATAGAGGGTGAAGGCGTTATATGCAATCCTTGAAGCGATCGCTGACGTCGAGGTGCCCAGGCGAGAAAGAAGTGAAGAGGACATAGGGAAGAGGGGAGGATTCGACAGATTCTGGGCCGCCTCTCCTCTAAGTTCTTGTAGGCGTCTGGATAAGCCACGGGTTTATCCCTAACGCAATCATGGAAAAACGCCCACTGGAGAATCGGGGGCCTTTCTTCCGTTGTCCGAGTGCAGAACCCATTGCAAATAGGTTCGAGATAAAAAAAAAAGTGACCAGATTTCAGAACAATCTGGCAATCTGAGATGTGGATCGTCCAAAAGGGTATATGTAACATCGAAAAGGACTTAAGGGATAATGTGAAAAATCTTGTCAAATACAGCCGCGGTGATGATGCAACCGGGGATGTGTCCTTGTAGATCCTTGCCCAATAGAACGCATGATTAACACGAGGCTGATGTAATCTGATAGTGGTGCTGCATGTTGTCCGAAGATGGAACATTGGGAATTCTTGAAAGACTTAAAATCGCACCTGAAGACACGTTGCAGCCTGGGAGATGCTCACCAGACGAGAAAACGCAGTAGGCTATGCCACTATGGCTCATCGGTTTTCGGCAAAAAGGAAGCCGCAAAAGTCTAGCCACTCTTCCAGGAACTTGGTCGCCCTACAGATCGCAGTTGCTTGATTTCCTTTGCTTCCAGCTAACACTGATCGAGATCTGCACCTCAATACAAATATCCAGCTGATAACTCGGACCTCGGGGCAACAACGTCGCAAAGGTGGATTAGTGATGCGACGCTCATGATGATGCGATACCGCGTGTAGTTGATGACCGTATCGCGCCGCCGTGTGTGTGCAGCCTAACCCTTCTCGAAAAAACAACATGTCATCGTAACAGAGAAAAGTATTATGGGGACAATCAACTCCTCACGCTGTCAACTGTTTTGAGAGACGGCGAGGTGACATAATCTTGTGGGCGCAGACTGTTACTTCTTTCAGTGCTGAAGCCATATCTTCGAGGGCCACATGATGTGGTGCTTGTCCTAAACAGCGTTAAGTCGTCTAGAACGCCCGAAAACTACATTAGTGAAAATTGATTTCGTGGTCAGCAGACGCAAATACCCAATGCTGTGTTTTGCATACAAGGCTAAGATCTAGAGATGAGCACCACTGCCGTTATCGCTCCAAACGTCTGAGGATAGCTGAATATGATCGTCCATTTCTTCTGCGATTTTTGCCGCCATGAATTGAAACGGTCGCCCAAGCTGTCAAAAAGGAAAAAAAGCAAAAAGATTTAGTGACAACGACGACCACGGAATTTTCGATCTTGTCTTGCACCCGAGAAATGAATACCAATTGCTAGCTGGAAAAGGCTGTGAGAAATGCAAGCTAGTCGACGTCGATAATATAAATTTATTTCCCCTTTCGAGGCTTGTCAGCCTTCGCGCCAGAAGGAACGACGGTGGAAGAGTGCAATCCCGTCGCAACCGCGATCTCGGAAAGTTATTCGGAAAGAACCAGATATACCCAATACTTATGGCTGCGAATCGCTCAATGGGGGACAAGATAACAGTGCGGAGAAAACTGCAGTGCTTGATTAAACGTCCGTTCGTGCGGGTTCGGGCAAGTGACATTTTCGCCTCCGGTACGAAAATTCCGGAGAGGAAGGAAGGAATAGATAAGCGAGGTAGCCCCTCGAAAACAGGGGGAAGCGATGATTTGTGATCATGAAGACGCATGTATTTTTCTATCTGGAACAAGAAACGAAACGAAAGCGTGGGTTAGGAGGGCCGAGGAAGGCGAAGGATAGAAACCATCATCCACATTCGCGTAATAAGCTGCTTCGCGCAGAAACAGAGGACATAAGAAGGCCACCATTGACGCCCTGCGGAATGGGTTGTATAAAAGAATCCAAGGATGTAGGCGTGAGACACGCCCAGTTTATCCAGTTAAATCCAAACATTTTTTCGCCGCTAGTCCTTGCGAATTCCAGAGCTGCAGGCTCCCACTGGCCAGAAACGTTGGCAAGGATCTGTTCCTAAGCATATGTCCTCAACTCCGGGTGGTCGGGATCGCGCCGAAGTGCCTAAAGAAGCAACATAGAATTCATGCAAGCGGCAAAATTCTTCTCCTTTTGGATCTTTGAGAAAGGAGCTTTACTATCAATGCCGGAGACCGAGCAGGGGAGATTCCACGAGACGGACAAAATGGTCAAGCACGAACAATTTACCTGGATCCGAGAAGCCGATGAGGTGAGCCTCGATTTTGGGTTTGGAAACCGTACCCAGTATTTTACCTTTGCACCATTAAGAAGAAAAAAAGGTTGAGGTTTTCGTAAGAGACAATTTGAGCGCCCACTGTCAAGACTCAACTCATGCGCTGGCATCGTAATCACGGTCACGTGAACTATACTTCCAATGTGTCACACTCACACTCAACCTCTCTCTCCTCTTTTCTCTATTTGCCGCTGATAGCTACGGTGACTTTCGGAAGATAAACAGACAGGGAATTCCATATTATGCCATATTTAGCACCTGAGGCTCTTTTACCTGCTTCAAAGGCCGTTAGAACCGCCGATGTGGAATCGAAGGGCCGAGCTGGGATATATCTTTTTGAGGATTCCATTTTGGAGCCAGGCTCAGCCAATGTTGGGGGCAATGGTGGTGGTACCTCTCAAGAAGTCTCGAACGCGTACCCTGTGGTGAGACTAGATGTGGAGAGCATCACCGATGCCATCGCAGGAAGGCTCGCGACAACGTTACTTGGACACGTTCTTTTCCTGAAAAACCAGGTGCCATTGTAAGCAAATATTCAAATATTCCTTCTTCGAAGTGTCTGATCTGTGGGTCCTTTCAAGTCCTGTTATGCAGCTTGGGAAAATGCCAGGCGGAAACGTGCGTTCAGTTGACTTTTACTAATCATTTTTCTGCAACTGACCCCTGCAGGCCAACTCTCGCGCGTTCAAACAGCGCGCAGAGCTTTTGGCCTCGTTTGATACCATATCTTCCCATCTAGATACGACATTTTCTGCGTTATCAACAGCCCTTGCAAGATGTACAAACAATCAGGGCCGCAAACTGGCACAAGCGCATTTGGCTATCCTGGTTGGACCCAGTATAGGGACGGCCAAGTCGAAATTAATTGTGGGTATTGATGGCCTGGAAGCACGCATATGGGGAAGCGACGGAGGCTCTAGCATCTCCCGCAATCACGCAGACGAAAGCGACGAGGCGGACGCATATGAATCTCAAGAAGACGAAGACGAAGAGGGAGGGGACAGCGAAGAAGAACCGGCAGAGAGTGGAGACGAGGACGAAGAACAAGATGAGGATGGGGAAGACGAAGAAGACTATAGCCAGGCGTCACCTCCTCCACCATATCTGTCTCGCGCGGAAGAACAGAAATTCCTTCAAAACGCCGATCGGCTTTTGGCGCGTACCCTTGCGGCTGCGGATGCAGACGTTAACGGAATTACGTCTGAAATGTGTACGCATACCATCACATCACACTCACTTTGATTCACTGACGGAACGCTCAAGCGCCCACACAAACGCACATTCTCATACGCGCTCCAAGAAGGTTTAACCACCCGGCATGGATTCCACGCCAGAACGTCACATCATCCCTCGATTCATCTCTCCAGGAATTCCTTAACTATTCCGGACTCAGGGACGCAGGACGTGAGTTTAACCTGTCTTCGAAAACCTCAAGGAGAAGTAAAATCGAGGGTGTCTGGATCGCTGCGCGGAGCGGCATCCGGCCATTAAGCAACGTGCAGGCTAGCATAGAGGGGCCGTTGAAGCCACAGGAGGAAGATGATATGATTTGGTGGAGTTGGGATGGTAAATTTGTGGGTTTTGCCGACTGGTGATCATTCACGTTACCGCCATTTCACGTAGCGGACCATGTCTTTCCAGAATCGAGACGTCCTTTACATGGTGATAAAAGTTTTTCCATTGGTTGGCTTTGGAATATTCAATTAAGGACAAATAGAGGTACAAGGCCCAAGTCGAACCTGAGGACTCCCTTCCAAGTTCCAACATAGTTATTCAATAATTTCTCGAGGGATTTGTGGCTGGGATCGGGGTCCTCGTTAACGCATTGCTTGGTTGACTAATTCCAATACCAAGGCTACACGTTTTCTGCCACCTCGGGCGGCGGCCATATGACAAGGAACACGATTCATAACCCCGCCGATACAAACTGCCTCGCGTTCGTGATGTTCGCCTGACCTAATAAGTATACCTCTCATGATGCATATGCGGTTGGTGGTGAGTACTTTGGATTGTAGGAGCCGGGATTGTAAAGATAGATCCGCGAACTACTATTCGCCTATTATCGGCTTGATCATGATCAGAATTAATTATTAATAAAGGGGGGGAGAGCCTAACTTTCAGGGTCTTTCCCCGCAGTCGTCACCGTCCGTGCATCGTATGTATCGTTCTATGAATACTGTATGCGCACCGACCCCATCTGTGTTTGCTTATTCCGGTTATTGGCTGGTCGCAGTGCAAAATTCCCCAGGTTCGGGGTTGGTCATACCCCTACTAGCACACGAGGCGTACAGGTGATCAAGAAACTTGAGGTAAATTAAGTTTATCAAAATAAAATAAGGTATCCCCAAAGAGGGGTTTCTTGTTTCGGGTTTGCCTGATGTTGACAGGATCGCGATCTAGGGAGGTTCTTTCCTTTCCGAGACCCCTTCTTGAGCAACGCATCATTGTCAAAGATAAGTATAATCCTGTGCGCGCTCCGGTGATTCGGAGGAGATAAACTTGTGAACGGCGGCATTGGAAATTTAAATTGGGCCAATGCTGCTTACAGTTAGGATGGTGTGCAACACTATGTGGCCGGGTGGAGCCCGATTGAGCCGGTGCTGGCAATACCAAGTTAGTTCGTCCATGCGGTATCGCAGCAAGAAGGTTTTCTCCTAGAATTAACAAGGTGTTTTTGACCCAGTAATTAGTAGCTCCGGGTCAGCAGCTAGAGAATATGGGTACCCGGCAACAAGCGGACCTAAGGCATACTTTTTCAAGAATTTAGGGTCTATACAATCTCTTACAAAGTCACTCGGGAAATTGATAAATATTGAAATCAGCGGAATGGTTTGTTCACGATTAAAGAGGTTAAGAACTTAGTAGATTTGTTCTTGTGTGTTCTCGGATTCCGTTTGCTCCCCGGAAATTTCAGCCCTGTGTAAAGATCGGCCGATTATAATGTAGTAAGAGCCCGGCAGGCCCAGGGTCCGCGTACTGCTTTTGGTATCATGACCATATATAGAGTGTTCGGGTCGTATTTATCAATACCTCCTAAGTTCACTACGGGGAGGGCGAGCGGTGAAGTGAAGGCCTGTAGAAGCTGGTAGACGGTACAATAACTAGGGTACCAACTTAAAAGGCATTCGGCGAATCGGAGGTAGCACACCCTGTGTGGTTCTAAGCTGGATTCTAGTTTTATGATTCGTCCTAGTACGAACTGGACGCAAGTCAGCCTCATCGTGAGACAACACCAATCGGGTGTTTGGTCAATTCGTTTCTGGACATTCATTTCAGCCGCCAAGAAGTAGAGATATCCACAAGAAATGCTTCTAGCTATCCGGCACTCCCAATTCAACAGCTCTAGGCTATTATAAGAATCGGTATTAGCAATTTGCAGACACATGTGCTCGGCCGCCACAATATAAAATCACCATTTACGCGAGCCTCACCTTGATCAAGATGTAACAGGACAGGGCCGCGACCTCAGCCTTTTCCTTCTGAGATACAGTGCAACCTGTCGCGTACATCGCAGAGTTCAACCCCCGTAAGGTTGATCAGAATTTGAATCTCATCAGGGTGTCTCTCGTCACAATGTTGTTGCATGATAGCCTTGACGTGTTGAGAGGCTACGCCTGTCTTGTCAACCTGGAAAATGTCCTCGCTTGTTCCCCTGCAGATAAAGAGTCGAGTAGCCAATAAAATGATGAAAGGATGTCGACATCTCTCGAAAGCTAGCACTCACAAGCATATTCTACAGACCATAAAATCACGTTCATCCGCAAATAGGATAGAGGTGTGTATTTCCGTCAGCCACGATTGAGGATCTGAGGAGAAAGCTATTATTCATGAATTAGTACTGCCCCCACAATATGTTGCCTGAAATGGCGAACGGCTTACAGGAGGAATTTATGGCAAAGTCCTGATCGTCAGCCAGCGTCACAATTCCGATTTCCGTTTGATTGAGGGTGTCACCACCGTTCCTAGATAACGCATCGCCTTCCGCTTCCAAGGTCGCGGCGCTCGTCGGAGAAATCGATAACGAATCATCGCCCGCCTTAGCGAGGACGCTGGGAGATATTGCCACCAACGGTTCCAGCGTCCCGCCTGTAAAACGAGGTACTTCCGGACTTGATACTAGTTCGGGCGTTTCTGGAGGTGAATCGAGTTTGGGTGGCGGTCCAGAAGTCACAACGGGTCCGTCGATGATTAAGACGGATTCAGTCGCAATACAAAAATGAGGAGATGGCACCTCCGAATCAACTGCCGTGAGAGCGGGGTCGCTCATTAAAATGTCCAGATCTGCCTCTTTGAAGCTAATTGGCATCGACAAATTGGGACTTAGCGATGATTTCCCCGAGTTATTTAGCTCGTGTACTTCGCCGCCAAAGCGATGGGGTGGAAGTGCCGCTTGGGGGGAATAAGGACCGATAGAATTGTTGCCTTCCTGGAGGGGATGTGAGATAGTCATGGGGTTACAAGGAAAGGCGGTATCGTCAGAAATGGCTGACGAAATTTTGGCGGCGCTAACCTCCAATATCAGTTCATGTCGACTTGTGGGCGATGATATATCGGGAATCCGCGGGGATGGCGCACAGGTGATTTCCAGTTTTGGAGGATCATCTGGTGATAGATTAGGCGTAGTGCGGGGCGAACTGTCAATCGAGCCCGCATCTTTGCTCGTGTATCCATCAGTGATGCCCTGCCAGCGCGGTTACTTAGCAAATGAAAGGCGCGGTATAAGGAATGAATGAATGATGCTCACGAGCGTGGGTAATGTGGCATGCGTAGCACGTACGCGAACGTTGTCATGAAGTTGGTTTCTCAGAATCACATTCTCTCCCCTCAAGCGCTCTATTTCCTTGTCAGCCTCTCTGATTCGCTGCGCGGCACGTTCAGACGCAGCATGCAGTTCTATTCGTTTGTGACGCTGATTCTTATCCTGGAAGGTACGATGATCGCACCCGCTTAAAGTGATACCGCTATGCGATGGCGATGGCAGAGTAAGTTGTGAGGTTGATGGAACAGCAATGGGAGTGTCGCCAGTTGTTAAACGAGGCGACTGTTCCACCATATCAACGGATGTATGCGTCCTTCCAGGAGGTTCGGCGATGGGAGGTTCAGCGTTTGCGGTGGGTGGAAGCGGTTCACCTGATTGCATCGGCTGTTTCGCAGTTACTCCGCCGGGAAGGGCAACATCCCCGGAGGGTATTGATAAAGTCGAGGGACTAAGTCCCACAATATGAAGGCCGGTTTGAGAATGTTCGACTACCTTTGTTCTCTGGTGGGGTTGCTCAAGCAAAGTGGCAGGCGATCGCGATGCTGAGACTTGTGAATATTTATCCGGCAGAGTATCAGGAGACGTTTGACCACTTTCAACTGGGTAGGGGTGGCCTTGCGCATATTGTACCGCAATTGGACGGTTCGAGTCCGCTTCGAAAAGGTGCGTTGCTCCATACGGCCACAGAATGGGCCATCGTGGGGATGCGGAGGACTCGCAAGTAAAGGTTGAGATATCTGTGAGATTTAGGGTACAGTTTAGAGCTATTGCATACAGCTAACGCATGGGATCTCAAATAAAAAGGCTTACCGAACAACTCCGTTGGATGTTGCAAAGGTGGTGGGAGGGAATTTAAGGATCCCACCGAACTTGAACAGGTCAGATCTGGGTGAGCATCCACAGCTTGGAGCAACGGGTGCGTCGATGCGGGGATTTTTGACAAGTTTGAGTTCAATCTTGGGTGCAGCAAAGAATTAGGGTCATTTGCAGAAGAAACCAATGTTAAACACTAACTCAGCAGATTTCGTCGGACTAATTCTCCTCTTCGCGGGCGTTGGTTCTTGGAGTTCGATCTTCTCTTTTGCCTTTCTTTTCTTTGCCTTTTTTTCGATCTGCGCGTCTTGGGCAGCAGAAAGAGCATCGGATGCAGTCGAATGAACTTAGTTTAGGTAAATACTAGTATTTGTGTTCTGGACGATTGCCGCTTACCCGATAGTCGTCCCTGCGCAAACCTCAATCCAAACCAGCCGAAAGAGCTGTCAGAGCACCACAAACACCGGTTTGGATGGAGTGGATGCACCACCAGTTCCTCGGTTTTGCGGTTTTGTGGACCCCGCCATATCTTCCACTTGTCCGAACACCGTCCATAGAGAGCGAGAGAACCAGGTGTTAGATCGACATATACATCCCCGGATTCTCCAAGGTCCATGGGTGGAAGGCCCTCTCCCAAGAACTCGCTATATGGATAGGCCACGCCGCCAGTATTGAAAGTTCGTAGAATTGTTTTCCGAGTCATTTGCCCCCTTCCCTCTTGGAGCGAAAGCCCCTATTTGTGGCGTTTGAACGCAAACTCTGCAGTGCTGATTGCAATAACAGGTTGCCAAGATCGGTTTTGTTGGTTAGGTTCAAGCTGATTGAGCAAGCTTTGACACTTCTTCAGAGCCTGTAAGTGCGACTCCCGGCACGTGATCTCCGAGCCGCGATATCGCCTGCGTGATAAGATCGGGTTCAATAATGAGATTCATCAAAAAATCAAAACATAGTTGTCAAGCTTCAAGCTTCAAGACTCACATGTTTTTCTTGAAGCAGCGAAATGAAGGTTTAATGAAAGTTGTCAGGGAATACGAATATCTGATCGGGGGGCGGACTTGTTTCAATTTGGTTTCAATTCTTTTTTCAGGATCATCAGGAAGAGGCGGAGCGTTGGGTAGATTCTCGAAACTCACAAACATAATGTTCAATCAATTCCTTTTGCGTTTCCAACATGACCTTCATAAACGTCCCAGGTCCTTTGGCAGCGTACGAAAATTCAAACCTTGATATAAATGGACCGCCATTTATTAAATTCATAAAACGGATGCCAGTGAACAAGTGCCACCTAATTTATGAAAGGCAAGGCTCACATTTGACGGAAAACGATTTTTGCTTCCGAACTTCCTCCCTCGCACCGGGGTCACCATGATTAATGGAAATCATTGATGTTCCATCATCAAAATCTTTGGGGGAACCGTGCAGCCCGTGTGATTCCGTGTGTCTTGTGGGCGTAAGAATGGCCATCAATCTAGTTCAGGGAATCATCTGTCGATCTATTATCTGAGTGCACTGAACGTCGTCAAGGAATTCGAAGCGACGGTACGCATCGGAAACCTTGCTGATACAATCAAATATATGTAAGTAAGTCCGACCTTACCCCTCCACTACCGGGTGCCATTGGCAAGAAAGTCAGCATTCAATGAGATAAGGATCATAATAATTACTAATTAGTCCTCCTGGTACGGAAACGGGGTATCAGTATCTGGGGAAAATGATTACTTTCCTCAGTATTACAAGTCACCAGCCATGGCTCGCCGAATCCGATGGTTTCAATACCACAATTCCCCTTAAATGTTGGACCACTCTATGGGTAATTGGCTCTTCACTGGAATTGCGCAACCCGTATTTCTTTACTTTAAGAATTTGGGTCGATATTCACGGTGCCTGATGCATGGGCGCCTGGGCGGTAAGAAGGTCGCCATATTTCCGCATCTTCTGGAATCTGGGCTCGACGCCTTTCCAAGAATTACATGTAAGAGGTCAACGCAGTCCTCGAGGCGATTCAGGATAGATTTGTTATCTACCTCCTGAGCGACGTCGCCTGTCAGAAATTCATAAGCAAGAGACCCAGATGGTAGAGGCTTCCCAGACGGAGTTTTCAGTGGAATATGAGGATGTCAAGGAACGATCCGTGGAGCAAGGACGAGATCAATCGTGGTTTGCCGTTGGTCAAGTTTAGCTGAGTGTACGGCTTGAGGACCCACATTAGGCCCTGGTCTTTTTAATTTCCGCCATAGAACAGCACTAGCAATCACTTGGGGTGCGTAGAATTCGATAGCTAGCTTCTGTTAAAACTTAGCGAATCAAGTGGAAGCGATAACTCATGTGGGTCCAAAAGGAAGAGGTTCATATAGCATGAGAAGTTTCGGGTTCAAGCAGAAATCACCCAACGCCAGTGCGAACCAACTGCGAACATCCTTCCATATCCACATAAAACAAGGCAATCATTCGGCACGGTGTCGAAAGCCATGCACCACCTTAGGATGCATCCTTCATTTGCCCAGAGCTTACGACAGGGGTCAAATCGATACTGGTACTTATATTTAACTTAGGCCTACCTAGGCTAATGTTCGGGGAAATTCCCTCGAGCCTGTTGGTTCATCGACGTGTGCTCCGGATGGCAGTCCACAGATACAGCCAGGAACGTTGGACATGAGAACGATCAGTACGGAGTATCTCGAAATCAAAGGAATCCTTGAGATCTGAGAAAGCGGAATGCGGTTACAAAATTTGCTATGGTTAGGATCACTGGCGTTTCTTCAAATTTTCACCCCAAACTGAGAGGTACCAGTGAAAGCTTGGTGAAAGCAAAGGAAGGACATCCCATAGGAAGTCTAGAGTTATGTAATTGAGAAATATTAGACAGGAAAGATATGTACACCGAAATAAAATAAATAAAATCAAGATACAAGCCCACCCAAACGGATTTGAATGGCATGAAGCTGGTCAGCATCCAGATCCACTAAGAGATTATAATATTCCGAATGATTTTCTCGACAGTGCCCGACCAAAGTATGGAATGGGGTATCATCTGGAAGAACCGATACATGTTCAGGAGAGGAAGCTCTGAAGGAATTCGTTCTGAATCAGAAACGCCCGATTGGATAGATAACAGGATTATTGCTGCGACTTACAGACACAATCTGCACATCAATTCCGTTTGCGTCTCTGATCGGGCGTAAACAACTTCTATGCGCCAGCGATCTAAATCTGTTGGTAGAGGACATGGATTTGGGTCTTGAGACGCCGCGGATTGAATCAAAAACACTGAGGAACAAGGAAGTAAATTTCACCGAACTCACCGTCAATCGCAGAAGGCCTTAACGGCTGCAGGTTCCTCTCCCCGGTATCGGCATTGATGTCAATGGCAATCGAAGGCGCAGAAGTAGGATCATCGCTGTGCGGTTCGTATTCTTCATTTGAGAGTAATTCCCGAATGGGGTGATCCTCGCTGAGCATTGCTTCTAAATCCTTCACATTTTGCTCCAGCGGAGATGTTGTCGGAGAATCACCAAAAAGAGCAAGAAAGGACTGTGAGTTCTCCTCTTCACCTTCAAGATCAACATTCCTTTCTTCAAGGAAATCGCTAGGGAATATAAAGCGTGAATCAGGTCCAGTTGAAAGACAAAAACCAATTGTCTAGTACCTGGGTATGCTCACTAAAATTCGAACAGGAGGCTCGTTAATGGGATCAACTTCTTTGAGGACCTCATCTGCTCCAGCACACTCAACGGCGTCTATGTTCGGAGTAATTTCGAATTGGCCTATGTTTCCTTCTACTTCTCTACTTGCGATTTTGGCTTTAACTTCAGAACTGACAAATTCGTTTTGTGGAATTGGAATCACAGATATGCCATTTCCTTGGTCAGAAGCGTCAAAGTCGCCTGAAGATGGCACAGCAAAATCCTCGTGTACTTGGGTCGTATCACAAATGAGCGAGGCTTCAGCTTCGTTCGTCGAGATCTCGGATACGAGGCACAATTCTGGACTACCCTGAGACCGAGAGATTGGAGGAGAAGCATTGTCAGACTGCGACGCAGGGACAGATGATTGTCCACCAATGTCTATGGACGACTCGCGCGCAACGACTTCGCTGAGACTGGGTATAGACAGAACGAGGTCACTTATATTGTTAGGATTAGCGACAATGGCAGGATCCGCAACAGCGGGCATTGTGGCCGGGATTGGGTCAGATTGACCGAAGGGTGCATTTGGCTGTTGGGAAGTAACGGCGCATGGTTCTGAACTGGTGACAGGTACTTCCGGCGGTGGCGAGGCGTGTACATTAATAGCCTTCATTGCATTCGGTGTAGGCGGAAGACTTGATGACTTTGCTACATCCATACTCGTGCCATTTGATGATGTAAGGTCTGCCCGGACTGGCACGTCGACATTGGCGTCTTCAGGCAACATTGGGCAAGGTACTTGAGGCGGTTGCACGTTCACTGTGTCGTGTGAATCTGGGAGAGGAGTTGTCTGCATGAAAACAATACTATAAGTGGGATGCTCTACAACAAATAATGGAATCATGAACGAACCGGTGCAGTCGACGACCTGGTATTCAGATAAGACATTATAATGGCTGACGCACGACTCGGTCCAGGTGGACTTGGAGTGCCATCGAGTGAGGAATCTTGATGGCTGGACGGCTGAGGCACATACGGCACAGTCATTTCTCCCCTTGTGGAATTGGGGTTTTGGGGCACTGTCGTTGGCAGGCCGCGCCAGACTCCATTGCTCCCAGATGGTATAGAACCGTCTCTTACACCAACTTCAGGTTGGCGCCTCACTTTCTTGGTCTGAGGTCCATCATCGAAGTCAAAGTGCGACAACCACTTCCGTTTCAAGATGTTCCTTGAAGTTTTGGGTGAATGAGTCGCAAGACAGGCAGCAATCACGTCATGTATAGGTGTATTATCTGTAGGATTATTCATAAGATGTTCTCTGTGCGGGAACGGAACTCACAATCTTTGAGTCTTGAATATCCTGCGCCGTACCGCCATCCTAGAGTTTGAGTCTCCCCTTCGAGCCAACACGAAAGTGTTTGCCGCGTAAATAAGGGATGATGGAGGGAATTCGAAACAATCAAGGGGCCTGGCCACGGTTCCCACTGATCTAGCGACATCTTGGCGTAGAGTTTATGATTGAGTGGGGTAAGGTCGATGAAGATATCCCCGACATGCCCAAACTCGCCGTTCCGAATACTTTTTGGATGGCCTATTGCACGATACTCGGAGTATTTGACAATGACTGAAGCTTTATCAACCTTTGTATTGAAGGAACGCGATTCACAGAGAAGCCCTGGTACGTGCACGGTATCCAGGACTCTCTGGAGCTCAAAACGTCTTCTGTCGCATTCGCAACTGCAGTCAAGGAAATGGATCTTCTTGGATACAACACGAAGACGAGGAGCATAAATTGGCATTTCTGCAGTACTGCCTTGAGAGGGGTATAAAAAAGCATCAAGGTTGGAAAGGTAGAACCGACGAAGTCGAATTTTGATCTTTCCTACTATTCCCGACCCTGCATTAGGGTTAGGGTTCTCACCGAGACGTTTTTCGCCGACTCGCCAACGACTCGCTTCCTTCCTTTTTATTTATCTGTCGTAGAAAATGTCAGGAAAGGTTGTTGGAATACTTGGTGCGCGTGAGTTAACAGCAACTCTTTCACGATCCTCCACTAATCAACCATAGATTTTTCACCGCTTTCGAGAATGAAAAAATCAAACATTTTTGAACAGGAGGCGGCCAGCTTGGTCGCATGCTTGCAGCATCGGCTTCATTGCTAAACCAGGAGGTCATAATTCTTGATGTCGGAAACCATGGACCGGCCAAGCAGATTATCGCACCAACAGAACCTCGCTTGGCTCATCTCGACGGGTCGTTCACAGATCCTGTGAAGATTCGCGAACTCGCTAGCAAAGTAGATATCCTTACGGTCGAGATCGAGCACGTCGATGCAGCTGCCCTCGAAGAAATGCGATCGACGACCGAAGGAAAAACCCTCGCCATCCATCCGAGCCCATCCACCATCCTGATTATCCAGGACAAATTTCGGCAGAAACAACATTTGTCGTCCCACGGTCTGCCAGTATCCGAATTTGTCGAGGTCGAGTCGTCGGTGGAGTCGATATCACAAGCGGCCCAGAAGCTTGGCCTGCCTTTCATGTTGAAGAGTCGTACCTTAGCCTACGATGGCCGTGGTAATTTTGTGGTCCGAAATTTGCGACAGGCCCAAGAGGCAATTGCTGCCCTCGGAGGCCGGCCCCTTTACGCTGAGAAGTGGGTTCCTTTTTCCAACGAAATTGCCATCATGGTAGTCAGGACTGCCGACGGTGAGGTCCAATCTTACCCTGTCGTGGAAACCGTGCACAAGGAAAATGTTTGCCACCTTGTTTTGGCACCCTTACGGAGTCGTGACCCATCTCTTTCATCAAGAGCGACATCTATTGCCGAAAGTGCCGTAAAGTCGTTCACTGGCGCAGGTGTCTTCGGTGTCGAATTGTTTCTGATGGATGATGGTAAGCGTTTCGTGCGTAAAGCGGTTACTAATCCACCTGAACCGCATCACGCAGGGAAAATATTTATCAACGAGATTGCTCCCCGTCCCCACAACTCCGGTCATTACACGATCGAAGCCTGTGAAACTTCTCAGTATGAAAATCATTTACGCGCAATTCTCTCACTTCCACTTGGGTCAACGGCGCTAAAGGTACCTTCCGCCGCCATGCTTAATTTGATCGGCCAGTCATCTTCCATGGCTGAGATCACGAAAACCAAAGATGTTGCTCTCACCGTCCCCGGGGCGTCGGTCCACTTGTATGGGAAGTCTGAATGCAGGAAAGGTCGAAAAATGGGGCATATCACCATTGTGGCCGATTCGGACGCCCAACTCCGATCTCGTCTGCGCTCTCTCCTCCTATCTCTCCCCGAAAGCTACTGTCCACCCGGGGAAGTAGACCTGTATGCCCCCGACGTCATGGTCCCTGGCTCTGGCTTTTCCGATCCCAACCCACTGGTAGGGGTCATCATGGGCTCAGACTCAGATCTGCATGTTATGCTCCCAGCAGCCCGTATTCTTGATCACTTCAAGATCCCATACGAGCTGACGATTGTATCAGCACACCGAACTCCTGACCGCCTCGTTGAATACGCCCGGTCCGCATCGACGAGGGGCCTGCGAACCATCATTGCAGGCGCAGGTGGTGCGGCCCATCTTCCAGGAATGGTCGCTGCAATGACGGCCCTCCCTGTGATCGGCGTTCCCGTGAAAGGCAGCACTCTCGATGGCGTGGATTCTTTGCACAGTATTGTTCAGATGCCTGTAAGTTTTTTCTTGTCGTGTTTCATTTGCATCTGTCATCTTTATGAGACACTTATATTGCTTTGAATATTCTCTCACTGACTCTTTCACATGTTGTTTTGCAGCGTGGTATACCTGTGGCGACAGTTGCCATTAATAACGGCACGAATGCTGGTCTGTTAGCGGTGCGGATATTGTCGGCAGGCATCCCACGTCTCATTGACTCCATGGACCACTATATGAGGACCATGGAAGACGAAGTTCTGGGTAAAGTCGAAAAATTGAAAGAGGTGGGGTGGGAGAACTATCAGGTGAAACGAAGTTGAAAACATAACATTCATTGCTGGGCTCGCCGATCAGCTACAGGCTTTGGGGTACTCGTATAAAGGCGAATTGAATATTGTATTCTTGTGGTCTCTCGGACCAACGGGAGCTGGGAAGCGTAGTACAACCCATTGCTGCAGCGGAAGCCAAGATAGTTTCCTTGGACGACTTCAATTGAATTGGACTGACGACTGGCACCGGCGTTAACCTCTTTTCTACCACCAAAAAATGACGCGGAACCTCTTGCAATATGGGGAATCCCCTTGTTGTGTGGTGTCTAGAATTCTTGTTTGTGTCTCGCTTCCGTCATCACCTTTAGCCACGCGGCCCTTCTTCTCGTTCTCGTCGGTCTTATTGTTGTGCAATTGTTGTGGTTCTTGCGGTCGTCTTGTCGATCTTTCGGTCACTAAGCCACGGAACGCTGGTTCTTCCCTCATCCTACTTGTCCTCGGCAAGCGCAATCACTGATAGGTGATGGATCGACAGTCAAGTTAGCGGTCTATTAATGTTTCCAGACAAAAAGCTGGGCGGAAGCTGTGAGTTTATCTTCTTGATAATATTTTGATTGTAAAAACTAAATAAGACTACCCTCCGTAGCAAAAAAAATGTACAGATGTCTATGTCCTGTCACCAACCACGCACAGAAAACATTGCCAATCGTGCCCCCGAAGAACCGCAAAAAGAAGATTTCAGCTCAACATTTCCGATCCCTCTTTTCTCCTAGTTATAATTGCGATAGTTATCGCTGTGGTTGTTATCTCCCAATCGGATCTCTTCGCCTGGAAATTCATTGACTTCTTCCGCCCCTGTGTCGGAGACTGCCTTTTTGTTATTGCAACGAAGATCCCAAAAATTGCTGACAGCCAACCAAACGGAATACGCCGCCAAAAACAGCGGTAAGATCTGGGTGAAAGGTGAGCTAGAAAGTCCAAGGGGTGGACGATTTACTTGACTCACCTGGCCGAATGACCATGAATTATCAACCTTCGACGTCCTCCTTTCATTGTACAATTTGAGCAACTCGGTGTTTGTGACGTGGAGGGCCGACAGGACGATCAAGCCCACTACGGTAGCCACGAACCACTTGTCAAAAAACTCTTCCATCTTGCCTTTACTGGTTCTAAAAGAGTCAGCGTCACCTGGATCTTGACCTCCACCGAATTTCTTGGCCCTGCGCCGGCGGACAGCTTTTCCGATAAGGACCACGTAGCGCCCAGAATACGCAATTGTTGCCGCACCGAAGAGGCCCAGAAGAACTCGACGACTGGTGGGTAGTACGGGGAATGGATGGAAGAGGGTGACAACAAAGAGGTCATTGCATTGGTGGGCTTTGCCGAAAGTGTGCGCAATGGCGAAAATTGCGAGAGAGCAAGATAAAAAGAGGTAGGTTTGCAGAATCACGAAGCCTCGGATGATGACACCTCGATTCTCCTTGAGCAGTGTCGGGATGGACTTGGATGCCTGCTGGCCACCCCGCTGGGCTTGCCCAGCCTGTTGGTTCTCCTGGGACTTTTCGTCGATTTTGCGCCGAAGGAACACTATAACCGGGCAAGAAAGGAGGTTAAGATACACAACAACGAGGGCGCTGGCATAAACACGAATCCGGTCAGGATAGTGGCTCTCAGACAATAATAAATTGAAGTTACTCATATAGAGTCAGTGAAGGCTTTGCTCCAAAACCAAGTGCCATAGTCGCCGACAAGTACGCCATGTTCGTAAGTGTCAGGGTAATCAGGGCGTTTTCCGCCTCATCCAAATTCTTTGTACGAAGGCATTGGAGTGCTAGTCGGAGTTCTGGTTAGGGGGGGGGGGACCGGTTTGGGAAACCAAATATTAATCTCACTCACCGAGGGCGACAGTTTGAATATAGAAGGAGACACGGACACCAATACCACTTATGTCGGCGTTGAGGTCTAACTGGGTGCATGGAAGACTCATTGCCGTCGGTAGGAGACAGTTGGCGACTTGGAGGCGGAGTCGTGAAGGGTTGGAGCTCCCTTGGAATGTGCTGGTATATATATTCGTATCATGGGCTGTGCGAATGTATGTTTCGAGATGTTATGCCATAACTTTGCAGAGACATTTGCTCGTGCCCAATCTAAGTGGGATGCGGAAGTGGGATGCGGGCCACTTACATGCGCACTGCCGAATAACCCCTATTTCATAGCCTCATGTTCTGTGGTTTTGATTGTCACTTTATCCAGGCCCACAGGAGGCATAACATTTAACCTGCCACGGAACGATCTGTCTGCGTGCATCCAGGAGGTAAGTAGTCATCAGCAATCTATCCCCGGATTCCATGCTTTTATATATATTTAGTTCGCCGTTAAAGCCCAACCTCGCGCAACGTTGTCGTTTCGCACTTGGATATAACAGAAAGAGAGGGGAAATTTCAGAGCAGAATCACGCTCATGAGAAAGTTTTAGTGGCAGATCCTTATTTCATACATTGAGGGTGAGAATCCAACTTCACCCTTCTATGAGTTAAGGTATGCAAGTGCTCAGCGCTCAGCGCCCAGCCAGTAGAGCTCGGCGTCTAAAGTAGGCGGTCCGGTTTACCGTACTAATAGCACGTGCTTGCTTTTTTCTTGATTCACTGTGATCCAGACTCCAGAGAAACAATCCAGAAAATATGCCACCAGCGGCGACGAAACCTCCAACACAAAGAAAAAGGCATAGGAAGCGCAAGAGACGAGCAGTTTCTTCGAGCTCGTCATCGGACTCGTCATCGGACTCTAGCGACGAGGGATCGCCGACGACAACCACAAAAATCGCTGAGCCAACGACAAAAAGCGTGGTTAAATCTCTTTCATCTTCCTCATCTTCCTCATCGTCGTCTGACTCATCCGACTCGAGCTCATCTGGGGAGGAGGGGCAAGAAGAAGCAGCAAGAGTCAATTCGTCCCGAGGAAGGCAGCAGGAAAAGAGTGCTCCACGGCGATTTTCTCCCTCCCCTTCGCCACCTCCTGCGACAATACCCTCTTTTCTACCACCCAAGAGCGGCACGGAGCCTCCTGCAGTGCAAGAACAGCAGCTGAAAGATAAATTCCGGCAATTCTGGATGTCGGCGATTGCAGATGGATTCAAGGATGACCTCGAGGAAATTCGCAAGGTAAGTGTTGCGATGATTTGCCTCTGGGAATTATCTAACGCACAATTTTCTTTTCAGGAACCTAACCTTGGGCCTTCGCGTCTTGCTCTCCTCATCGACTCATTAGCTGCTGGCACGGAAGTCTTCTCGTCAAATGATGATACAACAATTAACGAAATGGATGTTGTATTGAATTGATACTCGAACTCTCCCAACCTGGTATTACACGTTATACATGCCCATGTTAGATGTCATCAAGCTCGGTGTCCACGAATTCACCAAGCATACTTCTTTCCAACTTCCGGGCAAAACTATCCTCCTTCTCCTCAGCCAACCCACCATGACGCTCACGTTCTTCCTCATCCTTGGATTTCTGCGCATTTTCTAAATCTGCAGAAACCGATTTTTGGACATCAGCCACGTGAATCAACCGCCGGTTGACAGACCCAGACGCCTCCTCCACCGCCTCGCGAACAACCAAGAATGTCTTACGGTGGTCAACCGTATCCGTCGTAGTCGGTTTCTCCTCCTCAGCATCGGCTTTATCTTCCAGAGCTCTAGCCTCGGCTGCCGCCTTTCCTTCCTTAACCCTCAATTCCACCATCGTAGCAAAAGTATTGAGCTCCCAGATTACCTTTGTCCGCCTCTTCTTCCTCTCCGATGGGAGGATTTCCTCGATAATTGCGCGCAATTTCGGAAGCTCCTTGTCCAATTCATCGGTCACTCTCTTATCGTACCGACGACGATAGGTGTCGACATCAACGCTGCCTGGGGAAATCGTGTCTGGAGTTTGATCCAATGCCTCGAAGACGGCTTGCAGACGTTCGTTGAGCTCCGGCAGCGAAGCGATCTCGAGAATCGTACTACCGACACCGTCCTCCATATGCAACGCCTCTGGGCCGACGACGCCTAAGAGCATTTTGGTGATATCCGGGTAACCTGCTCGGACTGCAGCATGTAGCGTGGTGGAGCCGTTGATGTCGTGTAGGAGAACGGAATCAGTGCTATAGTCGACGATTAGTTTGACGATATCCTTTGCGCCAGCGTGGACTGCTAGATGAAGTGGCTAGAATAGATGGAGCATTAATACTTCAGTATACCATAATAAGGAGGGAGCGACGTACTGTGTTGAACCGATTTTTGGATCGCTGGAGAAGAAGAGCCTCATTTAGGTCTCTTGGCAGGACTTTGAGGAGATATTCAAGTAGAGCAACGAAATTTTTGTGGCAGATCCAATGGTAGATATTCCAGCTTGAGAGCAATCGCAAGTCAATGTCATTTCAAACATCAAGGATGAGAATCCAAGTACCCTTTTATGTGATCACTCTCAGCGGGCGAGACCGATTTTGCCAGTAAGAAATCCACAACTTTCTTTGCCTTGTCGGGCTCAGAACCCAGACGGACAGCCAACATCAACGGATTATACCCGACCAACTTGATTCTGCGTTAAGACTCCCATAAGCGAACGAATGTAACCTCGACATCGACAGTCAACTCACTTTTGCCCAAGCGCATCTTCCATGAGCCGGTCGGGAGCTTTTTCGAAAAGCCACTGCAGAGTTTCAACATTATTGCCAACGATAGCCGCCGTGAGCGGGTTCTGCCCAAGTGCATCCGTAGTCCATCCCAACCACACAGGCAGATGCTCCTCAAGCCCCATAACCCTCCCAAGCCACATCGCTCGCTCATCAGTATGTGATTCGGCATAGCGGCGATATGCACCCAACGGGCGTCGGCCAACGAGATAGCTGATGATCCCTTTCGCAGACGCCTTGGCTGCGCGCCAGATAAGAGGGATGAAGGTACTGCTCGAGGACTGTGCGTCTGGGTCGTTCTGGGTCGCCAGGTCTGCTCGCTTCTTCCCGTGGACGTTGAGACCGAGGTAGAGCCTGTTCTTGTCGTTGAGAGCCTTTGGTCCTGGGGTGTCGCCTAAATGTTTTTGAGCGACATGCATATCAATTCCAAGACCCGTACGGGCTATGAACTCGTCCAATATTTCAGGTCGAT
>Ga0307517_10001559_pt1 | contig 38209 bp, 44 predicted proteins | sample 23_EM_MG_FD_194515 | JGI IMG/M metagenome (GOLD analysis project Ga0307517, IMG submission 194515) | Populus trichocarpa ectomycorrhiza microbial communities from riparian zone in the Pacific Northwest, United States - 23_EM | ecosystem: Host-associated > Plants > Roots > Unclassified | place...
GCTGCTGAAACTCTGAGAATGGTTTACTTTTTGTTGTAATGTGAAACCTTTTGGATGGTATGTCTCGGCCAAGGATGGTATCCGAAAGGTATGCACAAAAATGCATGGTATTTAAAAGGTTTTCTCGGTCGGGATTATGTGTATCATACCAGTAGTACCGCCCAGTACAGTACCCTACCGATCCACCACAGTTGGCATTATTCTTTATATACGATACTGGTATGGTATGCTATGGTACGCACTTTAGGAATGATTATAGTCCCGGTATTATCATCCAACACTCGAGAGCGCAGTACGGTACAATACAGTACTGATTGTCGGAGTTATGATAGCTTTTCTTCTCCTTCTTCTTCTTCCTTATTTCCCCCCCGCGGGTGAGGGTGCGCGCAAGGAGAAGTATCATAATCAAGTCGTACTCACTTTATAGATTTCACGAGGAGAAGTTGTTTGGAGGGTGGGAGTAGACTATCGATCGATGGATAGATAGATTTAAGCAGGTTAGCATATATTAGCAGTGGGGGAGTTGGGGTGGTAAATATAGTTGCTGTAAGTATAATAACTAGTATCACACAAATATTATCATAGTTATGATATCCAAGGACAAAGGAAGATGTGATCTGTCTACCGTAGTCTACCTGCCACCTTACTACCTAAGTGGGGGAGGGGGGGCTATCATGATAATATTATTACATCCTTAATAGGCGGGATTATCCGGGGGGGCGGGGGAGAGAAAGCTAGAGCGTTCAAGCACCCGCATAGTAACAGACACAACCCAATACCGGTACTCATTATCGCACTTCACTTTTAGCAAGTTTTCGGTATGACCAGTTATTCACGACGAGAACACTCGTAGGATTTTTACACCCTAGTGAAAACTAGAGCCACAATAATAATAATTATTATTATTATAGAACCACTATGGATATCTTTATTCCCTCCCGGATCTCATCACCAAATCTCACTCATACATATGTCCAGCGACCACTCTGGGGCCATGGAGGGTCTGGGTGGGGGATGCTTTGAGGCCTTCTGTATGATAATACGTAGGGCAGCGGGACAGCTGGCTTATCCGGCTCGTGTGGAGGTATGGGCTTTTGGGCGCCATCGACTGCCGGTGGGATATCATGATTCTTGGGGAACCCCGGAGGGGGAGGGGAAGAGGTGAGAGTGAGGGAAGGAAGGAAGGAAGGAAGGAAGGTGCTGCCTGCCTCTAAATTTCCATGTATTCGTGCTGTAGTAAATTGCGAACTAGATATGAGCTACAGGGACGAAAGGGGCCCTAACGCCTCCGGAACGTGCTGGTATCTATCGTACTGCATGCACATTTTCAACCAGACCACAAGTCACCTCTGAGGCAATACCGGTAGTTGAGCACAAAAATGTCGTAGACGCATCGTGCCTGAGGGATGAAATAGCGTATTTCCATGGAAGATATCCTTCTTAGAAGCTTATATTTGCAGTGGGACTGTACGGCCGGCCACTACTATGGACTCTTATCCGGGGATGGGATGAATCAAATCCCCCCAACCCGACCCATCACTAATCACATCCCATCACCTGCCCTCACTCTTTTCCACCACCATTTCCCAAACAGCGTTGAATGCAAACCAGACGAAGTGCTAACATTTAGGTTCCATGTTCTTACCGGCCAGTAATTTACCTTGGGATCCCCCCCTCCCTGCACCTGCCATCCGAACCAGCACTACACGTGATCTCAAAAACCCCCACTCCTAAATCCCAGAAGTCCAGATCTCCGCGACCGGCACCGGCGGGTTGGTCTCGCAACCGCCTCCCCCTCTCCCGAGGTTCGGGATACGTAGTGATAGTTGCGGAGAGCATATTACGACGCGGAAGTATCGATCGGTATCTCACCGCATTCGGGAGCTAATCTCCTACCGTTTGTTGTTTCCAACTCTCTTCTAACAAAGCGCCCTAGCTTCGCATGCTCACACCCCCTTCCAACCACCGACTTCAGCATCCGCTTCACCTGACTATGCATCGGCGGAGCAATCTATCCCCCCCGAGTTCTTTCCTTCCGCTGCGTAGTGCTAAACCGCATCCTACTGTAGATGTCTTCCCCACGGACGTGATAGTACACTGCACCGCCATAAGCGCACGTTTCCTCAGAGGCGTGATTGGCGAGGAGGCCCCCGTGCGTGGGAAGGTAGTGGTTGCAAGGAATGGGGTCGACGTTGTGATTGGTGCCTCATAGACAGATGGTGAGGAGGGGGAGGCTATGCATCTGATGGGGAGGACTGCAGGTGAAGGGATGGTTCTTTGGAGCTGCTTTCAGTTGGGGGGTGAGACGGCTAGGTGAACTTGCTGCTTGTTGAGAGGATTATGGAGAGAACGATGTAGTGGCGTCCCGGGCTTGCGAAGGAGGGAGGGAGTGGAGGGGTTAGGTTAGGACCATATCAAGCTAGTGGGGCGAGAGGTTGTGCGCAATTATAGGGCCTGTGGGGTTGGACGTAGGTGCACTGCCCTGTGTTTGATGGGATAGCGAATATGTTGCTGGGCCGGCGAGATATAGAATGGCGGAGGGGCAGTCCGGCTTGTAGATATGGGTCATTTAGCGGAAGGCCGGAGAAGCCATAATACCTCGTACTCGAGCGCTGGTATCACACCTTAGATATATCAAGAACAAAGAAAATGGGAAGCTACAATGCAGTTAATGACATATATTTCTACGATTATTGTGTATGGTGAGTACAAAATAAGTCAGTGCAAACGCCGCGAGAAGACCGAGAATATTCACAAAGTTAAAAAGAAAAAATTCATTATCATCCGATGATTCCTTCCATTCTCGGTGGGAGGCCGCCCGTGTCTCGCCTCCGCCCACCCTCCCCTTCCTGTCCGGGCCCCTCAGCCAGCAGTCTATTCATCCACCTATTTGCCCCACAGTTTTATTGCTCGCCAGGCTTCTTCGAATTGCACGAGACAATTTTAACCTTGTCGGCAGAGACGGACGAACCCTGCCCTTGCCCTGACGTGAACTTGAAGGTAACATCCTTAATCAAGAAGGTCCAGACCTCGTCACAGAAACGATAGGTATCCAAGTGACCCTAAAAAGATACACACAAACGCGGACGAACCGAGAGCGATTAGCCCATCACCTCTCTTTTCTGTTTGACCCTACGGTAGTGGGCCGGGTAGGTAAGTAAGCAGAAAGAAAGGAAGTAAAACCGAACCTTGAAAGACAAGTTGGCCTTAACCTTCTCAGCGAGGATCTCAGTAATGCCGCGGTCGAAGTTCGACAGAATCTTCATGGCAAGCTGTGGGGCGATACGTCCCTCGCTGATTAAATCGTCAAGCGCATCCGTGAGCGCCGTTCCAATACTAAGACCCAGGCCTCGTTAGCTGGCAGCGGCGGCGACGGCGACGATAAGGAATTAAAGAGTACCTAGAACGACGGTAGAGCTCGTAGTAGGTTTGATTGTTCATTTTGTGAGGGTTCTAGCGGTTGGACGGGGGTTAGATGGGTTAGATAAGGGATGGCGGATTAAAGAAGTTTGATTGAAGTTGTGGTTGTGATGGTGCCTTTGGTGTCAGGGAAAGCTTTGAGTAATTCTATTGCCTTGGTACGGTAATTGGCTGGGAACTTGTAGGGCTTAGGGCTGTTTTTCCCTTCCTTCGGCGTGATGGTCCCTTGCATTCTTGGCGAGGGTGTTGTGCACAGTTATTATTTGTTTTTTTTGTGTGTGTTTGAAAGCACTAGTGACGTGGCTGGCAGGGTTAGCTGGGCTGTAGCTGCTGAGTTACGGTTTTGTCTGTTGTTACTCGCCTCTCCATATCTCTCGTTCCCGCCATGTGAAAGCGGGAACGGAGTGATCCGTGACTAATGGGGTGATCTAGATGATGGAATTGAGATGCTGTTGAATGGAGTGGGTGAGTTTTGATGGAGGAAGCAAAGGTTAGCTGGGAAGCCCTCTCTAGATAATAGATTAGATCTTGATGAGGCTCATTGCCACGATCAAATTATGGTATTATAGTTATGTATGATACCCCTTCGGACAATCAAACAGCCCTGCTAGCTAAAGAACCGAGTTGCATCGCGCCTTCCACCCCACCATTGTACGATAAGGCCTGCTGCCCCTCTAAGGTTCCAACATCTACCCCGCCTCGTCTTGCAGAGGGTACCGGTAGTTCCCCTCTCCAACCCTCATTCCCCAGCTCCCCTATCCACATCCGTCCTCCTTGCTTTACTCCTCGTCCCCTCAAATATTTATCCTTCACTTTCGTACTCTCTTCTTCCACTCCCCACGAAAACAATCACCCCGGAAAACAAAACAAAAATAAATAGGAGACGAGATGTTTTCGGGAACTAAAGGACCCGGCGAAGCGGAGGCTATGGATGGTAACTCCCCAGCACCAACCAACACCTTCCCCAGAGTTAATCAAAAACAAAATACGAAATGTAGGCACCAACCTTCGCGTCCTCATAGTTCATGCCCGTTGGAATACCAGCCTCATCACACCACTCGTTGAAGGAGCACGTAAGAAGCTCCAAGAGCGTGGTGTGAAAACTTCCAACATTATTATCCAGAGTGTCCCCGGCAGCTGGGAGCTTCCTATCGCTGTCCAACGGTTCATACGCTCCTTTTTGTTCAAAGCCACCCCTCACCTCCCCCATATCTAACACGAGACTTGAATACATAGTTTGTACTCCGCCAGCCAAGTCCAAGCCTCGTCCGCCCCCTCAGGAGACCTCCTCGGTGGGCTCGGCCGTAGCTCGACTCCAGTTCCCGGTGCGAGCTCTAGCAGTAAGGGGACGTTTGACGCAATAATTGCCATCGGCGTGCTCATCAAGGGTGAGACCGCGCATTTTGAACACATTGCGGAGTCTGTCTCTCGTGGACTCATGAGGGTTCAATTAGACTTTGGCGTTCCGGTTATTTTCGGTTTGCTTGTATGTTTTGCGATTTCCCTACACTTCCCTATCTCCGATAGGAAGAGAGAGAGAAAACAAAGTACTGACGATGGATGAATTTGATGTGGCGGTATAGACTGTCTTGGACGAGGAACAGGGGAGGAAACGTGCTGGATTGACTTCCGATGGGCACAACCACGGTGAAGACTGGGGGGACGCAGGTGTGACGGATTTTTTATTCCCTTTAGTTAGACCGGTGATGCTGACGTGGGTTTTATAGCTGTTGAGATGGGAGCCAAGAGGAAGCTTTGGGCCGATGGCGTCATCGGGTAGGCTTGGGAGTTATAAAAAATAAATTAAAGAGACGCCGGAACTGGGTTCACAGATTAATAAATTCTCGGGGGCTCGTTGTAAGGTCTGGGACTTAACGCCAGTGTAGGATTGTTCAAACAAGCGAGTGATAGATTGTGACCTTCAAGGAGTATTAGATTTTATCTACAGATCGTAGGCCCATGAGTACATTGACGCACGACAAATCCCTTACTAGAACTATATCCCCCCTGAGCACTAGATCTATCTACCCGTCCGTCGCCATATTCGCAAGCTCATCCGCTAACCTCTCCATATAAAACCTTCTCGCAGCACTCGGTAACCTCTCGAACTCCTTGCTAATCCTGCCAATCATTGTTCTCCCTTTCTCATATGCGGCCAAGTCCTTATTTCCATAGACGTCTTTACCAGAACTGTATCCATGCTCGAGGCTCTTGAAAAACACATTCACAGCGACGCACGGCTCCAGAGGGTATGCTGCATGCGGCCACAACTCAGGAATAAACAAAACATCACCTGGTTTCAAAACAGTCTCCATAGGGTGAACGCCATCCGGTTCCAATTCCGGATCGAAAGGATTTTCAATTGTTGAGGATGACGCACTGGGCGGAAAGCTCAACTTGGTGATGTCCGTCGGTGGGTATACTTTGAATCGCTTGGTTCCACGAATGTGGCAGAGGATGTTGGCCATCACGTCGAAGTGCAGCCACATTCCGACCTCCTTGGCGGATATGCGGAGTGGTGAGCTGTGTTCGTGGTCCTTTGCGAATTGGAGCTCTGGAGGGATGGTGAAGTCTTCGGCGAGTGATGGGAAGTCTTGGGCGAGTTTGGCTGGGTCGGTTTTTGGATTTGAGGAGGAGAGAGAGCGGAGGTAGAGGTTTTCTGGCGCCGACTCACTTGTTATAGCGTCCATGAAGTCGCCGAAGGCCATGTTTTTGTAACTAAAGTTTTTGACGTGGAAGCTCATGCTTTTAGCTTGCGAGGTGTGAGCGATGACCTATATCTCATACGTTAACCCTATCTCTGGAGTGAGCAAAATGGGAGGAATATGCACCCATCTTTTCGGGCCAACCGCGGCTTTGAGGTAGCTAGGAGTCCACTTCTCGACGCATTCACCGATATGCAAACCTTCGACCACAACAGGCTCTCCGGCATCTCGAATCCTCCAAAAGTCCTCCTGGCTCTTTACGATGACCCTCCTAATCTCAGCCGTCAATGATTCTCCTTCTCGTATGGATCCAGCTTTGTTGTCTAAATCTGTGGGAGGTATCATTTTAGGTTTCTTCTGCAAGACCTCCCCCTCTTCCGAGACTTTCCAATCCCGTGTTAGCGGTTCCACGTCCGGTGGGATAAAGGTCCATATTCCTTCGTTAAAACGTCCTCCAAAGCTGAAACATACACCCCCGCCTCCAACAACACAGAACATCCCCTCACTAGCTGGTAACACCTGGTGCCCTATGAGAAAAGGTAGTTTTTCTCTAGGCTCACGGTAGGCAATATCGATCCCCCTTACCGTAAGCTTTTCACAGTGTATCTCCACTACCTCATCTTCGGACTTTATTAGTGCCCCACCAGAAACACCACCAATGATCAACAGTCTTCCCTCTCCCAGGTAGATCGCTTTTGCACCGAACCGCCTGAGTAAGCTTCTTGTGGAGAGCAGATTGACAAAGCTCCATTTTACAATGAGCTTACTATCGTCTACTATCTCAAGCCTCCACACATCCCCAAGGACCTGGCCTTTATCATCCATACCACCACTCAATACTCCGTATCCTCTGTCGGTCCAACATAAGCTGGCCCCAAATCTCGGAGATGGTTTTCGTTCTGCGTCAACAGTCAACTGTTTCCAGCCTTCATCCCCATTCCACAGAAACCATTCGTCCAAAACGACGTTTCCATCTCCCTTTCCCCCACAGATCAGTACCTTCTCTCGCCCAACCGCAGTGGCGCAGTGCCTATATCTACCCTGTGGAAGACTCTCGACCTTCTTCCAATGTCCGGATTCTGCAATCCAGACGTCACTCATGGGTACATCCGGCGAAGCTCTTCCACCGACCAATAACAGCTTTTCTGGCGCAAGCTGGGTAAGCGTATGACACATCCTTGCGTTTGGGCCTCGTCTATTCAGCGCCGGGTGCTCTATAGGGCATTTAAGGGGGTCCTTATGCTCGTCTTCAGTAATAAGTAGCGATGTTCCTAACCTTGTTGATGGGCCTAGTCCTCCGTGATAAACCCATTGATTATCCCCCCATTCCGCCGCAGCACCCATCCATCGTCTCAACAGCGGGAAGGCTGTAAACTCGCCAAGATATCCACTCTCAATCCTAGATTCTTCCGAGCCGCGAGCTCGTATCAGAGATGGCCGCAGATCTGGATGAGAACAGTAGTCTCCACCGCTCCATTTTATCCCTTCCGCCCGGAATGGCCCTGGGTCCTGCTGGTGAATTCCTCCGGTCCGTGCATGGGTAATAAAATAGTGCTGGCAAAATACGAAGAATTCTTCCCACTCATCAAAAGGCTCTACTGACTCCAGATGCTTTCTTTGGGAATCCGTCACCAAACTACTCCAGAAGGCTAGGAGATCTAAGGTATCTACTGTTTTCCAGCCTCCACTTGCAAACCGAGCGGCTTGGTCGGTGAGGGTAGGATATGCCTCAATTGATTTTAGAGGGGTAGAGAGGTTGCTAAAGTGTTTTAGCATGGTTCTGGCAAACGGATGAAATGGCCCTGATGGCAAACACTGTTCCAGTATCGAAAAGCGGGCTATGGTTCATAAGCAACTACGGTTCGCCAACACATCCACACGCCTTCGAAACGAGGGGGGATAGGTTTACCATCCGGAAGAGTAGCTGTCCATGCAATGAGTGCGCCGACTGCGTCCTGATCCATGTAGGTAAGTGATACCTCGGCAGTGAACAATAGGGCAGCATTATTGATCAATCCACCGTCCATAAGCATATGCTTAAGCTTGCCAAGTTCACGAAGATCGCATCCAGCGGCCAGATACTGCGAGCTCCGGTAATGGACATTGTCTACGGGTGGGTCGTGAAGCTCTGGGTCCTTGAGAAGGTTGTAGAGTCCTGGGGTGTTAGATATGACACGCGACTTGACAGCAATCAGGTCAGGATAATCAAGGTCAATATATAGTACGTTGTGGAGGTCCCGCATGCTTGAAATAAATTGAAAGGGGAGAGGGTCACTAAAAAGTGAGGTAAGTGTTAGCGTATCAAGATCATAGACTCTCACTGAACGGGCCAAGACTATTAAAGAGATGGTAGAGCATACTATCCACAGCCAAGATTGATCACGATCTTCTTTCGTTTGGGGTCTGGAAGTTCTTCGAATAGAAACGAGCGAACAACATGCTCTACAGCCTGCATCCGGAGCCAATAGCCGCGGTTTATCAAAGGAGAACGTCTCTGGGGTTTTTTAACAAAGTAACGTAGAAATTGCGGTTCTTCCGGGTTGGAGTAGAGTCTTTCGACACTTCTCTTGCTCACAATAGAACTATTGTTTGTCTGTTTGCGGGTCAGTCAGGACTTAGGGGAAAGGGCGGAATCTGGGAATTCGTGGGGCATGTACACCCATTATTGCTGAATCTCGTCTTTCCTTTTCCTTGGTGGGGCCACTCTTTTTGACTGCCCGAACCGCGTTAGTGTCCATCATGGTGGTGAAATTTGGTAAAATACTGGAGGCCCGAATAATGATAATGTTGGGATGGAAGCCAAATCGCTCTCCCGGGGGTTTGTCGGGGTGGAAGAGACTTGAAAGGATTTTTCTCCCTCATAATTTACTTTCAGTAGGGGACACTGCCCTGGTCTGTGCGTTGGTTTTCGTGAGTTGGAGGGGTTGAGGCCAAGACCGCCAAGACATATATTTGGCAACGGCTACCCCCGTCTACTGCCAAGTAAGGCGGGTGGTCTCAACCTCTCCCCGCGTGCTGATGGCTTTGCTTGCTCTCCTCTCCTCCCCGTTGTCCATCTGCCATACCTTTCTCTGATTGACTGACCCGGCGCTTGCAAACCCTCAACCCCCTCAGTAACCCTCCATATTACCATCATCCCCGGGCCCTGGCGATCTAAATCGTTCTACGGCCGGGTTCCTTCATACGGTGTGCATCATCATCCCTTCAGGCAGGTCCCAGCCCTCCCGATAAAAAAAGCCCCGTTCCGACTTGCCATCCTCGACACTTACTTTCTGCATATGCTCCACGACCAAAACTCAGCACCATCAACCACGGAAAGCTAACATCCACTCATCAAAGCTATGAACTTTGTCACTTTCAATCAGGACTTCTCTTGCTTGGCCGTTGGCACCCGCAATGGCTATCGAATATATAACTGTGATCCGTTTGGCAAGGTCTATGAACAAAAGGAGGGCGGGGACGTTTCCATAATCGAAATGCTCTTCAGTACCTCACTCGTCGCTCTTATTCTTTCCCCTCGCCGACTAGTCATAACAAACACAAAGGTTGGTACCCGTGGTAACAAAGCCACTATTCCTTGAGCATAATGTCTTAGTTTTGAATCCGGTCTCCTTTTAATCAAATTTAGGCTAACTTGAAATGTTGCCTGCCGGAAGCGGCAATCCACGATATGCGAGCTCACATTTCCAACATCTATACTGGCCGTCAAATTGAATCGAAAGCGTTTGATAGTAGTGCTAGAGGAGCAAATATATGTATATGACATCAGCAACATGAAGTTACTACACACGATTGAGACCTCACCTAATCCTACCGGTAGGGCATTATATCCACACTGAGACTCGCAACTTCTTTACTGATATATACTCTTCATCAGCTATCTGTGCACTTTCCCCTTCCTCGGAAAGGTGCTACATTGCTTACCCAAGGCCAACAAATTCGAGTACTTCGCCGTTTTCACCTCCTTCCCATGCTCCCCCAGGCGTTAACGCGCCTCCCGCAGCATCGGGCGATGTGCTTCTTTTCGACGCAATAAAGCTTGAAGCTGTGAATGTGATTGAGGCCCACAAGGCCCCGCTAGCTAATGTTGCTCTCAACAGTGAAGGATCTCTTTTAGCTACTGCCTCAGACAAGGGCACGATAATCAGAGTTTTTTCTATTCCCAGTGCCCAGAAACTTTACCAGTTTCGCCGAGGAACGTACCCTTCGCGTATCTTCTCAATTGCTTTCAACCTTATGTCTACCCTGCTCTGTGTTTCATCTGCGACGGAAACTGTCCACATATTCCGCCTAGGTGGATTGAATCCCCAAGAGTCCTCATCTGGATCTTTCCGGGCTTCTGATTCGGACGCTGGGGGTTCACCGACGGGATCTGTCGCATCATCTCCGTCCAACCACGCTGGAGCTGCGGGAGGCGGTTTTGATCATTATGTAGAGTCCAAACGCCGCAGTGGCTCTGGAACGTTTGGCTCTATAATTAGACGCTCTTCGCAACAGATTGGGCGAACAATCGCTGGCGCTGCTGGAGGGTATCTGCCGCATGCCGTGACTGAGATGTGGGAGCCGGCGAGAGACTTTGCCTTTGTAAAGCTTCCGAATGCCGGGTTGAAGAGTGTTGTGGCACTAAGTAGTACAAGTCCGCAAATAATGGTTGTAACTAGTGATGGTTACTTCTTTGTGCACAATGTGGACATGGAGAGAGGTGGAGAATGCGTGCTCACAAAACAGTACTCGTTAGTTTCCCTTCCTTCACTCAACCTTCTAGACATTAAATAGGCTGATCACTCCTCTTGCCGAAATTAGTTTGCTGGATTCAAGCGAGAAGATGGGGCAGAGCTTGATGTATGATTAACGATCTCGTTTAGCAAAACCGAGTGAGTGTATGAATGAGGGCGTCCAGAATTCGTCGGCTACTATTTCTCGCCCTCCCCAAGCGATTGTCTGACAACCCTTTTGCAAATACTTACGTTTCTATAGGCATGGAAATTTGTAATCTACTTTCTTATCATATCTTTTCTTCCTGCTCTCTCCTTCAATCCCTTTCACCCACTTCTTTTCCAAGTTCAGGCAAATGGCGTTGGTTACTGTACCCTCTAGCATCGTTTTACGGTAGCGAGTGGCAAGGGGGCTTTTTCTTTCCCCTCCGACTTGTTTTTTTATCTTAAGTTTCTCTCCTGAACTCCTACTCCTGTTTTTCCTCTTCCTCCCCTCACTTGTTCCTCCCTCTTCTTACAAAAACTTTTTTATTATTTGCATATTTACCCGCTTATACGCAATTAAAGCATGGATTCAGGCAAGTTATAGAAAGTACTTGTTTATTTGTTTATCGTGCTGGCTATCAATTCGATACCTAGTTAATACGTTGTTGCGCTCTGCGCATAAGCCAAGGTGACCTATGCTATCAGAAATCCATAATATTCATATGATACGAAAACGATCAATGGGAGATTTGCCCGGGGGCTCGCCTTTCAGCAAGCAGGACGCCTATCGAGGGGCAGTATTTTATTACCCCACGATACCATATCAAACCAGTCTGAACCACTAGGATCGTCCGACCATCCATTCACAAGTGTATCCCACCAATTTTCCACAAATCCCCCAACAAAAGAGCCAGTAGTAGCCCACGATGGACCACCCCTCCCCTGGCGGACCAAATCCAGTAAATTCCCAAATATCATACCCCATAACCCAAGCATAGATAACCACAAACCCCCACCGTAAACCGCCCCCCCCCCCCACGCAAGAAAACAAGAGAACTTGCTGTTCGTATATGATTTCTTGGTCCTCTCAAATACGGTTTCTTTCTCCTCTCAAATTCTTCTTCTAAGTCTTTATATTTGTTCTCAAGCCAGGTACAAGTCCGGACTTCTTTATACTTTCTTTATTATTTCTTTTGTTCCTGTATGTGTTTTCTTTCAATGCCTTTGTTCTTTGTTACGGAGGCTTGGTGGAAGTGGGACCAAGTCGTCTCACTATATAGCTTGTCTATATCGTTCCTGTGATTCAATTAGTAGTTTGCGGCAATCTATTATCTTGACTCTTTTGCTATTATCACTTCTTTGTTCGAGTTCCAATCGCATATTACAACACTGGCGGCTGTAGCTTCTCCCGAGTGAGACCTCATGAACCTTCCATCCGATCATCCATCCATCCGATGATCCAACACCCAAGATATGAACAAGATAAGAATACTCGCAGAGAATAACCGAGCAACCGCCGTGAGCGCTATTGCCACCACACACTCACTCACCGAAACCAAGGCCCTTCTTCTGCCAAGACATGAATATCATGCGATAGAAATCGTATTTGCAAACCCCATTCAATTACGAGCCCAGTACGCACTCACTCACACACGCACGCACGCATAAGCATAGTGAACCGTGCCATGAGCCAGAAGGAATCGACGATCGCGGGAGGCGCCGAGCCCGCATGATGGCAGTCGTAGTCGTGGAAACATGGGTGCAATAATTATAAATGCGAATGGTGGTTATATAGCATAGGCCTGCGGATTCGTTCTCCCTTTTTTAGGTAGTCGGATCTGGGTACGGACTTGTTCCGGAGAGGAGTAGAGAAGAGGTACTTGTATGACATGCCGAAAGCGGGGGGAGGGATGGAGGGGATATATTTTGGGCGATATTGTATTGGAGCTCGGATTCCGGTGTAGACTGCAAGTAACGGGCATATAGTATCATGCCCGAACACTAGCCAGCAGTCCCACCGCAACATTTATCATATCATATCATAGCAAGAATTCACCCGGGGGCATTGCCAACCTAGACCTACCCCCCAGCAAAAAAGTGGTTCGCCGAGCTTTTTTTTTTAAATGCTCGACTACTCCACTGCCCCCCGGATTCGAACTCATGATGGTCCCTGTTTCAAATTAGCCGACCAGTCTCCTAGGCCATTAGACCATAGGAACTGGCCGATAATACTCTTTCTTCTTGATCTTTTAACTGCTTCTTCAGAAAATAGACAGTTTAGGTGCTTGATACTTCATCTTTGGTAAAAAAAGGACATCAGCATCCAATCATAGTATTATACTCCCTCATGATATCGATAGAACGAACGAGGAATGGGGGGGGGGGGGGTTCCTGTGTATACCTGTGATCTGGCTCCGAAACACTCGCTTTCTTTCCCAGACAACTGTTCCCCGAATTCCATGGCTAGTATAGTATCCCCGATGTAAACTAACTATTCTTTGGTATAGGAAAGGGTAGGGGTAAAGCTTTTGTATGGTGGATTAGCTATGCGTATTTGATCGCCTATATAAAATTCGGACTCAAGTGTTCGGGTTCTATATGCCTGTGACCTGTATATGCGTGGATTTACTTTGGTTTGTTTACCCGACGTGGTGTTAGCGTGATGGCATTATTGTTATCATATTATTATAATATTATATCTTTAATCGCTGTTTCGGTTTTTGGGCAGGGTACTTTTGGACTGGGCCGGGACGATTTCACACTTGGAATATGATACTCGAGTAGAGTCCCGGGTATTGAGTTGCCTTGTGATCGGTTTGGATTACTCACGGGTATGATGTGATCAGTGTTATCATAAGATACTAGGGGGGGGGGATGTGTGTTAGGGTGCGGCCACGGGTAGGCCGATATACCTTATGCTAAGGCCGTTACGACAACTGCTCGTGTAATATAGTAAGCGAGAGGTACCGGTATTCAGTATCAGAGGTCAGGTGCCGGTACTCGCCCTAGGCAAGAAGTATCTAATAACAAGGATTCACAAAATATAAGGCAGAAAATCCGTGCGTATCTGAGCATCCATACAAATTCACGGCCCCTGGTATCGAATATCATACTTCTTGCCTGGGACGAGTACAAGAGGGTGTTGTGTGTGTGTGTGTGTGTGTGTGTGTGTAGAATATAGGGAGAACCTGTACCCGTAAGGGGTAAGCTAAGCTAAAGCGTAGCGAGTGATGCGGGGGGGGCCTTTTCTCTCCCTCACTATCCATGAAGAGGAGGAAGTCCCATGAAGCACTGGTATCGTACTCGCCAAAAGGCGAGGAGTACAGCTGCGCCTCGCTATCCCGGATCGCGTTGAACCGGATACCGAGCTGAGCCGGACAAAACCTCTGACAGCTCTGGATAGTCACATAATTTCACTCGCCGAACCAGAAAGGGGCAGGTTTCGGATTCGCATGATGCTCTGGGAAATGCCCCCCCTCCCATAGTCCCTATAGAAAGTTAGTCTGCTGCTGAGCTGGATTCCCCCATAGCCGCCAGAAATGCCATACCAAAAGGGAAAACAATGCAGGGCCAGAAAGATCCGGGATAAGGAGAGACTGTGCCAAAGCATCAGAGGGATGATAGAGAGAGAGGAGGAAGCCTGGTTTGTATGCATGGCGGACTACTGTAGATAATTCCAGCCGTTAGCAAGAGGCCACCTTTTGTTTATCCGATTCTAATAATGCCTACAGCAAATCCGGAGGCTCCCCAATTTTCTTCCTTTGCTCTCCGGGTCCCTCTGTTGGTCAGGATACTCTGTTGTTCCGGATGCCCCGTTATCCCGGATGGTGGTCCGTGAAATTCGGCCATCCGGGTAGTGAGGCGCGACTGTGCTACTATCCGAAGTCGAGGATCCGCTTAATATGCGGCAGAAGAATCCGTGCGTTCCTGAGCGCCCATGGGAGCCCATGAACCCGGTTTCCTGATATGCCCTCTCCCCGCCTGTTATGAGTGCCATACCGCGCTCACGACATTATTGCGGAAAATTGTGTAGATCGGCGGGTACCACGCCGTGTCTGTGTCTCCGTCCTACCGTTCGGTGGAAGGCACTGGGGCTTTGAGGGAATTGTATAATTTCTTAGAGATATGGGTATAAGGCAGGGCGTGATGTGATTTTTCTGAAGGGGATCCCATCAGGGGGAATCGTTCCACCCTCACTCTTTGGTCTGTAGAAGCCACGCTTGGGAAGAAATTTCTCCGGGAATACAATATCCGGGTCGAGTAGAGTTAATAGAATACGGTACTAGACCAGACGTGTCGTCCCCCCGCCCAGCCTAGCACTTGTGATACAGTAAGAACCTGAATGATTGAACCCCGCGCTAAGGCGTCCAAAATTCCCCCTCTTGGATAGGGGAGCGAATGCACTACCAAAACTGGCCGCCTCAGCTCCAGCTTGAGACAGAAAAAACAAAAACTCCCAGACCTTACCGGCAAAGGCAACTCCAACGTCCTAGCGCGAGGTTCAGTTACGGTAGGGTATTCAAATCCTTACGGAATTGTACCCCTCCGACAACCTTCTCCCCTCTCTCCCAACCAAAGCACAGCCTCATGTAGCGCTGAGGGCTCCAACAGCCAAATCTTTCCTCCCAAGCCCCCCCCAACACCTTCCGACCCGATAGGGTTAGGGTTACCACTCCAAACTCCAAACCGTCCGAAAAAATCATTTCCCCCTCCCCTCACCTCTAGCGAAACGCCCCCCCTTGCTACGCCCCTCCCTGCCGGTGCTCTAAGACAGTACGGTACCCGCAGCCACCACCTCGGAAGCCGAAACGTCACATGAGAACCTTGAAACCTAACCCGCGACAAAAAGGGCCAAACCCGAAACGCTGGTGCGGTTGGCGTTGGTTTTTGGACGTGACATGGGCACGGGTGGCGCCGGGATTAGCCGAGATTGATTAGATAACTCTAATTGTGTGTGTGCCTAGGGTCTTCGGGATGGGGGCCGAGGATTGGGGGGGAGGGGTGAAATGCTACTTGCCGAGGGTTATGACACCGGTAGAAGTACAAGTTACAGGCATAGAACCCGAACACTCGAGTCCGAATTTTGTATGGGCGGCCAGATCCGCAGACAATTTGCCATACAGATTTTTATCCCTGTGGTCGGGTTCCGCATGCCTGTAACTTGTATTGTGCGATAGCTCAGCGTTTCTAAAAGCCTCCGGAGTGGGGGGGAGGGGAGGGGTATGATAGGAGAGGGGAAAAAGCAAAAAGTGAACCACTTATGGTGTAGCAAATTTGATGGCCTCAGGAGATGCAGTATACGGTACTGTATTATAACTTGGGCCCCACGACGGACACATAACTCGCGTTCCGGAGGCTTTTAGAAAACGATAAGCAGTCGCACGAGTTATCGTTAGGGATGCATTGTGGAAGCACGGTGCTAAGGTGCTGGTGGTATACGAGTATAGTCTGATACAAACACCCTACGCCAACGTACGAGGTGAGACGCTGTGGCCGTCGTCTGGGGGGGAATTGCGTGTGTGTGTCCGTGCGTGGGGTCTGTACATGTAGGGAATGGGATGTTCCAACGGGTAAGTCTGGCGTATTGCACCGTACCGTAGCACATAGTGCGATGGGCTCTGCTTCAACTTACGGCAGGCTTCCGTTACACAGCTTCAAGTCACCTCCACCTGACCCCGTCTCGACTTTGGCCCGTGATGAAACAAAATCCCAAAGAAATTGAGGAAAAAAGCAATCATACGATTTGGAAGTCTCCCAGTGTCGTACAATCATCGCAACGGTATGATTGTAGCACGGTAATCTTTCGTTCCGGACTAACTTAGAGTGAGGTACGAAAAATGGCTACCAATACAAAGTAATGTCGTGAAATGGGTAGGATACACACCGAGGCTTCCCCCCTCCCCCTCTCACCCCAATGGCCACTTATGAAATCTCTCAACCTCCGATAAAAGGAGGGAGGGGGGGGAAGATAAATATGGCACACATTCATGAAAATCTCCGTACCGTAGCGTACAGCTACAGCACCTAAAAGCAAATGTAAAGTACAGAAGAATCGAAGAATAAAAACATGCGCGCCCAACCCTAGTTTATCGTACCTTCCTATCATACCTTACCCGGCCGGGCCATCTGCCCATCCATCTCATTGTACGGTACAAGCAAGATAGGATTTTCCTTTTTTTCGCCGAATCCCGAAGTAATGAAGGGATGCATAAATGGACAAACAAACCCCAGGGCAAAAAACGAGACGAACCGAACGACACCTTCTACATAGAAATCACGAAAGAAATGGAACGGAATGAAAAATATGAAAATGACTAAAGCCAACCCAAATGATGTCTAATAGCTTCTGAGCGTGCCAGAAGACCCCTTTTTGTTTTCAACTCAAACCCTCCCATGCAACAAGCGCCTTAGAAATACCTATAAAAAAGGAAAGAGAAAAAACCCAGGGAGAAAAACAAAGGAATATATAATGTAGTACAGATGGGACTAGGAAAAAGTCCGAGATCCCAGGAAAGGAAAGTTGATGATCAAAGACGCCGCAAAGCCAACCCTATCCACAGATCCCGAATGCAAAAAGTAATTGACCCCCCAAAAAAGCACATGAAACATTACAAAAACGTAGTCCCTAGAAAAGAAAAAAGAAAAGAAAAAGAATATTAAGCGTTGCTTTTTTGGAGCAAAAGAAAGACAAAATAGTGCAGCGACGAATAAGCATAAAAGCTATCTAAAAACCGAAAAGTAATATCATTCATCACCATCGCCCAAGTCCTGGTCATATATAATGATGACGTTCAACTTGAGGAGGAGCAGATACATAGTGAGGGTGATAAGGGTGGGAATTGGACGTGTACTCTGAAACGGCGACTAATGGATTGACCAGCTGTGGGAGCCGACGCGCTTGAGCTTGCTGCTGGTGAGCTTGCTGCTGCTGGTGCTGCTGCTGGTGCTGCTGTTGTTGGTGTTGTTGGTGCTGTTGGTGCTGGTGTTGTTGCTGCTGGTGCTGATGTTGTTGCTGCTGGTGTTGCCGCTGATATTGGGTATACTGATTCGACGGAGTTGGGCTTTGATGCATCATAGTTGATGATTGCAAAAGCGACGATGGCTGAGGTGGGGGATCAGGAGCCTCCCATCCCCACTTTTCTTTAAGTTCTTTATACACGAAATTGACTCTCCATCCAGTTTCCTTCTTAATTTTAGTGAAAATTTCGAGAACCTCTTCTTGCTCCCGACGAACGGTGAGACACTCGGCTGCAATTGCAAGCGATCTCAAGGCAACACTCGCAACCCCTCTATCTTTAACATGGGCTGCAATTCCACAGATTAAGTGGGAATTAGTCATCTCCATATCGCGCATCTCATCTGACTCCCTGGGCAGGAAGGGATTCATCTGAGCCAACAAAACCATGGCGGTATGGTAGAACAAGCGAGCCACAATGGCACACCTCTTGACAAGCCAAACCTCAGGGAAGGCCGACTTTGTAGTTGTCTGGTAAGGATGTAAGTATGCCATAGGATGCATACTACGAGGTGTATGGTCATTCCAAGCCACGCAAAGATCTCGAAGACGCTTCCATTCCTCATAGCGTTTTTGTGTCTCGTGTTCGAGGTACATCTGTTCAGTAACAGTTTTGGCTTCCTGCTGCTGCCTGGGGAGGGCAGCCCTGAAATTGGCAATCTTTGCTAGGACGTAAATAATCCTATAGGCCCACAGTTCCTCCCTTCCTGGTTCACAGTACCGGCTAAAGTCCATGTCCACTCCCCACTCATCTGGCTCCCAAGCCACCGCCCAATTGAAGTGCAGGCAACTAAGCAATTCCATGCTCACGTTCAACCAAAAACAGGCACCTCCTATGCCTCCTGTCCTTGCGCTCCACCTACACTCCTTTAAAAGTGCCCGGGCACCTGCGATGTGGTTCATGCGCTGAAGGGCTCGTTCAGACATAATCTCATAAACATTAAGGATAACCGCTGTGGTTGCACACATCTCGGTATCACGATTAGGATTTTGTAAAGAAGCCAAAAGGAGTCGCGTAGCTGTGTCGTAATAATTCAGCGCCTTGTCTTCATGATAAGCGGGGTTGACAAGCGTCAGATGACGGGCTCCGCAGGCCAGGAAGGCATTGAGAAGCATCGGCTCATTCAAAGAAGAAAATGGCAATAAGCGCGAAAACTAGGTTAGAAACAACATTAGTACGAAGCCTCCATTTTTCAGATTTTGAAAAGAGCGGTTACATGTTTGTACGGATCCATGCTATCCATCCATATTCCAACTTCTTCCACAAACACCTGCATAAACAGAGTTTCTTCAGTGTTATTTAGGTAATTCCGCACCTCTTTCGGTGGGGGCGGAGACATTGTATGGTCCGAATTCATAGTAGATGATGGGGGAGGTGGAGGCGGAGGTAGGGGAGGAGCGTATGCAGGATATCCCGGTCTATGATGCGGTTTCACCTCTTCGAAATTATTGATAGGTTCCCCCGTGTGCATTGGGGTCGGCAGAAGCGGGAGGATGGGTGGGAGAGTGGGATGAGAAGCGGGGGCCGATGTAACGGTTGTAACAGTTGCCGTTTGTCGGGGGGTAGGGGGCGAGTTTCTTGTAGGTTTTGGCGGAGTCACACGAGCGAAGGCTGCATACCGACTAATACCGCCGGCGTACTCAGAAGCAATGTCCCTTGACTCGTCCTGAAAATGCACTGTAGATACGGCAATGTCAGCGTACCGGTTATATTTCGGTGAAGGGGCAATAGAGGTTACCCTTCCATTCGTGTGATATCGGAACCACAGGAGGTTGCTCTGTCTGGATGTCAATAAAGTTAAGGCGTACACCACGCTTACATATCCTACTGGATTTCCGACAGTTCTGAACCGGTGTTAGCCAAAGCGGCCGTTTCGTTTCAAAAGGGTCGAATCACGGGCAAAACGAACCTGACAATCTGGTGTTCCTTCATCGCCTATGTAACAATGTTAGTAAATAATATCCCGGAAAACTAGAAACAATGTGAAAGAAGACAAACATTTCAGGTGACGTTCCCTGCGAAGATATATTAGCAAGGGTTATCAGACGGTAATTGGTGGGGGGCTCAGTAAGCATACCTGCAAGTAAGGCTAAATGAATAAGGAAAAAAAACTGCATTAGCTGGGAAGCCCACGGATTCATAGCAAAGGTGCAGATCTTACCATCCTACGAATTGAAGACGGTCGGTCAGTAAATTATTGAAAGATTGACCAACAAAAAAACATGTAGAAAGAGGTGGGTTACCTGTCCGTACTCGCTTTGGCCGGTTAACGACGGCGTTCTCATCCGCAGCCATTAATCCTGCCCCTCTCTTCACCCCAGCACGCAGTTCAGCCAGGCGATTCGTCTTCTTCGTACTGGGTCGGCGCGAAGAATCGGCGCCGAATGGCTTCGACAGAAGATTCTGTCTGGGTTGTGAAAGCGTAGCGACCGACGTGGTGGCGGGTTCCAGTGCTGGTAATGGGGATACCAGCTATTTGGGAGGGAGTTCGTTTCTATGGCACGGGGGATGGGAGAGCTTTTAGAGACAAAGGCGCCGCGCGTGCCCTTTCCTTTTTTTCCTTATTCAATGATGATGATGGTGACGATGATGGTGGTGGTGATGATGCAGGTAAATACTACCTTCTTCAGATGCGACGGATCCGATTCCTGGGCGCACTGCAAGTTGATTTGCTTTATCTTTATTGCCCTGCTCTCCCTTGGGACTTTTATCGATCTTCTTTTCTCTTCCTTCTCCTTGTCAGGGCCCGGTGCCCTCTGTTCCTAAGCTCCCTTCACGATCTGTCACAATGATTTTCAGATATTTCCTCTCTAATCCTCTTTCTCCAATATGAATGATACGATGGCAGTGAACCGCTAATAACGTGGCGTCATACGGTCGTGTCCGCTAGGTTGAGTCGTCAAGTGAGCTGTCTTGTGTATGGCGTTCAAGCCTCCCTCTTCCTCTCCTTCTCACGCACTCCCGTAGTCTCTAATCTCAACCGTCCAACTGTCGTCTCCAGGTATCAACCCCACAAAGCACAGACCTCAGAATGCAAAATTGTTCTTGCTACGAATCTTATTGTGGAGAGCCAACGACAATTTGTGGGTGAAAGAAAGGAAATGTGAATTGAAAAATATGTTGCAATAGAAGCTTTGTCGATCTGCTAACTATCATAAAATTGAGGTTGGATGGGGTAAAAATGTAACGAGAAAATAGGCGTAGGGAGGAGATGATAGTTGCTATGGAGGATCACGCGAGAAAACTAGAGAGGGTAGCAGGTAGGTTTTCCGGCTCGGGACCTCGACGAGGGTGAAGACGCAGGGACGAATGGGGGAAGGAGGAGGATTCTCTAACAGAAGCGAGAAAAAAAATTGAGGAAGCAGGAAGGAGTAAGGGGACAAGCTGGGTAGATATGGGTTAATGGTTCCAGCTGAGTGACAGAATCCACCGGGAGGTTTCTCATCTAATTCCTTCGCTCTTCCTCCCACCCCACCCTGCCCCCCCCCACCCCCCTTCCCTGGTCGCCCTTTTTCTCGCAGTTACTCTATTTGCGGGATCCCTTGTAATGGTCTGGCTACCGCAGGTACTGGTAGGGAAACCCACTGGATTATTTTGGAAATAGAAGACTAAAGAGGTAATAGAACAGAGCTGTGCTGTGCTTGAACGTCAGTCCCTTCAAACTGCGGATTTCATGGCTTTGTGCAGGCTCCCTGTAGAGATCGCCAAACAAGAGAGAAGGAACATGAATACACTGTTCGCTTGGTATCCCTTTTCCACTAAATGCAAGATTCTAGATTGAGGGGTCGCGCGTCTATGCAGAGAACATCTCTAACGAACGCCTTGTCAATCGTAAGCGCTCTCGGGGCTGGTATGGTGGGCTTTACTCCCCTCCACAGGGACACCCCTCCACCACTACCAGCACCGCTGCCCCTTCTTCTCTCCCCCTCTCCCCCTCTATAATCATGCTGACAGTGTGGTGGACTAAAAAAACAATCCATACATCATCGAGCAAAGGCACGAATGTGTATCACGTTGGTCTATGTATCTGGTACTGCACAATATAATTGCTTATTATTATGAGAGTTACCAGCTATCTAACTATAGTCTGGGGTATCTTCTACCAAACATCCTCCTCCCCCACCCTTAGTCTTTCGATTACCGGCACGCACTTGCCTCCCTGCCACCCTCTGGCCTCTCCCCAACCGAATCTTTTGGAGACTTCCGGTGCTCGGTAACAGCTGCGTATATAGAATGCGGCGCCATGTGTGTCATGAAAGTATTGTGCCTAGCCCTCCTTTGCTTAGATTTCCAATGCCATGCCCGGAGACACGGCCAACGCCAGTGGCGAAAGTGTTTCTTTGAGGCTTGAACGGAAGCCATTAAGCTGGGATCGGGCAATTAGCACGTCTCCCGTCATTTGAGAGGCTGTGTGGGAGATGCTTTTGGCAATTGTCAATGCTGTGGGTTGGTGAGGCGGTGCAAGCAAGACGCCCCAAAATCTAGAATTCTTACAGGGTGACAGAAATAGCGTGGCTCACCAAGATAGAAACACCTGCATGTCCATCTTGGCGAACGAGAGGGCAAGTGAAGTGAAGTGAATCGGCTGGGACTTGGGTGATGTGATTTAACGGCTGCGAAGAGGCTGAAGACGGGAAGCTTAGGTGAGTTTTTGCCACGAACGTTCGCCCACAGTAAGGTAGAACCCAACATCTGGTTGGCTATTATACTTTTCCGCACCTAAAGCTGATCTATCCTCACGATGACGGACACAATAATTTTGCAAACGTGAGTGTAGGTACTCTGTAGGGTGGTGGAGATGAGACCCGTAAAATAAGACTCCAATACTCTTTATTCTATAGTCTTCTCCTTAGCACCGTACAAGTACTCCTTATCCCAAGCATCGAGCTCGGCTGTCTGTATAGCACCTGTGCTCTACGATACACTTCGGTGGTCGATTGTGATACAGCACACTATCGTCCGTAGACTACCATGCTCGAAGACTTTGTTCATCCCAGCAGATACATAGAGCACCCTAATTCATGCCGTCATCCATCGTCCACCTACGCCGTTTTATAGGCCCCTCTTTTGTCGTGGAGGTTAGCTTTCTTGTTCGGCAGTTTAGGTGAGATTCTATTCTACCGGTAATATGATAGCAGTAATCGCTGGTCATTGCTGCTCGATTACTGGCTTCCCGAGGGCTCCCGACTCTACCATAGATTTCAAGGTGTTCATCTAATCAACACCATCCTTGACTTTTGGCTGCAGCCTACCTTTCCGACTGCTTCCCACCACCACACGACCTTTCTCTCTCTTCCCTCCCATCACCCCAAGACCCCTGTCTGGCCGCTGTCATTATCTGCAAATATCCGCTCTTGGCGGCGGAGAGCCTCACTACGGCCCGTGGATGGGGGGGAACCCTTCCGGAGAGGGCAAACCATCCCTCCGCTCGCGGGATACTGGTATATAATATATTATTATGATATCAGACGATCTCGCAAAAATCGTTTGATTGACTGTGTATGCGAACGCAAAGCCCCAACACGTAGGCGATGGCGCAATGGACGGCACATACGAGGGGCGCAAAATTTTGTTTTAAAATACGGTGCTCATTTCGAGGTGATTTTCCCCGATATAACTTATTTCTCGCAATCACAATAGAAATCTTCGGAATCGCTATTAGGGGAGACACTGGGAATAAAAGGGAGGCTCTTAATTTTTACGCCAGGAGTAAGCCACCGCTACTGCCGGAATGTATGTTGGGCAAGATATCAGCCATACATGTACAGTGCAACAGTTTGGCGATTAAGATTCGGGGTTCCTGGCGGGATGGGTGCAACTTTCCATTCGAGACATGCATTAGAAATTTTAGCTTGGGGCGGGAACGCTACTCGTACCGGTAGTTGCCTGACGTTTGTAGAACGATCAGCTACGAGTACTCGGGTATTGCATAAGCTAGCCAGAGCCTCAGAATTTTGATGGTATGCAATTGCAGTCCGCTTACAAACGTCGAGCAATTACTGTATGAGTGCCGGCACTCAAATATCATACAGGCAAGATTGGGGCTGACAGAACACAGGAACGATCGATTGCGAGCATGCTCTTTTGTAGTATACTCGAGTACCGGCGATCCATTTTCGAGATGATGCTTGCATGAACCAGTGGGGTGGGGTGTTGTGGCATCTGGCGCGAGCCATAGTCTGGGTACAGCACGGAGAGATGTTACGAGTACTGTATTGCCCACCCAGCGTCCCCCCATGTTCGAAATTATTGGACGATAACCGGAGCCTGAGTGGAAGAAGAGGCAAGTTAGATTGGACGATAAGTATATCCTGAGTTTCCTAATTGTGCCAAGATTGCTTATGCTAAGTGATGACTGCAGGGAGGCTTGAGCGACATGTGCGTTTTTTTTGGCTTTTTGAACCTCGGAGGAAGGAAGACTGCAGGGGCATCCGATTTGAGCCCATCCAACCCCCGTCCTTGTCTCGCCGAGCCACGGCAACGAGCCGTTATTTCGCTGAAAACAGAGCAACTCCTACCGTCCAAAAGAGAAAAGAGCTGGGGAAAAGAAAAAATGAAAAGGCGAAGATGTATGAACTCAGTTCATGCGGAAACCCCAGCAGATCTTTCCCCCTGTCCGCTGTGAGTACAAGTATTATCCAGAGAGGTGGTTCCACTGCTTCGTTTGTTAAAGTACGGTACCCTCCTTCTACCGGTACTTGTACCTCCCCCACACGCAGGTTTTACACCTGCGTTATGAGGCTGAGTAAAGCAAACGTTCCGAAGCGATCTCTACCCCTGGGACCTTTGGGAACCTTGTGAAAAGGGAGAGTCCACTGACACAAGAGACTGGCGAACTTTCTCAGATTTTCCGAGTGCCAGACGGGTAATTCCGAGTTAGGCTGGACGGGTAATGACGATCCGCGTCACTTAGCTACCGAAAGTTTCGCGGCGTCAGCATGCTATCGGTCGCTGATCCATAAATAGGGTCTAGACACAAACACTGGCCTACTCAAGTGGCCATTTTACTGAGCGCCTGCAGAAAAAATAAAGGTCAATCATAAGTATGGTGAAAGTAACTTCTGCTTCTGGGGTACCGTAAAATCTCGTGAAATCCACCATCTCCGGCACCCCCTAATCTCTGGGGTTTGAGTCAAAAGTTCTCAAGAAGGATTAGTGCTTTCCTGACACGGTATAGCCTGAGTCATTTGGCTGTGGTAGATCTCGTTAATCCGACAAGCTAAACCTATCTTGGGCTGATGTCGCCATTTGCTGGGGTATACGTGACAGACCGGAGATGGTGGATTTCACGAGATTTTACGGTATCTTTGACGCCAGGTTTTCGCAGATACCTATATCTCCGCTGCTAATCTGGTTTTCTGCCCAACCTTGTTTCATACCCAACCTATTCCTTCAGAAATCGAGGGCCTCAGTCAACTGCCGTCTGCAGGACTTAACCTCGGGGGGTTCGGGGCCAATTTACAGCATTGAGACGGCGGACTTAGTTTTGCACTCGTACAGCAACGGTACTCGGATACCAGGGCTAGTCCGCGAACACAGGGCTGACAAAGCTAACGACGATATTAGGAATAGCGCACGCACTAAGGGGTGTGTGTTGAAAACCAGAAGAATTCCTCGAACGCTTTCTGCTTTACTATTGGTTGAACTATCTATTCAAGGTTTCTATTGGATATTTGCCACTTTAGCTCATGCTCAGAATAAATCCTGGTGTTCGCGGACTAACCCTGACACCCGAGTACCTCAAGAGTAGGGCGTCGATATAATGCAAATAAACGGTACCACCACCGCAGTTCTGACCCCCCTTCCTCCCAGCGGTAGTCTCGAAAACAGCTCTGATACATCGAAATTTCGCCGCATTGCAATATGGAATTACGAAAGCGACGTTAGCACACACTTTTTCATTGTGATTTGCGAAAATCCTTATTAAAAATCGACCTTGAGAAGAAAAAAAGAAAACAAGAGCCCGCTTTGGGTAACACTAGGACTATCAGGACCGCTCCAGACCTGGTATAGCAAAGGAAGCCATCGGGTTAGCATTCCAGTACCGTTTGGGAGTACTCGAGTATTCAAGACGTGGGATTTTTTCTCTCAAGGTCGACTTTTATAAAGATTTTCGCGGGTCGCAATATGAAGTGGTCACCTTTTTTTCTCTTTTGCTTTTCTTTCCCTCTTTCCGCCAGAACAACCAAAATGTTGTTATGCTCTGATGGCGATGGCGATGGTGGTGGTTTAGTTACGGTGAGAACTGAGAATCTCGCTGGGACGTTGGAGTTGCCTCTCCTAGTAAGGTCTGTTAAATTTTCTTTCTTTTCACTTGTCTCAACCGGGGGTTGAAAAGAGAATCCTTTCGGCGTGTTTCCTCCCTTGAGCCGAAGGAGGAAATTCTGGACGTTCTAGCGCCATTCTCAATTATTCCGGTTTTTATGGTATGAGATTGGTTGTTGGACTTATGGTATCTGGGTGGCGATAGGGGATAAGGGCTCAACTGTAAGAGTTCTGTACCGTACTCCTGGCTTCAAACCCGCTGACCACCATCCCGGCGTAAGTCACAACAGCTATACATCCATGGCTTTGTTTACTGTTCATCTCTTCCAAATAGTGACACCCCGGGCGGTGCGTCACAGCCCATAGTTCTTATGATGTATCTAGTGATACATGAATATCTCCCTAGAAGGGCACATAAAAAGGGTCGGTCATAATGCTCCTTAGAGTAACGGCCCGCCGAGTCCGGTAATATCTAATTAGACACATACAAGCACCTGCTGGGTTGGATGTTTGAAGATTTCTCCAACATTAGGGTCATAGATTCCTGCTTGCCTATCGGCTTCTCAACACGGGGGTAGAGTTCCTATTACCTAAGGGGAAATTGGGGGCGATTGATCTAGGGCTGGTTCATCGTTCAAGGCTGAAGGCTTGGGTTGAAGAAATTATCGTTAGATCGGGGTTTCAAACTTACGCCAAATTTCCTGACTTAGATTTGGAAAAGGGATCGTTGAATGGAGTTTCCGTATTGGCAATTTGCCCCAAAAAACCTTCGAAGTACATTGCCTACCGGTGTCAATCCACCAGACTGGGGGGCTGTACTAATGCTCTGTGGTATACTGATGAGGATCGAATGGGATATCTTCGCTTATGGGCATGTGCATTAGTGATGCCCCTCCCTCCCAGGAGAGAGCGCGCCGGCAGATCTTGTCCAGCCTATCACGGGGCGTTGAGGTATCCGTGCTAAAGTTTAGCTGGGATACATGTTCTCATTGGGCCCCGCATAGTCTAGCGGATCGATAGGGACTGGAGGCCCATCATTTGGAGAGTGGGAACTCGGGTTACCTTTTCAAACTCTTCACTCGTTAGAGGTCGGGCATCTATACAAATACAGGTATAAGAGGCTTCCCGTTACGAACGTAGCCTGTTCTCCGATCCCCCAATCAGCTTCTTAGCCTTTCGAGCCCAGAGACTTGGGGGAGAAAGACCTTGTTTTTTGAGATTAGCAACAATCCCATGCTCGTATATGCTAGCCCTCAGATTAGCCTTTAAGTTACTACCAGGAGCCAGGATTTTGGGTGAGAAAGGGCACATGTACACTACGGCGTGCTCCGCCGACATGGCCAACGCCAAACATCCCTCCCTCCCTCAGGCTACGCACAAAAAACCCACGCACACACAAACAAGCACTAACATAGAGGTAGAGAAATCTGACAAACTGTTTATTTTGTGCACTCCCCACGTTTTTTTTCCACAACGAAGCTTCACGGCGTCCGTAGAGCGTCACGATGGTTGTCATAAAACCCTATGAGATGCTTGGCTCTATCCCATTGTTATCAGAATATGTGTGGCAGAAAGAAGAAAACTGACCGAAGGCCACAGAACCTTCTCTGGGACAACCCCTCTCAATAGCCAGGCACTAGAGGACAGACTGCCGCTACTAAAATCCCATATAGGAAGGGAAAAAGATTCCGAGGTATGTTTTCGACGAAAAGCAAAAAAAAACATACAACCGGTATACGGTACGATAGCGGTGGCTCACCGCCGGCCCGTCTGTTAAAAGGGCAAGTTGTGCCTAATACTGTTCCTTTGATCTTTCCCTTCCCTTACGGTACTGAATGAAAGCTAGCTACCAACTTCCGTAGCCCCCCGAGCTTAATATAAGTGCCCGCGAGCGGGTTTGGAATTTGGCTCGAGGAATTTCCACCCCCACTTATTATTCACTTACCTGGGGTAAAGCCGAGGATGAGAGAAAAACAAAAGGAAGGATGAAAAATGAGAAGCGGGTCTATTCTCTCTTGTTTAGTTTTTTTGTTTTCTTAAAAAGCAATCTTGGTTCGGACATGTGCACTACCATACCTGCACAATAACTTGGTGCAACACCCTCCCCCCCCCCTCCCTCTCCATTCCTTATCATGAAGAAACTCCCCTTGGTCTATAGTCCCGACGACCTATTGCAGCAAGGAATAGCCCCGGGAATGAATGCGGCGCACGCGCATCGCACCCGGAATTACAATAAACTATGTTGTTACCATCCTTGCTGTAACGTTTCAGGGCGTGAGGGGTCAAATGGGTGAGGATAAATGACGCCTGGGCTCTGCTATTATCCTCCCTCTTGCTCCTTGGGTGCGACCACTTAAGGTACCTCATTGACTGACTCACTGGGTGACCCCGCATACCGCGGTCCCCCTTTCCTTCCTCTTGCGGTTGGAGGGGCCAGGGCGGGATACTATAGAGATTTGGGGGCGGTTGGGTTGGAGTAGGTAGGGGAAATGGTGGTATTTGTACTAGCATTAGGCTGGTATCGTGCTCAAAAAAAGTATGGCAGACCGGCTAACGGTGCTGAAGAGGAAGGAAATCATATCATTGCCTGCTCCTTCTATCACGGGTTCAGCGACGAGCGAGTGCTTCTGTGATACTGTGTGAGTATGATGAGTCGGCGGGTCGGTTGCCAGATTGACCAGATGTGTCCAGAAAAAAGCCAGCCCCCACCACCAATTCGTATAAAACTATAGCCGAGTGATGGGGAGGAAAAAGAACTTTTCCGAAGTAATACCGTAATGAAAACCTAGGATACAGCGGGAATGCAAAAAATGTGCAAAAAAAAGAAGAGAGGAAATAGAGCCCCGGTAATACTTTACTTTTTCCCTACTCCTCCCTATCCCTACCAAAACCCTTCCTTAACAACCCCGTCGTGTACAACAGCCCCTCATTGAGGATTTTTACATCCCCCACATAGCAAATCTTGGAAATTTCTCCCGAGGCCGCACGGGCGGTCTGGTTGTCCTTTGTGGTGTTTTCCCACTCGTTGGTTGTAGTGAGCGTTATGTGTTGCAGTAGCGGACAGTCGGAGGTAGAGGATCTGGAAGGGGGGACGAGGGAGACCCAGAACGAGCTTGAGGTAGGGTCAACGGCTAGGTCTAGGGGGTTTCCAGGTAGTGGGATTGTGGTGTGGTGGGTTAAGGCTTGACCTGATGCAGTGGTGGAAGTGAAGAGAAGGAGGGCCGGGATTCTGTTTGTTTGGGGGAGTGCGGGAGGTTAGCATGTGCAGTGGATCGCTGGTATGGTACAATACGGGTGTCCGAGGTAGAGGCTGACGGAGATGATGCGGTATTGGGTATGATGGTGCAGGGGAGGGCAGAGGATAGACTAAATGTGCAAGTGATACTGGAAAAGCAAAGAATGTTTTTTTTTTGGAATTTGTGCGCGGTGCTGGCTGGTGCCCACCTTGTTCTTCAAAGGAAAGGAAGGAAGGAAGCAAGGAAAGATTGGTATACCTTTCAAACGCCACGATAATGATCCTCCTCTCGAGCACTTCCCAAATCCCCACGACCGCTGGCCTAACCACCTCCTCCTTGTCCTTATCCCCTCCCTCCCGCCATTCCTCCCCTTCCATACTGCTACCGCCCCCTTCTCTCCCGCCCACAACCTTCCGCCCAACAACTCCCTCCAACACCCCCGCAATCTCAATCCTCTGCAAACACTTCCCATCGGCCCATCTCCACCTCCCCAGCCAACCATCCCCCCCACCAGAAAGCATCTCCTGCGGGGCCCACCCCGGCACCAAAATCCTCGACACGAAGGCTGTATGCCCCAGGCAGAAACCCTCAATCACCCAACTCTGCGGGTACCTTGAGACCCGTATGTGTTCGTCCCTATCCGCCGTCATTATGTACTTCCTCTTCTGCCCCTCCTGCGTGGTAGTGGTGACGGACAGCAGGTCCGTCAGCATGGATACGTGTCCCAAGAGGAGTTTATGCGCGAATGGTAGGTCGTGGGTGATTTCCGTGCGATGGCGTTTTGATTCCGAATCTTTGGGCGTGGCCGCGGGGGGCAATGCGGGGGCGGCGGCGGAGGTGGTGGTTTCCGGAAGGAGGAGTAGTGGGAGGGAGTACACGTCGCCAAATTTATCGGCCACAAGGATTGTCTCGTCGGAGTCTGTGAGCGCGAGGGCGCAGGGTCTTTTAGGCATTGTTCTATTCGGTTTTGCGAATTAGCCATTGTAGAGCTTGTAGAAAGGAGTATATATACATATATATATATGGCAGTCGGGGGTGGTGGTGATAAAACATACCTAGAGCTCAACTCCCACAACCCACCACCATCCAAGACCCTCACCGTCTTATCCTCGTTCGTAACAGTGAGGATATACTTCCCAGCCTGGGCAGAAACGATTTTGCTAATGCCATTATTATCGCTCGCCTCCCCTTCTACTCCCCCCCCCTCCCCCTCCTCCCCTGCGTCTTTTATTTCCTCATCCTCCTCCTCCTTCTCCCCCCCCTCCCCACCTTCATCTCCACTTTTCCGCTTTTTCCCAGCAACGTTACCACCCTTCCCCTTATCTCCCCCTTCCTTCCTCTTCCCCTTCTTCTTCTTCTTCACTTGTCGCATAGCCGCAGGCGCGGTCCATTTCGCCAACGACTCGCCAGTGCGCGCGTTGAAAGAGTGGATGTGTGGCCCCGTGCAGGTGTATAATGTGCCGGTTTCGGGGACGTAGAGGAGGCGTTGGATTGGATGCTGCATTTCTTAATTTTTATGTATCCCCTATCCCAAGCAATTGGTGAGGTGGGAGGCGGTGGTGGTGGTTGGGTTGGTTGAGGAAGATCTTGGGAGAGGCTCTAAGTTACGTGGGGCACCTTTTTTTCTTTTTTTCGGCGGTGGGCGCCAAGGAAGTTTCACATCCGTGCCTGTATCGGAAGTTGAGCGGGGATGCATAGGGTATCACTCGGGGGTCGGAGGGATGGGGGGTTTTGTTTTTGAACTAGTGAGTAGCGACAGGGAGTTGGGTTAAATGTCCTAGTGGAGATTCTCTTGCGGGCTCTGGTACTCCTGTTGTATAATATGATACTTGCTGGTTTACTCGTCTGTCTGACTACGGCCGAACCGACACGTTGTTTGCATCCATTGTTAAGTCGTCTCTCCTATCACATGTGTAACTATTCCTTCCTTCCTTCCCCGGAATACCGTAGAAACTGAAATAATCGAACAACGTGCTATGGTTCAGAATTCCCTACGAAAGGGGCTGCTCAGCCCCTCTTCTCTGGAAGACATATAAAGGTATCATATTAATACCATTGGCCCCCATTTTGAGTCTGCTTCGCCAACCTTCCTGCTCATAATCTCTATCCCCCCTCTGTGCGGTTATGTGTAGTACTGATAATTGCCCCAACCATGAATACCAGCGTAAGAGCATCAACCCTAGCTTAACACCTAAACCAGCAAAAGTGGTTCGCCGGGCATTTTTAATGCCCGACTACCTCCACTCTCCAGTGATTCGAACTCCCTGCTTCAAATTAGTGGACCAGCTCCATAGCCATTAGACCGTGGAACTGGTCAATAATCACATCCACTTTTCAGATGTTGAGAGCAATACTCCTCTCCGAGGGGAATTATCTAAAATTTAATAGTAGTATCATACGAAGAACTATTATACAAAAAGTTATTCTAATGATATTAATACCTGACTTGATTAGCGCGACGCCCCTAGGACATTGGCGCCTCTCTTGAGTTTCCTTCGTCAACCTTCCCGCTCTTAACCTCCACCCTCCCTTAGGACGGTCGTGCCCACCTCTACCTTCCCCAACCACAAAAGAGCACCAACCCTTGCCCAAAACCTAAACTAGCAAAAGTGGTTCGCCGGGCATTTTTAATGCCCGACTACGTCCACTCCCCCGCGGTTCGAACTTGAGAAGGTCCCTGTTTCAAATTAGTGGACCAGCCCCATAGCCATTAGACCATGGAACTGGTCGATATTCATCATTCCTCTTCGAATCTTAAGTGCGATCTTCCTTAGCCAGGAAATTTTTTCAAGTTCGAAAAAGTATGGTAGTAATCCATTAATCGCCAGAGCTCTTGTATTATGATACCATAATTTTAATACTTGCCTTGGGTCACTTCATCAGAGTGAGGTTACTCGATTAGTGAGGGCAGCTTCACTCCACGCTCAAGTCTGCTTAAACAATCCTTCTGCTCGTATCCCCAATGACCGCAGCGCTACTGTCAGCCCTTAGCAGTAGACGAAGGTGCTGGTGGTGTGAGGCATGCTTACCGCGACACTCAAGGGTCAACTACCAGTGGAGGATGGAGCGTATACTAGAGGTAGAGAGTCTGGGTCAGCTAATTATTTGCTGCCTCCTCTCTTCCTGGGTATTAGATATCCTTGGGCACTGTTGGTAGAGGGCTTTTTAAGCCCGGTAAGTAGCACAGCGTATTTTTGTTTTTCAGAGGGGCTAGCCATAGTGTCGCCACCACACAGGCCTATTGAAAGGGGAAATATTACAAATAAGGCACTGTACAGTACTGTGCTCCAGAGCGGCAGTGTCCAGAATGTGAGGAGGCAGTAGAAGTGCAACAGCATGGCCATTTTTAGCTAACTTAATTTGTTCCACCAGGATGGTTCCAAGGCCGCCGGTGCATCGCAAACACTCCTATCCAATGGTTGTATGGCTCTGCCACCTCACAGTGACACCCTTATCAAGCAAAAGCTAATATCTTCAGCTAGTCTATAAGCTCGCGTAGGAGGTAGGATCTCACAATCCTCCTACCCCACTCGATAGATTATACGATAATGGCTCATGGTAGTAGTAAGGAGGGAGTTGAACTCTTGGGCCCCTAACTAGTTGTACAAGGGTTAATTGGTTCTCGACACCTTAACTACTACTTAGGCCAGCCAGCCAGCCAGCCAGGCATTTCACGCACTATCCCGGTAGGAACAAATACTTATCCTGCTGACAGCTAGGCTTAGATTTCGTCATCCTGAGGCTAAGTATTATATCGCCATTAAATATTCAATGCGCTATTACCAGGGCAGATACATTCTCAAAGGAAGCGAGACTATAAATATTTCTACCAATGTATAAAAATAGAATTCCCCCCCCCCCTGTAGAAGAGTAATCACAGCTGGAATGTTACTGACGGGGAGAGGGTAGGCTTGGCTGTGAGCAGGGAAGGCAGTATTTGGACGGGGGGTTAGGAATTACTGTACAGATGGTAATATTTTTCGGGGCATTGTATCTAATTTTTCTAGTAGGGAGTCTGTTGGAAATATCGCCTAACACAAGAAGACGTTCGTATTGAAGTTAAGAGTAAAGGACATCAGAAGAAGGATTAGAACTGGGGAAAATAAAAACAACGGATAGGAAGCAAACATTAAAGGGCAGCCGCTATGTGAGAAAGCATATAATAAAGATGGTAAGTTTTTGCGTTCAATACGTAATCGCTTTTCCAACAGAGTCACCAGTTATCAAAATAAAGCGAAATCCGGTGCTATCACTCCCTCGGGGGGCGCAATAGCGGAGGTAGAAGTATCTGTCTTCCACAATAAAATGGACAAGCTCTAGGCTGGATGCTCGTGACCCTAGATATCGTGATGAGAGGGGGTAGATCCTGATAGGATGGGATAGACCAGGGGCGCATTACAGTATCACAGCATATCACTCGCAGCCTAAATCCACCCCTAGCCATCGCTAGTGAGTGGGCATCTTCGGAATCTCCATCCCACCAACCCAGCTCTCCTTTGGGCAAATAATACACCTCCAAGCGCCGCTCAATTCCCATCTTAGAATCATGCTAGAAATGTACGCTATCTCTAATCTAAGCCGTCGTACCCAAACCGCGGCGACAAAAAAGGCCGAGAATAATTATTAAACTGTTTATACACTTTGCGGTATTCATTTGGTCCCCAAAAGTCCCGCGCTCTCCCCCTCCCCCTCGCTTTCCTCCTCTTCGCTCTCTTCTTCACTTTCTTCCTCCTCTTCGTCATCACCATCATCACTATCCTCATCGCTTTCCTCCTCCTCCTCTTCCTCCTCGTCACTTGCCAAAAAGTCCTCCAGGCTCTCCGGTACCCCATTCGCCTTAGCGGTTGGTGGTAGTGCTGGACTCCCAACCCTAGGACTTCCTATACGCGGGCTTCCAATCCGTGGACTGGCACTCCGGACTCCAGCACCTCTAACAGCAGTAGACATAGACATGGCGCCCCCCCCTCTGTGTGTATCTGTACCCGAAGTTGCCGAGGGGGGAGGTTCACGCAGACTGGGGCTCGGAGCTCTACTCGGGGTAGTCCATTCTGGCAATGCCTCGTAGCCGCGGATGTCCTCGTCTTTGCCTATGACCATTGCTGCAGAACCTAGTGTGAATGACTCTCTTCCCGAGGAAGGGCTTGGCGCTTGGGGGGTTGGTTTGGGTGCTAGGAGGAGGAGAGTTGCAAGTTGTGTGGATGAGGGGACGGAGAGTATGGATTTGTAAAGTCTTGCTCGGTCGCGAAGGTCGTAGGATAGATCGTATCTAGCTAGGAGGAGGATGTATGAGAATAAGAGCGAGATGGGATGTCTGTCCTCGTCGCCTTGGTTTTCTTCTGTGGGGACAGCGGGTGGATCGTAGTTCAGGTGGTGGGCGTAGACTTTTGCGGCCAGCAGTACGATCTGTAACTTCGCTTGTTCGGACTCGGAGTGGAAGCCTTTTGCTAGTATCCGGAGTGTGTCGGCAGCGACGTTATTCCCGTTGTTGATTCCGGCGAACTCTCCTACGAGCCACACTATACTTGCTCTAGCACTTGGATTAGTTGCTGTATCTAGAGCTTTTGCTAGCCGAACTACTGTTTTCGCGTGGTTTTGGGGGTCTTGTTGGATTATATGACGTATCACAGTTAACGACTCTGCCACTAGAGTTCCATCAGAGGACTCAACTTGGCGAAGCAGCAACCGCAGACATCTTGCCGCATTCTTTGTCTGACTCTGTGCACATCGACCAATTGCCCTGACAGCTTCTTTTACCAACTCTTTATCATAGCCTTTAGCAAAGTACTCCAGCTCAGAGAGTATTAGGTTCTTTGCATGGATATTTGTATGTGGAAATATGAGTGTAAGGACTTCGAGCTTTAAGCGCCAGATATAAGCTGGATCTGAGGCGTGTACAAGGAAATGTGTAGCGAATTGGGTGAATGGTTGGGGATGCTCCAGAGCGATGGAAACTATGTTTACGAGAGCCATGTGCTGTACGTCGACTGCACCCCTCAGAAGACTGACCAAGGGACCAGCAACAGTCGGCAGGCAATCTGGTGGTGCCAGGTGCCGATACACCCTAGCCACAGCCACGATAACCTGCATTTCATCAGCTTAGGAATAAAGAAGACATGAGATAGCCATACAGCACTATTCCTGCTCTGCGTTAAAGGCACACAAGCCTTCAACAGCAGCTCCAAATCCGGATTCATCGCGGTAACCATTTCAACCTCCTTCCCACCAGCATCCCCCTCCACCTCCTCATCGGAATAGAAACCCCCTCCACCTCCTACATCCCTACTCTTGACCTTCTTCTTCTTCGTCCTCCTCGCAGGAAAATGCTTCCTGGAGTACTCGGTTAGAAGCCGCAGCAAGGCTAACTGGCCCCACTCATCCATATCGATCAACATCTTCACCAGAGACCTGTAATGCGGATGCACCAATCCCCATTTATCTGGACACACTTCCAAATGCGCCATCACCGCCGCACCAACCACGTAGAAGCTCCGGTCCCCCAATAGCGTGCCCAGATACTCCGTCAATTGTGGCAAAGTAGTAGGATCCAACCGGTAGCATTTCGGAATCGCCAGCGCTGCAGATTTACGTACGTAGGCTGACATATCTGCCACGCAGCGTTTTATGCCTAATGCTACGATCTGGGAAATCACGGGGACGCGGATTCCCGACATGACGCGAATGGCCATAGCTCTCACTAACTGGTTCTGATCGTTGAGTGCTTTCTGGATAGTGTTTATCGACAGCAGGGCTAAATCTGGCTCGGACTCGGCGTACCGGAGTAGGTAGATGTACACCAGTTTCTTGATTTCTAGAGTCGGGGAAGCGACGTTCTTGACTACGTCCGCGAAGAATTCGGAGCAGTCAGTCCCTCTGGACATCATCTGTCAATGAACCCCGTTAACAAAAAAAATGAAAATTTCACCGGTTGCTGAGCAAGTTCAGAGGCCCTACACCTATAACTATCCGTAGCCCATCCAGAACTTCTTTGTCCATTCTGCTATTCAGAAGCTTCCTCGTCTCTGCCGACGTTCCATGTTTCCCATCTTTACGGATGATCCGGCCGGAGGCTGATGCAGCTTGCGCTGCCTCGAGGGTTAGGTCCCGCGCTGTCTCGAGAATCGAGGAAATTCGGGAGAGCGACTCCATTTTTTGGTGGTGGAGTCGGGGGGTGGACTGTAGGAGGTGTGGGCGATGCGGGGTGGATCCGATGTCGCGATAAGGAGCTTGAGTTGGCTGACTTCGAGATTGAGGCTGAAAATTGGAAAGTGGCTTGTGCCTGGTTGGGGCTTACGTTATCGTCCATCAGATATAATGCAACTTTGGTTAAGTCCTCGTAAGACGCACAACGATAGCTCTAGTACCATAGGTGTGAGCGTCATTCTCGGTCTTGCCGCCATCTACCTACTGCAGGCTTTTGAGAGGGCACTACTGGCATGTGGATAGCACGTTTCCATGTGTATTGCCACTGCTCGATCACGAATATCATTGATTGATCCTACACGAGTGATAATACATGTAATCAGAGAGATCGAAAACAGACGACCAGACTAACTTACAGGTGGACATACCACCGGTGTAAAACCACCAGAACCCCAAATACCCTCCTATTCTAACCCCCAACACGATATACCAAAATAATCGCCTGCTAATTAAACAGTCCCCCGCACAAGATATAGTGCCGGTACAGACCAAGCAACACACCCACCCAAGCATTCCTTACTTCCCTCCTTCCGAAAGCGACAGACCCCGGGACAGCAGGCGTCTATCCAAGGAGAAACCTCCAATTTCGCGCAAAAAGAAGGGAAAAACGGCAATACAGCAATTATACACCCCCAACATTACCTTACCCTTAAAAAGCCAATGAGCACATCTTTTCTTGGATTCCTCTTTTTCCTGCTTCTTTCTCAGAGCCCCTGGTTGTATACCCGTACGCGACACGCTGGTCATACCCTCCCCCCTTCAATGTAAGCTTGCTCACGAGGCGGATTACGAAAGTTCCGGGCGAGTGTTATATTTTTTTGGTATGGTGATGGGACAACAAGTGCCATAGTGTCAACAAGTACGAAACTACCGTAGCGTGCCAGGAGCAGTCGTATTATGCCCTCCCTTATATTATATAGGTCCCATCGAGAGATGTGTTCGGAGGTATTGAGCAAGCCTTAGTGGTCAGTTAGCCCAGGGCCACTAGCCACCCGCTCGTATAATGCTATCATACATACAATACGGAACACTAGGTTCCAAGCCCCACCCGTTAAGGGAAACCTAAAGCTCCGAGTGAGAATATATGCCACTTATCCAAAAACCCACTCACTTCCGTACTCTTCATGCATCTCACACCAAAAACACTCCCATTGCCATTACAATAGAGCTATTTTTTCCATCCCTGGGGTCCTTTCCATCCCTGGGGTCCAAAAAAAGGGGAGGCCCCAGGTTTGGCCGGTCGGCTTTGTATGATCTACAAAAAACCAGAGTTTTTTTTGGGCTCTCATACCCGTAGAGCCCCCACAAACCAGGACCGGCTGCGCCTGCCTTCCCTCTATCATCCTTCTAATTCAAGATACGGCGCAGCAATTGTTACTACGATACTGCACTGTACTGTACAGTACCTGGTAGGCAGCCCTATCGCTACAATAACCCACTTCGGGAGATTCCGTCATTAGTTCCATGGGAAAATTCGTATGATACCGGCGCTAACATGTGAGAAATTGACCGACAACAACAACGACAACCCCGCCAAACCTCCTACATCTACCGTAACTAACTCAAACACCAACAATCCCACAAAACCATACAGCACTCCAAGGGGGGGGGGGGGGGGGGGGGGGGGGGGGGGGGGGGGGGGGGGGGGGGGGGGGGGGGGGGGGGGG
>Ga0307517_10001560_pt1 | contig 38196 bp, 29 predicted proteins | sample 23_EM_MG_FD_194515 | JGI IMG/M metagenome (GOLD analysis project Ga0307517, IMG submission 194515) | Populus trichocarpa ectomycorrhiza microbial communities from riparian zone in the Pacific Northwest, United States - 23_EM | ecosystem: Host-associated > Plants > Roots > Unclassified | place...
AGAGTACCTTGAGATTCTTGTTCTTCCTACGTCTCCAGACTTGTCCTATATATACACAATCTTGACCATACAGAAAAGAATCCATCTTCCGCAACACTCTCCACTCGTCTCTCACCATCTGAGTCCAAACAGGTTTCCCGAAACTTCTACTCCCTTCTTCCATCCCTTTCGTTTCATCCTCCTATACCATTTCACCCATCCACTGCGATCCTGCGCAGTCCTGACACCACCGTCTGTTTCCTAACTATCATAGTGTGACACTTAAACGTTCCAACTCCTGGTAAACCTTAATCCCTCACCTCTAGTGTTCTCTAGTGCCAATCCCTAAAACATCCCAAGCCTTTCCCTTTTAACTAACGTCTCAACCAAACATACCGTAAGCCATCTGATACCATACTAGTCAATCGTGCAACAACAATCAAACCCAATTCTTCTCAGCCATGTTCCATCAGTGTTCCGACGATGGTGCAGATATGGAATCTTCGTGAATTTCAACAAGATCCACACTACAACTCTGTCCACGTACCGTACAGCACAAATTCTGCACCCCGATGAATGAACGCCCCAGTGGGCCTTAGGTAGAATCTGCTAAGCTTGTTATATATGCAATGACATCAACCCTTTTAAACGAATTAGTCGGAAACCCTACATGTCATCCAACATAAAGCATTGCAGAATATTCCTTCGCGATACTAACCCGGGCGGAAAGCGCTTCCCCTGACCTCATACCTTCGCTGATTCTGTGAAGTTAGGTACTGCGCTTTTTGATATTGATCAAGACGGCTAAGTATAGTACTCGAACTATATAGAGCAGTGAGATGTAGCTTCGTGGTATTACTCAGTATAAATTGCTGCATGCACTACCCGCATGCATATAACATAATATACCTCATCCCTCCCATGATTGGGGCGAAAAATCTTCAAAGTCAAATACCCCCGGTGGTCAACCGAACCAGTAATTCCAAGGGACATTGAATAATATGATGAATAGCCATTGACCAAAGCCTAGGATAATTCAAAATCAAAAATCTACCACACGACTAACCAGCCAAAACTATACGGTAAATCCCCGGTGAATTCCGAAAGAGAATGCCATCAGAATTCTAAAGAAAAACTAAAGACTATCTGCGTGGAAGGGGGGGGGGCTAGATATCGGAGGAGGATGTCTTGATCTTACTTCTATCTTCGCACTCAGGAGAGAAACAAAAAAAAACTTAAACACACAACTCTGAAAACTTTCACATTCTAACATCTTCCTTTCTTAGACTCTCTTTCCCCACGATAACATTTCGCTGCGTCCCTTCTCTCTCGGTCCGACCTCCCCTAATCTCTTCGCTTCCATTCCCCCCATTTCCTCCGCTTCACCTCTCTTCCATTCCTAACACTTCTTCCCTTCTCTTCTCTTCTTCCTGACTTCCTCAATGCGCACCCAGCTCCTGCCCCGCTCTCTGTTTTCCAGATTATTCGTGTTTGTCCTTTATGCTAGGAGCAATGAATTCTAGATATGTTGTTCTTGAAGCGTCAAGATTCTACCATCAATCAAAGCGCCAGTAATTCACAATAGATTCCACTCTTAGCATGCCTGGCGATCGGAACGCGAGTTACCTGACTGAAGGAGTGGGCTATGGTTATTTCCAACGGGATCAGATTCCTGCCGAGGCATCTGTTAAACACAACGGGATCGCTCTTCCCCATTTTGAGGACTTAAGGTATCCCTTATTCCGTTTCTATCCTACCACAAAGCGCAGACGGGGCTACTAGGATCTGTAGAGTCCGCTGGAAAATAAACAACTCAACTCAATTCCAGTCTGCGCAAATGCACTGTTACACTTGGGCACAATCATCCCCAAGTGGGTACCAATTATGACCACTCTTCTTCTATCTTACAAAGCCATCACAGGCCATCACTCGTCTAGTCTTAATTCAACTTAGAGGGTTTGAACATGGCATCTGACGCAACCTAATCAAAGACGGCTCAGTAGCTTCCCGTAACTCCACCAGGCACCTTTGGCTAAACTAATAAAGAAAATACTTTCTGTTCCAATAGAGATGTAGGACGGAAAGGGGTAGGGGCGGGTTTGCCCACATGAGGATGAGGAAAGGAATCCGAAGTTTCATTTTTAAATACACAACCATCAGGCATCGCGGATAAATATCGTGGATCCAGCTGCTCGGTTCCCCAGTGGCGCCGTCTGTACGTAGCTTAATCCGTATTTGTCAACCAAAACCTCACCCTAAGTCTATCCAACGACCACCAATCTGAAGTTTTCCAGTGCAAAGCTGGCGGGTTATAAGGGGGGTTAAGGGATTAGCCAGCATTCTCTGCGACATGGGCTCCTGTAGAAGAAGACATCGTTACTCGGCATTAAATTTTATAGTTGCGGGATACCGTTTTTCCGTATTGCACCTGATTGCTGAAATCGCGAGTATCGTGTCAACGCTGTATCGCTAGCCCCCTAACTTTACCTAGGAGCCCACGCCTGGAAGGAAGTGATATGTAAGAATGATCATTAAACTAGGTCCATAGTGGACACCAGTCACCACCATACTGTGGTTACTAACTAGTTCAGGTGGGCGGGGACGCTTGCATGTATTATTTATCTCTGTACTTGTATCTAAATAGCTCTCATGTCGATGATTTAGGGGGGGGAGGGAAGAAGGAAGGAACTGCGAAGAAAGAGAATATGGACAATATTTGCGCAAAGAGGGGTTGCAGCCAGGAAGGGAGAACAAAAGTGAATAATAGGGAAATTTTAAGCCGGGTGGTCTATCTTAATGCAATAGAGATGGGCGGGAGTGCTCCGGAGAGAAAGGGAAGATGGAAATTACTTTAGGGCGGTGTTTCAAACTGTGGGAGAGGGCAGAGAAGGGATGAGGGAGTGGTGAGGATAGATATGGTTAAGAACCTGTAGTGCTCCATGCGGAAATGGTAGATAGGTTACCGGTATCGGTATTCAAAAGCGGTAAGGAGGAAGATGCCTCCTGGGCCTTGAGCTGTGCCGGGGCGCTAGACATTAGGGGCTGTAGTGTCACTATCACAAGTGCATGGTCGCGCATAACAGCCCACTAGAGCGGTGTTTGGCCGTACGCATCTACGGTAGTTTTTTAGAGTTCATCTTGCCCCGCCTGTGTATAGAGAAGAACGTTCCCGGGGGCGTACAAGGAAATCGTGAAGGATGCTTGAGAAGGGTGCGCTCGAATATTGAGAAGAATGGCCCGGAGGTCGTGGGAATATGGAGAAAAATATCTTAGAAAGCGTATGCTCGAAATGGAGGGTATCCCGCAACGGGTGTGCCAGGGTGTCGAGGGGGTATTCCAGGAAGGGTTGTCGGGATATAGAGAACGATCTCCTAGGGGGTGCGCCCCAAATATTCGAATGGTGGCTAGCCGGAGGGATTGGGTTCGATTGGAATTCAGACACTTGGACCGGATACAGTTCCTCAACCCTAAGCTGTTAGTCATCGCCTTGAACTCTTGTCGCCTGCACATTGTAGTCTTCTATGGGATCGTATTGGTATTCAACGAGAGTACGAGTAGTGGGAATCTAGATATGCATCTGTTAGCGGACAACTACTCGTAGAAGTAGCTTCACCGGTGTCGTTGCCTTTGCATACGCCTCTCGGGAATGTTTTCTGCCATTTTCTCTGCACGCCTTCCTCCAGACTACTGTCCATCGTATCAAGCGGACCAAGAATCTCGATTCGATATCCCGCCACACGTTCATCCGAAGCGTCGATGGATGGATCTCTGCTCCTCGGAAGCAGCCGTCTGCAGCATCTTCGCGCATCAGCAAGCTGAGGTCGCCGCCCACCAACGGCATGTTTCCGGCCTTGGTATGCTCGCGATATCTCCTGTGGGGTCTCCTCTAGTCCGTAAATCTGCTGCCTCGGTGGGGCGACCAACATGCTCGTGGGGGGACTCCTCCTTTCAGGCAGCGAAGGAAAAAATGGAAACATCCAGCCATGGGATTCCACCCTCCACCCCGATAACACAACCTGTCTATCACTAATGAGCTGACATCACAGCCGGTCAGCACTCGCCCCTTTTCTTCCATTCATCAAGGTTCGTCTTTACCAAATAAAAAAGGTCTTCCACTCCCTAGATCTCCCAGCAACAAAACTCCGTGATTAGATTCACCCCCCCCCCCCCACGACTCCACGACTCGCGTACCGGCTTCTAAATTCATCAGTTTGTAGGACCCGTTCCCCTATAACTTTGACCCGGCTCTCCTCAATATCCTTGTTCCGTAGTTTGACTCTGGTGGCGATAACCAGGTGAGCCTTTGAGATGGTCACCAGGGGCACTCGAGTACTGTTGCTCCGCACCCTACTGAAGGGGGCGGTACTAGCGAACGGGCTGGTGTTGTCGTGAGAGCGGTACTCAGGCATCTTCGCTATTCGGAAACTAGTGAGGGATGGGTGATTGGCCTAGTCGGTCAATGGAATCGCTAGGAGCTAAAGAAGAGCGGAGCTCTCTCCAGGTCCTCATACAGGTAGATTACCCCTAACCCCCCAGCACACACAAAACCGAGGCTCCACGTAGCTTTGCGGCTCAACATAGCTTTGCGGCTCAACAGAGCTTTGGGGCTCAATCTTGCGTTGCGGCTCAACATAATTTGTGGCTCAATGAGCCTTGCGGCTCAAAACAGCTTTGTGGCTCAACATGAGTCTGCAGTTCAATACTGCGATGAGCCCCACCTCAGGCTCGTCAACATACCCAAGCACATTACCATCATACCCACACTGCCACCCGTTATCCCACCAGTACCCTCTTTTATGCTCCCCAAAGTCGAGTTAAGTGACTTTATTTTTCCTTTTTTCTTTCCTTTCGTGTTTTCCTTTCGTATTTTCCTTCCCTTCGTGCTTTCTGTGGGCTCAACGCCTCATCGCCCCAACTTCTAACTCATACCACAGGGCCCCCCGGATTCTCCCACGCCCCTCCTTTCCGCTCTTTAGCACCTAGGGGTCCGGTTTCTCTCGAAGGAAGGAAGAAAGTCAACATAGCAAAAATTCCACAGCGAGAATCACCCTCTCTAAATCGTCAACCCAAAACCAAACAACACCTACCGTACAGCACAAACCCGGGTCTTGCCAAAAACACAAAAACAAAAACGGGAACAAAAATAAATCCTCCGAGCGGTATCAAAACAGACAAACTCCCTCACACCCGGCCATTGACCCTCTCTCATTCAGTCATGTTGGGCTGTCGGGCACTCCAAAGAGTGCCTAGGTTGTGAACCTGCGAGCAGCCCCAGCATTGGCACAAGTAGATTTCCGAGTCCCTAGTTACCAGCCGGTGAATTCCCCTAATCATTAGTTATAAGGTTCTCGAAGAGCTGCGGGCCTACTAATGAATGGAGTTTGATTTCGCTTATGTTCGATAGTCTTTACCACGACCTAGATAGTCTCTCACCAATCTAAATTACCACCACCAAACGACACCACAGTCCCGAGACAAGTCAACCCATCCCGCTCGTGGGCTGGTGTGTTTTAACCGATACTTTACCTAACCGACTAACTTTATGACCTATGTCCAAGAACTATAGCAAGAGATGCCATAATCGTTTAAATGCTGCCTTCCGGCCCCACATAAATCTTCCGCTATGATGCACGAACACCCTTGAGCGCCTCGGCTGGAATTGTCTAATTTGTTATAATTAATACAAGCACACTAAGCCTTACGAATGAACTATTGCGTCGTGATGCCCTTGCCCTCCAGAAATGTTATTCCGCAATCTTGTAACCCAGCAGGTTCTATGGTGCCCCGCACCGCGCTTTTGATATTCATCAAGACAGCCAAAAGTGCAGTACTCGCATTGCGCAGCGCAGCACTGAATTATGGTCGGCTGCTGGAAGCACAATACATCTGTCCTAATATACCGGTATTCCATATTTCCGGTGATCGAGGTGTAAATTTGCCAAAACCAAAGTGGTTCGACGGTTAGCCTGGGCTGGGGTTCTCTAAGTTGCTGGATCTGACGAAAAGTCTTATATCACTAACTAGGTCGATCCAGATAACACGGTGCCAGTAAATCTCCGATGAACAAGCTGTGAAATAAATTATCGTGTTAACTACACTTTTGATGTTCTATAACCCAAAGAATGATCGGTGCGGTGCGTGCAAAGAAGTGACTTGACTCCGCTCCAGCCTGCGCTATTGCCTCCTGGCTAGTAGGAATAATTGACACCCTTTCCTCGGTTATTTCACCAGCATCACAGACCCTCACTCGTCTCCTCCAAATTTACTGGTGTTGACGATCATAGATTCGGAGGTAATGATCGGCGATGAGGGTTTTACGTAGTGGAGTAGAACAACTCAATTAAAGATACACAGTTTGTACTAAGCGGTGAAGAAGTTGGTGATTGATTGTGTTGAGAGACAAAAGGGGAAAGATATGAGGAAAAGTTAGGAGCAGGAAAGGAGAGATAAGGCGAGAGAAAGACAGGAAGGAGGTAGGAGAAAACTTTCCATAGCTTGCGCTTCCCTGCGCTAGTGCATATGCGTACCACTGCGGCCTCAGAGTGCGGGCACATCCCGCATCAAGTGCCGCTATTTCTGGCGGTTTGTTTTCATACCAGGCTTCCCTTAAGTTACCCCTCAAATGCTGGGGGAGGACTGCATTCCGGCTCCACGCCAGGTCTTACTTCGGTCTAGCAGTTGTTGCTTTATTGATCTCGTTGCTTTTTACATACGATTTCCTAGGGATCGTTGTTTTGCTCCTTCATTGTGGGGGGTTTCCCGGAATTCCCGTGGTAGTGGTAGTCTTGAACCGCCTTGGTCTGTAACTAAGCTATATCTTTCTCATGGCTCACAATCTAGAGCTGAAATGGCCTTTGTTATTAAGCAATTAATCCTTATCATCCCCTACCCCCCTCCCCCTATTTGAGCTATCACACACCGCTATAGCTTAAGCCTGAGGTTCTAATTGCATACGACAGAAGACAAAACAACCTAATACTCTAGCCTCTAGTAGCCCGACCTGACAGCATCAGCAAGGATGGTGTTTTCAAAAGACACTTTCGACCGAATAGGGACATAGAAGGGGAGGGGGGCACGGCCGGCAGGAGGATTTACAACTAAGTTGCAGAAGAGCGAAGTAAACCTCAATTTTTCTTATTAGATACATACCAATCCCAGTTATGGCCGATAGTTATAGTGCATCCAACTTCCTTCTTAGTAGCGCCCCCTAAATTCAGCCTCGTCATAAGCTAACCAAAGCCTCATCTTGAGGTACAGCCTAGGAATCACCCAATCTGCCGTTTATCAATATAATATCTGCTCTCTATATGGAGGTCCGGCCCACAAGCGCTTCACGAGGCATCAACTCCTAAGGCTAGGGACACCACCACGTGGTATCAAACTTTATGGTGTGGAATACAATATTTCGGTATTGCATCCCACAGGAATAATTTACCGCAGGGCATAAATACCCCACTGTACCACAATTTCCTGTATTATTCGAACACAAACTTCTCCGATATGGTCAGGTTTTCCCTACCATGCTGTGGAGAGCTTTTGGGCTGTGGTGTCGGACATGAATGTCTTGGGAAAGGGGGAGAGGAAAGCTGTGGTGGGAAAAAATGAGATTAGGACAAGATGGGATATCCATCCCCACCCGACCGGAAGTCGATATTGCGCAGTGCCGTAGGCCGCCCAGTCACGCTTTCCAAGTCCGGGCAGGATACCCGTGCCGGTAGAGCGGGAGTGAACCTCACGGCCAAAAAAGACTCCCAACTATATTAATCACACGGGTGCTCAAGACTAAAAAAAACCTAGACAGCCTACTGGCCTCATCTTCGAACTTACCAATGGCGAAGGCTGCATTGCAGCACGACCTTCATTAAAGCATGTCCATAATGGAAACTAATCACTAACATACTTTAGTTAACAAGTGGCCCTCAGGTCTCTTTTCACAACTGATATTACTTGGATTTCAGAATTCCTGTTTTATATACTTGAATCTAAACAACTCTGGTGTCTACATCTAAAGGCAAAGAAATTGAAGGAAAAAAAACAAGGAACAATAAATGTTCAAAGCGTGTTCAGAATTAGCAAAGGAAAATATGAGCAAGCACCATGAATGTTCATAGCCACACTAGCCTATCCCAAACAATAGAGATAGCCCGCAGCCAACGACGGGATCTAGATTATAAATAGAAAGTGGTAAACCCGGGCTTGGGTGAAAGAAAATGCGGGTAGAGGACTGAGCGGGTATGTGATAGATCAGTGCGTTCCCATCTGAAATAATTTCCCGCCACCAAAGGAAAAGTATTTAACCAAAGTTCTGTAGCAGGCTTAGTTTGGAAGGGAAGGGGAGAGGGTGGTCACGAAAAGACACTATTGAAAAGTATAGGAGAAGGTAGAGTAGTGATAAGAGGGAGTAGGGAGTGATGGGATGGGGGTAGGCGTGTTCGTACAGGCGTTGCAGTCCTTGGAGGAAAGGAACATAGGGAATCCATAATTGAAGGCGATGAGGGGAACGATGTCCGCAGGTCGTTATATCGTGCCAGGAGTGGCAGATGCTGGGAGCTGTAGTAGCATTACCGCTTCCCACGGCGACGTATAGTAGTAAACGAGAGCGGTGTTTCATCGAAGGTATCCGGTTCGTCGGGGTTGACGTTGTTCCGCTCGAGTAGTAATTTCACCACTTCCTCGTGCCCACTCTCAGCAGCACAGGAGAGCGGTGTTCCACCATTGTTACCTTGTTTGTTGGGGTTGACGTCGTCCCGTTCAAGTAGCATTTTCACCACTCCCTCGTGCCCTGCCTTAGCAGCGCCCCAAAGCGGTGTTAGGCCGTTTATATCTGGCTGATCAGGGTTTACATCATTCCGCTCGAGTAGCATTTTTATAACTCCCTCGTATCCACTCTGTGCGGCACCCCAGAGTGGTGTTCGGCCGTTGATATCTGGTCTATCGGGGTTGATGTTGTCTAGCCCGAGTAGAAGTTTCAGCACTACCTCGTGCCCATAAAAAGCGGCACTCCAGAGCGGTGTTCGGCCGTGACTACCTCGTCTGTCCGGGTTGACGCCCCGGTCGAGTAGTATCCTCGCCACTCCCTCGTGCCCATTCGTAGCAGCACCGAGGAGCGGTGTTCCGCCATTATTATCCGGTTTGTCGGGGTTGACGCCGTCCAGTCCAACGAGTATTTTCACCACTCCCTCGTGGCCTTTCTCAGCAGCACCCCAGAGTGGTGTTCGGCCGTTGGTATCTGGTCCATCGGGGTTGACGTTGCCCAGTCCGAGTAGTGCTTCCAACACTCCCTCGTGCCCATGGAAAGCAGCACTCCAGAGCGGTGTTCGGCCGTGAAAACCCCGTTTTTCAGGGTTGACGTCCCGCTCAAGCAACATCTTCACCACTCCCTCGTGCCCATTCTCAGCAGCACCGAAGAGCGGTGTTCCGCCACTGATATCCGGTTGGTCGGGGTTGACGTCATCCCGCTCGAGTAGCATTCTTATCACTCCCTCGTACCCATTCTGTGCAGCGCCCCAGAGTGGTGTTCGGCCGTTGACATCTGGTTCATCAGGGTTGACGTTGTCTAGCCCGAGTAGCACTTTCAACACTCCCTCGTGCCCATAAAAAGCAGCACTCCAGAGCGGTGTTCGGCCGTGACTACCTCGTTTGTCCGGGTTGATGTCCCGCTTGAGTAGTATCTTCACCACGCCCTCGTGCCCATTCGCAGCAGCACCGAAGAGTGGTGTTCCACCGTTGTTATCCGGTTTGTCGGGGTTGACGCCGTCCAGTCCAAGGAGTATTTTCACCACTTCCACACGCCCACTCTCAGCAGCACCCCAGAGTGGTGTTCGGCCATTGGTATCTGGTTGATCGGGGTCGACATTGTCCAGCCCGAGTAGAACTTTCAACGCTCCCTCGTGCCCATGGAAAGCAGCACTCCAGAGCGGCGTTCGGCCATGGAAACCCCGTTTGTTCGGGTTGACGCCCCGCTCGAGTAGTATATTCACCACTGCCTCGTGCCCATTCTCGGCAGCACCGAAGAGCGGTGTTGAGCCATTAGTATCTGGTTGGTCGGGGTTGACGTCACCCCGCTCGAGTAGCATTTTTATCACTCCTTCGTACCCGTTCTGTGCAGCGCCCCAGAGTGGCGTTCGGCCGTTGACATCTGGTTCATCAGGGTTGACGTCATCCCGCCCGAGTAGTCCTCTCAACACCCCCTCGTGCCCATAAAAAGCTGCGCTCCAGAGCGGTGTTCGGCCGTGGAAACCCCGTTTGTCAGCGCTGACGCCCCGCTCAAGCAGCATCCTCACCACTCCCTCGTGTCCATTCTCGGCAGCACCGAAGAGAGGTGTTCCGCCACTGATATCCGGTTGGTCGGGGTTGACGTCATCCCGCTCGAGTAGCATTTCTATCACTCCTTCGTACCCGTTCTGTGCAGCGCCCCAGAGTGGTGTTCGGCCGTTGACATCTGGTTCATCAGGGTTGACGTTGCCCACCCCGAGTAGTACTTTCAACACCCCCTCGTGTCCATGAAAAGCAGCACTCCAGAGCGGTGTTCGGCCATGACTACCTCGTTTGTCCGGGTTGACGTCCCGCTCGAGTAGTGTCCTCACCACTCCCTCGTGCCCATTGTCAGCAGCACCGAAGAGTGGTGTTCCACCATTATTATCCAGTTTGTTGGGGTTGACGTCGTCCCGTCCAAGGAGTATTTTCACCACCCCCTCATGCCCTCTCTCAGCAGCACCCCAGAGTGGTGTTCGGCCATTGATATCTGGCTCATCGGGATTGACGCCGTCTCGCCCAAGTAGTAATCTTAGCACTCCCTCGTGCCCATAGAAAGCAGCACTCCAGAGCGGTGTCCTGTCGGACATACCCCGTTTGTCCGGATTAACGCCGCCCCGTCGAAGCAGCATCTTCACCACTCCCTCGTGCCCTCTTTCAGCAGCGCCCCAGAGCGGTGTTGAGCCATTCGTATCTGGTCGGTCGGGGTTGACATCATCCCGCCTAAGTAGCATTTCTATCACTCCCTCATACCCATTCTGTGCAGCGCCCCAGAGTGGCGTTCGGCCGTTGATATCTGGTTCATCAGGGTTGACGTCATCCCGCCCGAGTAGTCCTTTCAACACCCCCTCGTGCCCATAAAAAGCTGCGCTCCAGAGCGGTGTTCGACCGTGAATACCCCGTTTGTTCGGGTTGGCGTCCCGCTCGAGTAGTATTTTCACCACTCCCTCGTGCCCATTCTCGGCAGCACAGTAGAGCGGGGTTCTGCCATTCTTACACGGTTTGCCGGAGTTGACGCCGTCTCGTCCAAGCAGTATTTTCACCACCTCCTCGTGCCCGTTCAAGCTAGCCCATATGAGAGGTGTACTACCGGTGCAATCTGTTTGATTGATATCACAACCTTTCATCTCTACCAAGCCAGCTACAATGCCAACAACCCCGAAGAAGGATGCACAGTGTAGACCACTAAACAGGGAAATTTGGTCGAAATTAACGTGGGAGGAACCCGACTTTTCAGCACTCAAGAGGATCTTTATGGATATGTGGTTGCTATAGTCTTCGAACAGCCTCAGCGCAAGCTTTTTCGTACAATCTGAAAAGTCTCTTTTCGCGTGTACTCCCCAATATAGGGAAGCATATTCTAGGAATGGTGTGTCCCGGAAATTGGGAGAGGGACCGGCCGAAAGAGTCTTGATCTGATGGGAGTTTAGATAACTTAAGCAGGTTTCTGCCATTGTCGAGTGAGCTCTACCAAAAAGCTGGGGATGAGAACGGAGGTACTCTTGAAGAGTAAAATGGATTAGCCGGACCGTAGAAGCCTCCTTGTCTACGGCGACAAGGCCTTGGCAACAGCCTAGCAGTGTCCCTATTGAAGGAACATTGTCGCTATAGAGATCCGCCGATCCTATTTCGACTCCTAGAGCGTGACACAGCTCGTCGACCTTCAAGGGCCGCTCCGAGTGAGAGATCCACATCAATGCGGCTATACCGAGGCTCGATTCCTCCTCACCCTGTCCCTTTATCCGACCCAACGTCTCAGAATAAGCACCCCCCAACCCCAAACCATCAACCATTGCGTTGAGTTTCTGCCGCCTGCGGCGGATTGTTGTTCCCTGCAGGATCGCATCGATATTCAACGAGACTAGCAGGAATCTAGATATGTATCTGTCAGCAGAAAACCTAGGGTAGCTTCACGGGCGTCGTTCCTTCTGCTTACATTTCAGAAATATCTTGAGGAATCTTCCTCAGGATGTCCGCCTTCAAAGTACTATCCATAGCGTCTGGCCTTGTGTCTTCGTCAAGTCTAGCGTGCAGATAGCTGATGATATCTTGTCTCCCCGGAGTGACGTGCATAGTCATTACTCTTCTGGGAAGACGCCTCCCGATCTCAGCTTGGATGTGCTGCCTTCCTGTCACGAACACCCGAGTGCCTGGAGATACTTGGAGGATTTGATTAAGCGCGTCAAGGAGCTTGGCCCGAGATCCCACCACACACTCATCTAGAGCGTCTATGCATATGAATGTGGGCCTTTCGGAAGCGGTGGTCTGTAGCATCTGAACAATATCGGCAAGCTGGGGCCCCCGCCCATCAAGGACCTTTTGGTGCTCCTCATATGCTTGCGCTACCTCCTCGGGTATCTCTTTCAGTCCACTCACAACCTGTTTGAGCAGGGCGCCCAGCATACTAGTAGATGACTGTTCCTTTCGGGCCGCAAAGTCAAAGTAAAAGCATGCAACCGCGACTTCTTGGCCTCTGGCCCGATCGCACAATCTGTCTATTACCAATGAACTAACATCTCAGCTTGTCAGCGCTTGCCTTTTTTTCTCCCACCCATCAATATTCGTCCTTACCTAATAAAGGTCTTGCCAACTCCCGGATTTCCATAGCAAAACAAGACCGCCTTATCGGATTCACTTCCCCCACTAGTGGCGCACCAGCTTTTAAATTCCTCTGTTTGCAACACCCATTCGCCTACATTTTCGGTCCGGCTATCTTGGATGTCTTTGTGCCGTAGCCTGGGCTCTAGTGGCGACAACCAGGTCAAGATTTGAGATCGGTCATCGGCAACAGTATAGTTGTACGACACTGTATTAAAGGAGTTACTGTTGAAGGAGCTGATATTATGATGGAAGCGGTGTTGAGCCATCTTCGCTGTTCAGAAACTGGTAGAGGATAGGCGATTGAACAAGCCGGTTGACAGAACTGGGAGGAGTTGAAGAAAAGCGGGGCCGTTTGTGAAACCTCAAGGATCACCCTAGGCAATCCCTCTTCAAGGATTGTCAGCAAAAACTGGTTAGTGGGTGGCGCATCTGTCGTAAGAGGTGCTACCGCGGGGTAAATAACGTGAACAACCAAGTAGAGAGCGTCACAGTCCACCCGAACAGGCCCCCCACCCGAATAGCTAAACCCGAATAAGAAACTTTCAAGTGGTTAACTTGTGGCTACTGCGCTGACAACCGTCCGATCCTCATACAAACCCCACCAATCAGAATCTGTTTGGATGGGGGGCTTGTTCGGGTGGACTGTGACGTCCGCTATTAGTACTACCACCGCTTGATACAGGACGGTACAAGCCATAATAATTCAGGCAGCCTCGACAAGGAAAAATAAAATACACTGAGCTGTGAGCCTGGCTGCCAGAGCGAAACAGCACAAAGCAGCAGGAAACTGACTGTATCATTTGGGTCTGGTGGCTACTGAAGGAAATACTTTCACCGATTTTCACCTAGGGTACTGAAAAGGACAAACGTGTACGATCGGAGGTTCCGTCTGAAAGGAAAATACTTCTCTTGCTGAAGTAAATGATTGAATCTCTGGAAATCACAGAGAGAAAAATAAAAAAAATAAAAGACCGGTAGAGGCAATCGCCGCACACACTATCGGGATTCACCAAGCATGTAGATGGAATCGATAAGTTCACCAAGGAAAGATCACTATACGGAAAGTCCTCACTCGTTGAGGTGGTTGTTCTCTCTGTTGTCTCTCTCTTTCAGTCTGCGTGATAGCTACAAGCCCCAAGAACCCTACCCTAAGCTCCGGCTTCGTGACAACCGTTCCAGCCAAGCCGTCCACCACTACCTGCGCTATAAAACTATAAAAGTACATAGAAAGAAATAAAAACGATTTAGTGCATGAAAAACACAGTATTCGCCCCACAGTACTCGTAATGTCCTGACGTTTGTGAACTCAACTGCTATTGCATACCGCCAAAATTCAGCTTTTTTGCCCTCATCTTGGCATCATGCAATAGCAGTTGTGTTCACAAACGTCAGGACATTACGAGTACTTGGTTGCGAGGTACTAGTGTTCACGTTATTTTGACACCCCGCGGTACTACCCACACAGACCCCTGCTAAAACAAACATGCGCCTCCGTAAGAAAGCTTTCATGAATCCATGCAACCTCAGCCACTAACACCAGCTTATTAAATTGCACCCCCGCTGTGCCCGAGTACTACTACTAGTAGAGCCCTTGAGAGCTAGTAACAGACCCTCAAGATAGTGCTTGTTCGCGCATTTAGGATCATATTTTCCGGGTCTTGTGTTTCCTGCCCAGACAACCTTAAAATTAGTGCATATACAGGTGTGCTTAGTTGACAGCGGTAGAGAGGAAGCCCGAGGAAGCCCGAAGAAGCAGTAGGATGCCTGCCAAATCGTGACCGTGCCACGCTACTTGAATATTTCGTGGTGTTTAACCAAATTTGAACCTTCATAGATAGGAATGTGGAAACCAGAGTGTGCAGAACAAAGAGCTTGGGTGGGATCCCCTAGCCTGGTATATCTATTATATAAGTACATTAAACCGTATGAGCGGATCAACCTTACTCATTTAAGTTAACTTACAGCATCGCAGGATATCCCTTCGTGATTTCCCGTAACCTCGTAACTCGCCAGGCTCTGTGAAGCTGGGCGCCCTCAGTGATCCCAAGCGGCCAGTCCGGCGGCGGTTTCCAAAAGCCCGTGTCAGTCCGGTAGAAACCCAGTTCGCAGCCAAAGCCCGGCGGTGCCCAGGCAACCACCAACCAAACCCCGAAGCATCCCAGGTCAAAGCCGCCTGGTTATTCTGATGGAGTAATCCCATCGTGGTATGTTAGGTTAGGGCGCACTTGTAGGTGTGAGCAGGGCTATGACCAGACCGCGCGGCGGTGACTGGTGTTGTGTGGTAGGAGCCCACTGTGGGGGGCCACCACAAACTGTATCTAGTCCGAGCTGTGTTCCTTTCTCTGTGACATCACTTCTTACCTTACACTCCCTTGCGATCACACCAGACTTGTCATATATATCGAATATCGAACGCATCTCAGTTTTCCTATCAGCGACTGACCCGGGTCTTTCTCGTGACAACAGTTCAGCTCATAGCTGTGTCATTGCGGTGCTTGTACGACGGCATATTTCCCCATAAACCAGACCCTCCATCATATTCAAAATTCCAATTTAGACTGCATAGACCTACGGTTTCCTAGGTAGCCTGCAGATATCTGTGAACGACCTGCAGGCTTTTCACGACGAATTCCTCGGAATAAGAATAAAGCATGGAGTCTACGGTGATAGATTTCGCTTAAGAGTCGTCAATATCACAAACTGATCAGCAGCCACTATCTTCATATCCACACTCCACGACCACAATCCTCCCTCTGCTCCCTTTTCACAATCCTGTTAATAACCCTTCCACCACTTCTAGTTGATTAATATTAGCAGAGATTCTCTAGCCAGTTCTTCACCCAACTTCCACCTTTTCTGATTTGTGTATATAAGGATGCCCATTTTCCTATAAGTGTAAAGATAGAACTCAGATCAAAACATCCCCCACCGACGTATCATAAGAGCTTCCAGTCCTCATAAAGGCAACACAGGGTTATGAGTGACAGTGTCCCAACCCTGACCATAATATGTAAAAATGGCCCCTATGTATTCGGGTCTGGGTTGAAACACGCTATCACTCATAACCTGAAGCCTGCGGATGGCATAGGCCGGGTCCGGCTTTTGATTTGGAAGGCAGCTTCTCTACGCCCCTGCCCGGTCGTCTCTGGCAAAGCCTGGGCCAGTCCTGCCGTGCCCAATGCCGGGAGGGCAGGCCGCTTGGGATCACTGGGCGCTCTTTGGCGTTCATCAAGGCTGCGAAGTACTGTGCACTGGGAGCTTAGCGCAGTGTTTCCTTAAGTTGCCGCCAGCACAGCTCACCTATAAAAATACACCCCATCTTTCCAATACAGAGCCAAAACCAAATACCATTCGGCGGTCGACGGAAGCAGTTATCCAAAGCATCGTCGAGGACAATAAATAGTCTCCCACGGAAGCGTGGGATATCCCAGGATCCAAGGCCCACCACTAAAATAACTAACCAAAACTACAGGGTAAATCTCAGGCGGAATCTAAAAATTACCATCGAGACAGCATTCCAGGTGTAACCTTATACGGCAATCCGGAAGTGAACTATCTAAGTTAGGGAGTGAGTCATGGCTATTTCCACAAAACTAGAACCCGAGGAGGGATCGGTTATAGCATAGCAGGATCACCCAGCTTCTTATTCCAAATTGGAAAACCCCTATTAACTTACTGTAGTTCTCTGCCCTAAAATATGAGCTAAACTCCTGCGGTTGGAGCCCACGCAAAGAAAAAACAGACTCCACTTTAGTCTATTCACACACACAGTGCTACACTTGAGCGCTATTATTTTCGAGAAGGTAACTTAAAGTCTGATAACAAAAAGCTCGGGTGGTTGGCTATTTTACACCAAAAACAGCTACTTCCAGAAACTCACAGATCGTCACTACCTAGGTAAGAAATCTCAAGGTGTTGGAAGAAGCGTGAGACCAACTATTTCTTTCTAGAATAGAAATACTAAGCCTGTAAATTAAGAACATAATTTTTTGTGCAGTGGTGGAGTGAGATCAGAAAGTGACTTGAGACTTTGTATAAAGGGGCCATACAAAATATACATGACAACCACCTTTATTGCATGTTACCTCTGGCTCCTCGATTTCATAAACCTTGGACTCAAGTTTCTTTTCCCGAAGGCTACTCTCTATCTATTCCCTAGCTTAGTTCGGCCTAAAGTGGAACCCCTAGATCCGTTGGGGAGTGATTAAGTGGTTAGCAAAGAGTGCTCATTTTGGTGTAAAATGGCTGTTGAGTCGAGTTTTTTGTCACCCGACCTTAGGAATTATCACCCCTTCCCTCCCGCTGCATTATAATGCCATCATAGACTGTCACTCGTCTCAATTGGGGCATGGGCTGAGTCCGAAGCTCACGCAGCACAGGATATAATACGATATGAGACAACACACTGAAACATAGTACTATGACATATAACTCCACCAAACATGGGGCCATACGAGTATAATATAAAAAACACTCAGGCTCCCAATCTCAATGGAGCTATAAGAGGGGGTGCTGGGGGGGTTACACACGACATGATGAAGAAACACCAATTCTTTCTCGAAAACACGGGCCGCCCCAAGCATCGCGGAGGAGTATTGTGCATCTGACCTCTGCGGTCTTCCTCATATACCAACAAAAACCTCACCTCCAAGTCTTGTCTAAAAGAAGTCACCCAATCTCACAATTTCTGCGACAAAGGCTCCTATGACAAGAGATTCTATTAGATACCCATCAAATTCTATAGTGTGAGATATAACACTTGGGTATTAACCCTTGCAGCTGCGATTTACCATATAGTATAAACACTAAGTTACATAGTACGGTAATCTAGCCTATCATCCCCAAACCAATATCCCTCACGTGACAAGATTCTCCCTGTGCAGCTGGGGAGATCGCGGGCTCATGGCGCCAGACTCAAGCATCGTATAGAATGCCCAGGGAAAGGAGAAATAAAAAATAAATTATGGTGGGCAAAAGAAGAGTAAGACAGCATGGAATATCCATCCTGGCTTCTTCGCGGGTTGATATTGCACAGCGTTATGGGCCACTCAATCACATTTTGACAGGTCGGGGTTGGATACCCGTGCTCGAGGAGTAGAAGTTAACTTAATTGTTAGAGGACTCCCTACCGTACAAACTCTCCTTAATCAGCAAGACTAAATAGTGCGTCCCGGGCAGAGTGGTTTGTAGGGATGACTTTCATTAAACCATATCCACAATTGACAGCAATCATCACTATTTTTTGGCCAACAGCCAGCTCCCCCACCTCTCTCCACAAATGTGAGAAATTACTTGTGTTTCACATTCTTTGTTCACTATACTTGTATTTAGGCAACCCTTGTGCCCATGATTTAGAGCGAGGGCTGGATCTGGGGGGATATGGAAGCAATAAATGTTGAAAATGGTGCTGCTCGCCATACTCACGATACTTTCTTTGTTCAGATAGCTTCCGGGAGTGGCTTCGGATATGCGCTGAGGATTCGGGCATATGGCTTCGGCCTTGGGCGCTTGGTTCGTACGTTTGGGAGAGCATTGCGAATGCAAGAATGCGCGCTAGTTTTGGGATCGTGCAGCTTTCGGGGGAGCCGGGAGAAAAGCCAGGAGAAGAGCAGAAGCATTGTAGGGCCAGCGTGAAAGAGCTAGGAGCCCGGGGGTGGGAAAAGTGTTTGTTTTCCTTTTAGTTAGCCGAGAGTGCTCACGGGGGAAGGAGAGTCTCACATGGAGTAGTGTGGTGCCTCATGGATGGATATGATGTCTTCGTGATTGATATATACTCCTGTGATCGCCCTTATTTAGTTAGAAGAGCATAGAGCATCGAGGCAGGAGTCGTTAAGCGAGAGACTGTGGTTGTTGTTGTTAAGTGAAGAGTTTTTCCCCCCCCGCTCCAGAGTGCGATCGTTTAGGTGTGAGTTCCTTGGCATTTTCGTTTCGTTTCACCATTCGTCACTCGCCGTGAATCGTTTCGCAATCGAAGTGCAATAATATGTTGGGAATGTGTGTAGTACGTTGTGTAAGGTGAGATGTTCGTTATCGACTAACTAGTCGTACAAGGGAGAATCTACCCTCTGTAAAGGAAACACCCGTGCCAAGCCCACTCCCGCACAACCAATGATAGACCTAACCAACACACAGTAGTCAGTCACTAAGCTATCCCCCAAACATGACCTAAGTGGGTAGCCGTATGATACCTCAACATTATCGGATAGCTAAAGAGCTAACATAATAAAGGTGGAGAAAATATCTAAAACTAGAAAACAATAAGATCAAGCACGACTGAGGTTTCAAGCCACCCATCCTATCTTAATACAATAGAATTCGTCCGCAACCAAGGTCGGACTATAAACAAAATTTGGGCAAATCCTGAATCGATTACATAAGGAAATGCGGGTAGATAGGTCTATATATCCTGATCACACAAATTACTTCTAGCAACCAAAGGAGAGTGTTCAGGGTGAGTTCCCGTGGTGGGCCTACCCCGGAAGGAGAGGAAAGACCGCGGACACCACAAGACGGGGCCTCAAGCGGGGGGGCAGGAAGAGTATGAGAGGAGGTAGGTGGTGATGGGAGCAGAGGTGTTTATGGAGCTGTTGCGGCCCCTGGAGAAATGGCGTATGGGTTACCCGGGGTCGAAAGCGGTGAGGGGAATGCCTTTTATACCTAATAAAAATTCTGCCGACCCCCGGATGCCCATAGCAAAATACAACTGTATTATCGGATCCCGGGGCCGCCCCCCCCCATCGCCAGCCTGCCAAGTTCTAAATTCCTCGGTCTGTAGGATCCACTATCCAGCATTTTCGACGTGACCGTCTTGAATATCTTGATGCTGTAACTTTGGATCGAGTGGGGATAACTAGGTTAGGATCTAGGTTAGGATACAAGATGGGCCAACGGCAATGCTAAAGTTATTAACAGTCGTGTTCAAAGAGCTGATATTATTACTGAATAATTAAGACATTTTCTGTTTCTTGCTATTTAGCCTGTAGATGACCATGATGGGGTCAGTCGACCGCCGGTCCTGGAATCCCTCAAGGGACTTTTGAGGAATTTAACCGACTGCCCAATTAGCCCCTCCTATATCTGAGCCAAATAATACAGTACAAGAGTGGCTGATCGATACATTAGTCACGTGTGATGAGATAAACAAAGTTGGCGAGTCGTAACTGCCAAGATGCAAAACAGAGAAGTCGAATTGATGCTCCGGGGGTAGGACCAACAAAGCAAGGTACAGCACAGTATAAAAAAGGGAAGGAAGGGAAAGAAAGAGAGCCGAGATTGTTGGTACCCGTGCGAAGGCTGAAGGTGGGCATCACAACCCCCGAATGCTGACAGGCGAAAGAGCACCCGACAGCCCAAAGAAAACACAACTCACCACAAGGAGAGAGGAGAAAAGGCTTGGCAAGGACGGTTTTTTTTTCCCGGAGAGATTGGATAAGGGAATTTTTGGATGCTGCTCGAGCTCTCATGACAGTTACTTTGTTCGGGTAGTTTTTGGGAACACACTTCGGTTTTTGGAGTTGTCTGGCTTTCAGGAAAGCATTCGGGCGGCGGGAATGCGCTCAAGTTTTGGACCGATGCATCCGCCGGCAGGAAAGCGGGAGAGCTCTAAGGGAAGTGAAAGAGTCGGATGCGTGAATTTTGGATGATGCCCGGAGGCTATGAACAGTGGGAGCCTGTCTTTCTTTTGTTAGCACAGGAGTATGGAAGCGGGAAAGGGGGACATTCGGATGAGACTAGATATGGGACTTTGCTATGGTTGACATACACTCCTGTCTTTACCGCTAGTTAGTTGTGAGCGTGAGAGCGAGCGGTTGAAGCAGAAGTTCCCAACTCTAAGTTGTGCGTTGGCGATCAAAGTCTTTTGTGGCCTTAACTCTTGGTGTTTCGTTTTAGCTGCTGCCGTTTCATCTCGCCGTTACGCCGTTCGGTCGTCGTTGTTTAAGGGGAATCTGTTATAGTATTAATAGGTAATTAGGAGGAAGGGCAGACGAGGTGATGAATCCACAGAAAGCTTGAGGAGAAATAAAGACATGAAAGGAAAGGCCCGGGGCAACTTGCGGCTCAACCTAACTCTGCGGCTCAACCTAACTCTGCGGCTCAACATGACTCTGCGGCTCAACATAACTTTGCGGCTCAACATAACTTTGCGGCTCAACATAACTCTCCAGGCCAATGCCGACTCTTACTACCGTACCACATCAAAACTCGGCGGAGCTGGAGGGCGCTCGCAGAGACCCGCGAGTGCACCCCCGGTGCAATAGGAAACGCCACATAGTTCCAAGAGACTGTCCTACCGCATATTACCAATCTTTCGCTGCGATAAACGAGCACTCTTGTAGGCATAGGGTAGAATAGTCAAGCTTAGTATAATATATATACTCAGGCATAGTAAAAAGGCTCGGAAAAGGGATCGGCAGGGTTAGGTGGGGTTGTTGGGAGGGGCCGCCTTAGTGGGAAATTCTTGTCCTGGGAGGCACCAGATATCAAGATTAGGGTAGGTGTCGGATATTTGGCCATGTAAATGATGAAATTGGTACTAAATTATGTATGTACTATACATATGATCTAACCTAAAGCATCGCAGGATATTCCTTCGTGATATCGGTGCAAGCGAGAGAACTCTTCACACCAGGCTCTCCGAAGGGAGGCACTCTACTTTTTGATAGTCTTCAAGACCGCCAAGGACAGACAGTACCTGGAAAATACAGCACAGCACTGTGTAGCATCACTATAGGCTGCGACAAGCACGATACTTCTATCATAATAAATCCATCAACATCAGATACCGTTCAACGGCCAACCTAGCCGCAATCCAACGAATCATTGAATACGATGAATAGGCTTCTACCAAAGATCCAAGATCTACCAGTAAACTAACTGACGGAATCTATAGGGAAAATCTCCAGTGAACTCTAGGAGGGTGACCCATCTCGGCAACCTCCTGAGTGTACCTGGCCATCAGAACGTGAGTTGCGTGATTGAAAAAGTGGGCCATACTGCAGCTATTCCCCCAAAAATCAGGTACCAGGGTGGGCATTGATTGTAGCGCACTGGTAGCTGGATTACCTTTTCCTATCCCGAACACTTAAAAAATCCTCCATTAACCTACTCTACCGTAAAAGCTCGAATAAACGGACCATGTGCCAGGTAGTCCCAAATTTCCTCCTCTAGAATAGGGGTGGGAAACACACCAAAAAACTCGCCTCCGAGACAGATAAAATAGAAAAAAAGCCAGGCCTTACTAGGAGGGGCAATTCCAACGTGCTAGCACATGGTCCGTTTATTCGAGTTTTCATGGTACCACCCTCCCCCAAAATATGAGCAAAAGTACCGTAGCCAGTTGACGCAGAAGAGCAACTGAACTCCGATCCGCTCTGGCCACGCTCGCTATACCTGAGCGCTGTGATCTCCGAGAAGGCTTAATTATCACGCTGGTCCCTTGGCTAATCTATAATGTCTTCACGGAAGGTCACTCGCCTTGGCTCAAAGGGTTTATGTTCATCCGTGGTTTCCTTATCCACTCAAATGGTTATTTGAGGTCTGTATTCCCGTTTCGCCCCAGCTCCTGGTTGGGGCTAGTTTCCTTTTGATACCCTTCCTGCTCTTGATATACAATTTCTTTAGGATCGCTGTTTTGCTGTTTTGTGGTTGGGGGGTGTCCGGGCAAGCTTGAGCCACCTTACCTTGCTATATGACTAGGCTATATCTTTCTCATCTTTCACAATCTAGTATTGGAGCGGTCCCCATTATCAAGCAATAAATCTTTACCATTTACTATTATTGCTCCCACCCGAGCTATCGCACATTGCCACACCTTGAACCATGAGCCGAGGCAGCGCGCGACACACAACTCGATACAGTACGGCACTCCCAGAGCCTTGAGCCTGGCACAAAAAGCACTTTTGACCCAACAGAGACGTAAGAGGAGACCGGGAGCAGGGAAGAATTTACTCATGAGTCGCAGATGAGCGAAAGAAACCTCAATTTTCTTTTTTAATACACGCCCAACCTCTGGCATGGCCGATAAATATCATGCATCCAACTTTCCTCTTCCGCAGTGGCACCTCCCGAATGCTATCCTCCTCAGATGCTAACCAAAGCCTCATCCTTAAGTCTAGTTTAAAACCCACCCAATCTGCAGGTTGGCAATATAAAATCCGCTTGCTATGAGGAAACATAGACTCTCTTTAGGGTGCCGAGAATGATAGGGTAGCGAGGGCCATTGCCTCCTTCGAATGAGTCAGCGTTTGTCATTCAAGCGAAGTACCGTGCTGTGTCTTCCGAGGCAGCTGGTGGTTCACGCTGCCATCCCGTTCTCGGCACCCGATCAGGTCATCTTATCTACTGCACATTATCACTTTCCGCGACATGGGCTCCTAGGGCAGGAGGCTCTATCGCTCGGTATCAGGTTTCATAGTCACGAAAGGTTGCTTTTCGGTATTGTACCTTATTGTTGTGAGTCTCCCTATATTATCAATGCCACACCTGCTGCCTCCCTACCTCTCCCCCAAGCTCCCACCCAGCAAGCAATATGTAAGTGTGATTTCCATTAAGCGATATCTATAGTGGGTGCTGATCACCGCTATACCATAGTAAACAGCTAGCACTCAGGTTGTTAGAAATGCTTGCATTATATTATCTTTCTCTATATTTGAAACTAAACATCCTACGCACTAGAAGAGATAGAGAGAAAGGGGGAACTGCGGAAAGGGAAAGTAAAGTAGACGATCAGGAAAGAGAATTTACAGCTAGAGGATAAAAATAAGAGGAAATATGACGGAAATTCTAAGCCGCAAGACCTATCTAAATACGGTAGAAATGGGCGGCTCACCCTAAAAGGAGGGGCGAGGCGGCAATTACGACGGGGCGGTGTTTCAACCTGTGGGAGGAGGTAGAGAGGGGATGAGAGGAAGTAGGCGGTGATAGAGACAAGGATGTTTGGAGCACTTTTGCGATCCTTGGGGAAATGGTAGATGGTTGTCCGTCGGCGAAGGCGGTGGGTAGCGATGCCTCAGCGGCGTTATGCGCACTGGGAGCCACAGGCGCTGGGGGTTGTAGCAGCACTAGTACTCAAGCATGGCCACGTCCAGCAGTATACCAGAGCGGTGTTCGGCCGTAGATATCCGGTCTGCCGGGGTTCACCTCGCCCCGCCCGAGCAGCACTTTCACCACTCCCTCGTGCCCATTCTCAACAGCGCATTGGAGTGGTGTCCGGGCAGACTGATCCGGTTTATCGGGGTTCACCTCTTCCCGTCCGAGTAGTATTTTCACCGCCCCCTCGTGCCCATTCAAGGCAGCATACCAGAGCGGTGTTCGACCGTAGATATCCGGTCTGTCGGGGTACACCTCTTCCCGTCCGAGCAGCGTTTTCATGACTCCCTCGTGCCCATTCTCAGCAGCACACCGGAGCGGTGTTCGGACGGACTGATCCGGTTTATCGGGGTTCACCTCTTCCTGTCCGAGTAGTATTCTCACCGCCCTCTCGTGCCCATTCAAGGCAGCATACCAGAGCGGTGTTCGACCGTAGATATCCGGTTTATCGGGGTTCACCTCTTCCCGCCCGAGCAGCATTTTCATGACTCCCTCGTGCCCATTCTCAGCAGCGCACCGGAGTGGTGTTCGGGCGGACTGATCCGGTTTATCGGGGTTCACCTCTTCCCGTCCGAGTAGTATTCTCACCGCCCTCTCGTGCCCATTCAAGGCAGCATACCAGAGCGGTGTTCGACCGTAGATATCCGGTCCGTCGGGGTTCACCTCGTCCCGCCCGAGCAGCATTTTCATCACTCCCTCGTGCCCATCCTTAGCAGCGCACCAGAGCGGTGTTCGACCATCCTCATTGGGCTTGTCGGGACTGACGCCACCCCATCCTAACAGTATTTTCACCACCCCCTCGTGCCCATTCTCAGCAGCACACCAGAGCGGTGTTTCACCCAGCTCATTTTGCTTGTTGGGGTTGACGTCACCCCGTTGTAGTAGTATTTTCACCACCCCCTCGTGCCCATTCTCAGCAGCACACCAGAGCGGTGTTTCACCCAGCTCACTCGGTTTGTCGGGATCGACGCCGCCCCACTCGAGCAGTATTTTTGCCACTCCCTCGTGCCCATTCTCAGCAGCACACCGGAGTGGCGTTCGGCCATAGACATCCGGTCTGTCGGGGTTGGCGTCGCCCTGCCCGAGCAGTATTTTGACTACTCCCTCGTGCCCACGCTTAGCAGCACACCCGAGCGGCGTTCGGGAGTACTGATCTGGTTTGTCGGGGTCGACGTCGTGCCGTCCGAGTAGTATTTTCACTACTCCCTCGTGGCCATTCTTGGCAGCACACCGGAGTGGTGTTCGGTCGTAGATATCTGGTCGGTCGGGATTCACTTCATTTCGTTGAAGGAGCATTTTCAGAACCCCCCCGTGCCCATTCAAAGCAGCGTACCAGAGCGGTGTTTGGCCGTCATCATTAGATTTATCGGGGCTGATGCCGTCCCGTCCGAGTAATACTGCGACCACTTCCTCGTGCCCATTGAAAGCAGCCCACATGAGTGGTGTTCTGCCTGCGGAGTCTGTTTGGTTGATATCACAACCTTCCACATCGACCAAACCAGGTATAAGCTCAGCAATCCCGAAGAATGATGCACAGTGTAGACCGCTAAACAAGGAAAGATCGTCGGGATCAATATGGAAGAAGCGAGATTTCTCCGCGCTTAAGAAGACTTTTGTGGATATGTGGTTGCTGTAGTCCTCAAATAGCATCAACGCAAGCTGTTTCGCACGGTCTGAAAGATCTCTTTTTGCGTGGGTTCCCCAATATAGAGATGAGTACTCCAGAAAGGGTGTGCTTCGGAGGTCGGGAGAGGGGCTAGTCGGAAGAGCTTTGACCTGGTAGGAGTTCAGATAACTTAGGCAGGTCTCTGCCATTGTCGAGTGAGCTGTACAAAAGAGATCGGGATGAGCACGGAGGTACTCATGAAGAGTAAAATGGATTAACCGGACAGTGGAGGACTTCTTGTCTACGGAAACAAGTCCCTGGCAGCAGGTTATCAATGTCCTTATTGAAGGAACATTGTCGTCATCGAGATCCGCCGATCCAATTTCGACCCCGAGAGCGTGACATAGTTCGTTGATTTTCAAGGGCCGCTCCGCGTGAAAGGTCCACATCAAGGCGGCCATGCCGAGCTCCGATTTTCCCCCGCCTTGTCCCCTTATCCGATTCAACGTCTCGCTGTAAGCTCCCTCTAACCCCAAGCCATTGGCCATTGCGTTAAGCTTTTTTCGCCTGCGATGGATTGTGGTTTCCTGCAGGATCGCATCGACATTCAGTGAGACTAGCAGGAATCTACACATGTATCTGTTAGCGGATAACTTGAGGCAGCTTCTCCGGTCGTTACTTCTACCTACATTTCTTTGGGAATTATCCTCAGGATGTCTGCCTTCAGGCTACTGTCCATCGCGTCTGGTATTGTGTCTTCGTCTAGTCTGCTATGAAGATAACTGATGATATCATCTCCCAGCGGGGTGGCGCATATGGCCGCTCCTCCAGAAAGCCGCTTCTGGACCTCAAACTGGATGTGCGGTCTTCCGGTGATGAATATTCGAGTGTTGGGGGACTTTTGTAGAATTCGATGTAGCGAATCAAGAATCTCAACTCGATATCTCACCGCACATTCATCTAGAGCGTCGACGCATATGAATGTGGGCTTTTTAGAAGTGATGGTCTGCAGCATCCTCACAATATCCGCAAGTCGCGGCCCCCGTCTACCAACCGCACTTTTCTGGTGCCGGTATACTCGCAATATCTCTTCCGGGGTCTCGTCTAGTCCGCTAACTAGCTGTCTCAGCAGGGCGCCTAGCATGCTCGTGGGGGACTGTTCCTTTTGGGCCGCAAAGTCAAAGTAAAAACATCCAACCATGGCACTTTGTCCTCTCATCCAATCGCACAACCTGTCTATCACTAATGAGCTAACATCATAGCTTGTCAGTGCTTGTCCCTGTCCTTCCATCCATTGAGGTTCGCCCCTGTTACCTAATAAAAGTCTTGCCAACCCCAGGATTTCCATAGCAAAACAAAACTGCGTTATCGGACCCACTTCCCCCACTGCTGGTGTACCAGTTTCTAAATTCCTTGGTTTGCAACAACCATTCCCCTACATTTTCGACACGGTTGTCGCGAATACCCCGGTGCCGTAGACTGGGCTCTAGCGGTGACAGCCAGGCCAAGATTTGAGACTGCTCATTGGCAAGAGTACAGTTGTTCCACACATTATTGAGGGAGTTTGTATTATTAAAGGAGTTGGTAATATTGAGGCAGTTGGTATTATTGAGGGAGTTTGTACTATTAAAGGAGTTGGTAATATTGAGGTAGTTGGTGTTATTGAAGTCATGGAAACGATATTGAGACATCTTCGCTGTACGGAGGCTGGAAGGCGATTGAACGTTCGGTTGAGGGAATCGCAAGGAGCTAAAGAAAAGCGGAGTCTTTTGTGGAACCTTATGGATACTCCCAGACCGTCTAAATCAATCTCCCCCAAAGCTTTGTCAGCCACACTCACCTGTGGTTCCCGCATCAGCCGCAAAAGATGCATCATCCCTTTCCTAGCGACAGGGGTAGAGTACCGTAAAAACTCTTGTCGTTCGCTATCTCCGGATCTACAGCCAAGAAGTCTTGAAAGGGGTTAGTGCTTTCCTATGCGGGATAAGATCAGCCATCATGACGTTGTTGGATCTCATCAACCGACACAGAGCAATTCTATTAACCTGTCAAACTAAACCTATTGTGGGCTGACCGAGATAGCGAATCGAAAGAGTTTTTACGGTATCGGAACAAGCATGGGGGCGAATGTCTGTGCGATGAACAAAAGAAAAAGCGGTTATTTCCCTTCATAGGTATCTTGAGATCTGAATGAAGGAAATTTCGCATTAGCCATCTTGACCCCAGCCCGCTCCAATACTTTACCCCTACAGCGAGTACTGTACTCGAGCACCCTACGAGTACAATACCGGTATCGTACCGGTTTTTACCAGACGCGGAAGCGGTGAGGGGAACGATACGGTACCCCGGGTCTTTGGAAAGATGTTGGAGGGGTATCGTATCAGATCAGTGCTTGAGTACGAGCCGGTTTTCATAAATTGGGTAGTTCACATTCGACTTTTCCGTAATTTCTCTTAAGGGGGAATGAGAGTTGGCAAAGGCTGCGCCTTCCACTTGTTGAATGTGATCTTTTTTGGTCTTCCGGACCGGGGATCCTTAACCGACCCTCGATACAGTACCGGTATTGATATGATACTTCTGTTGCCGCCAAGCCGCGCTGGAGTACTTGTGGATCAGCGAGAACCTTTTGGACAGGAGTGTAGTTCGGCCTAAGTGCTGCTTCTACCACTCTCTCGTCTCCATTCTCAGCCGGGCGCCCAGCACGCGCCCAGAGGTCCGCTCCTTTTGGGCCGTGAAGTCAAAAAGTTTCAGAATATAGAGAAAGTCACTTAGTGCCAAGCCATATTGCTATACCGTATCTGGGAGACTCCTTGCCCGCAAAGAGAGCACGTGGTGGTCATAAACATTGTTGACTATACCGGTTAATAAATCTCTCTTAGGGCTAAGTGGTTTTCTCTGTATCCGGATGCTTTGCGGATTGGCGGGCAGGAGAGCCGTACCTTCCGGTATCGATCAAGACTGTCAAATATAGCGCCAATACTGCGTAGCGCAGTTCCATGTTATAGTGGATTGCAACATATACTACGCATCTACGGTAGCATACTATACCCTATCTTTCCCGCGACGGAGACCCGCAGTCAAAACCAAATATCATTCGATGGTTGGTGGCCTAAGCACTACCGGTATCCAAAGAGTCATTGGACACGATCCATAGTCTCCTAAAAAAAACCAGGATCAGCCAGGGTCCAAGAACTACCACTAAACCTTTTAGACGTGGATCGACGGCGAAGGCTAAACGGCGACAACGAAACGAATCGGCGAAATGCTAAGAGTTCTCTCACTAAAACAATTGCATACTCAGGAGTGGGGAACTTCATTCAACGACAACACACTATCATCACCAACTACCTAACGGCGAAACAGGAACATATATCAACCACAACGACATCCTATCTCCCCATGAGCCCCTAGGCACGCCCATGCTATTCCAGGTGGGTCTCCCTGCCCTCGTGCATACTCCCGGGCTAACAAAAGGAAAAACAAACCCTCTCCTACCTCCGGGCTTCAAGCCTTCAACTCTGTCCTTGCAGAGTTCTCGCTTTTCTACCGGCTTTCCTGCCGAATGCATAGTTCCAAAACTATCGCGCATTCCTGCATTCGAAATGCTTTCCAAAACACAAAGGCCCGGAGCCTAAACGCATTTCCGAAGCTATCTAAACAACAGAGGAGGTATCGGTAGAGCATGCCGAGCAGCATGGCATGGTTTCCAAAAAAACCCAACTAAACGAACCTGGGTGACAAATCTCCGGTGAACCCCAAAAAGATACCCTCAGAGAGCGGGTTACCTGATTGAAAGTGTGGGTCGTGGGTATTTCCACAAATTTCTGTGTCTGCGGAGGAATTGTTTATAGTACAATCAGGCAGCTTGCTTTCCTCCATTCCTAATACATATGGTATTCCCTATTAAGTTAGTACTTGGCCTCAAATATTAACCTAATTCCTATGACTAGTAGTCTATGCAAAATAATAAAGACCAAACTCTGCTTCAATCCGTTACACACTCCACTGCCCTTCGGTGAATGTCACCATTCAGGTAACTCAATTACCACCCTCTCTTCGGCTATCCCCTTCCATCACAGGCCGTCACTCGTTTGAGCTAACAATAGGGGTCATTTAGAAACCAGACAAGCCAAAACACACAAAAATTGCGGGTTTTTGAGCTGCTATATTTCTACAGACATCTTGAAACCCAGCCTTGGGAATTCTTTGAACAAACATAGCATGTCTGAAGTATAATAAACATTTATTTCGGTTTGTTAGCTCGGGTTTGGACAAAGCTGTGGGCGTGTGAACTGGGTAAGGTATGTTGCAATGCATCTTTCCCATACAAACACTGTTGTCTTGCCAGGCTCCTTGAGGGAAAGGACATTCCACTCCTCACTACTCGAGTACTCTAGGAGAATTGAAGGAAAAAATCCCACACTTTTTTGTATGGGTGCTATTAGAGCAAATTACCTTTTGAATTTTTTCTATACTGTTTCCACCTACCGTAAAAACTCAAATAATTGAACCGTGTGCTATGTCGTTTGTGATGGAGGTCAGGGCGTGCGCAGGGATAACTGCTGCCCTAGAAGCACCGCCAGGAGGCTGCCGTGGGGCGAGCGTCGTGAGAGTTGTGATCTCTGGCAAAGTCCCATGTTTTGTTTTGTTTTTTGTTTTTTTGTGGCTTTCGGGAGGGCTGAGCGCCCTCTTTTTGCTGTGCTTTTCGTCCCTATTCTAAAGTAGGGAATTATCAACGACATAGCACACGGTTGTATTATTTGAGTTTTTACGGTATGGTGGTTGGGTTGTGATAACTCGAAAATCAGCAATTTTGGTGTGTTTCGGCGTCTGTCTCGTTACTGAACGACCCCCGATTGTTGGTAGGTTTGAACATAAACCGATGTAGAATACGGCATAACACATCCCAATACAGTCCCATAGAAACCTCGTAGGACTTGCTATCAAGGGCTGACGGAGTGATTTCCGCTGACAGCCTTCTAGTGGGCTTTGCGAGATTCCACCTCACTGGGACCTCCCCTAACCCACTGGACAACATTTACTAGACTAGGATAAAAAAGACCTCTGATCCGAGTAAGAGGGTAAGGGGAGGGGAGGGGGGGGCAGGTGAGGGTTTGCTCACGACATGTAGGTGAGAGAAATAATCTAATTTTTCGGTTTTAAATAGTTAACTTTAGGCATTGCTAGCAAATGTTGTGCATCGAGATTTCTTCTTCAGTGGTGCACGTTGCTCAAAATCCCTCATGTGTTAACCACTGCCACATTTTTGGGGCCATTCTGGAAGTCACACAACCTGTAGGTTGGCAAGATAAAATCCACTTTTTATAAGGATACCGCAAAAACTCGAGTTATCCACTATCTCCGCCCTGTGTCTAATCTCTATGTTCAGAGACAAAAACTCCTAGGAAGGATTAGTGTTTTCCTCATACGGTCAAGTCCAAGGGTCCTGACTGTGTTGATCTCATGAACTGATAGTCGCAATTCTGTTAACCCATGAAACTAAACCTATTGTCGGCCGTCCTCGGGCTGGGCGGCGGGTCCTACAGGGTGAGGCATGTGTGTTTAAGGTAGGTGGGGGCGGCAGGGGACGCTGGGGGACGGCACTAATGATGTCCCATGATGCGTTAGGATTGGGTCGGAGGTAGATGATTTCAACTTGGGCTAGTACCGGAGGTCCAGGCACTGGGACTATAGTCCCCTACAGTCCGTCCGGTCCTCACCTTCCCGGGCGCAGTCCGTCCTAGCGCCTCTAAAAAGACGGACTATGAGTGATAGTCCGTTCCGTCCTACCCCGAAGGAGGGCGGACTGGACGGCTGGGAACACTGGATATACAATGTTTTGGTATCGCACCTTACAGCGATAATTTACCGAGTAGGATGAATTCTGTACGATCCCGTAATGTGGCGTATTCGAACGTAAATGCCCCAGAAATACCAGAATTGTCCCTACCGGGCTGGGGAGATCAAGTGGGGGCTTGACGCCAGACCCAAGCATCCTACGAGATGACCTGAGGGAGGAAAACCAAGAAATTGTGGTGGGTAAAACTGGAAGCATGGTATATCCGCCCTAGCTCGCTCGCAAGTCGATACCGCACAGTGTGATGTGTCTTTCAACCACTCCTGACAAGTTAGGATACTAGCCCTGGTAGAGGGTTGGTTCACTGTTTAAAGAATCCTTACTATACTAAATTTTTTTAATAAGCAACGACTAAAGAATGCAGAGAGCCTACTAATCTCACTTTCGAGCTTTCGACTAGGGGAAGGCAGTGTGCAAGTATGGCCTTCGTAAAACTAGGTCCAAGGTGAAAGCTAGCCACTACCATGGCTTAATTAACAACTGGCTCTCGGGACCCTTTTCACAGGTGTTAGAAATTACTTGGGCTTCATACTTGTTTTTGCTCTATATCCGTATCTAAGGAGCCTTATGCCCACACTTTAGAGACTGCGGGAGTGGTGGAAGAGGCTATAGAGAGATAAATGAACGATAAATGTGCATATAAAGAGGATTTAGAACTAGAAAATAAACACAAGGTGGGGCGCAGCGCAAATTCCAGGCCACACCACTCTATCTCAATACAATAGAATCAGCCCGCGATTATAAACGAAATTTCCCGAGTTCTGACTCAGATACATAAGAAAATGGGGGCAGAGGTTTGGGCGGATTCATGATAGATTTTTGTGTCCCCACCGCAAGCGATGTATTATAGCTAAAGGAAAAATATCTAATCCGAGTGTCCGCTGCAGGCTTGCTCCAGAAGGAGGGAAGGCAGCGGTTGTCGCAAGGCGACGTTCTGAACTGCGGGGCGAGGCAGGGAGGGGATCGGGGGAGGTACGGTAGGTAGTGATGGGGGCAGGTGCGTTGGGGGGATTATCCGTAGTCGAAAGCGGTGAGGGGAGCGATGCCCCGGCTGCTTTATGGGGTGCTGGGGCCCGTAGGCGCTGGGGGCTGCAGCAGTGCTAGTACCCCCACATGGCCACTATTAGTAGTATACCAGAGCGGTGTTCGGCCGTGGATATCTGGTTTGTTGGGGTTCACGTCGTCCCGTCGGAGTAGTAATTCTACGACTCGGTCATGTCCATTCAAAGCAGCACAGCAGAGGGGCGTTCGGCCGTAGATATCCGGTTCGTCGGGTTTCATCTTCCCTCGATCGAGCAGTATTTTCACCACTCCCTTATGTCCATTTAAAGCAGCACACCAGAGCGGTGTTCGGCCATCCTCGTTTGCATTGCAAGGGTCCACGTTGCACTGGCTGAGCAGTATTTCCACCACCCCCTCGTGTCCATTCAAAGCAGCACAGCCGAGGGGGGTTTGGCGGTAGATATCCGGTTCGTCGGGGTTCACCATGCCCCGCTCGAGTAGTAGTACTTTCACCACTCCCTCATGCCCATTTTCAGCAGCGCACCTGAGTGGTGTTCGGCCGTATTTATCTCGGTTGTTGGGGTTGGCCTTGCCTCGTCGAAGGAGTATTTCCACCACTCCGCCGTGCCCATTCTCAGCAGCACACCTGAGTGGTGCCCGGCCGTCCTCACTTGGTTTGTCGGGGCTGGCCTTGCCTAGTTCCAGCAATAATATCACCACTCCTTCATGCCCGTTGGCAGCAGCGCACCAGAGTGGTGTTTCGCTATTACATGGTTTGGCGGGGCTCACGTTTTTCCACCCAAGTAGCATCCCCACCACTCCCGCGTGTCTATACAAAGCAGCGCGCTGGGGCGGTGATTGGATATACTCGGCTGGCTTGTCTGGGCTGACACCGCCCTGCTCGAGTAGTATTTTCACCACTCCCTCATGCCCATTCTCAGCAGCACACCTGAGCGGTGTTCGGCCATATTTATCTGCTTTGTCGGGGCTGATGCCGCCCCGCCCGAGTAGTATTTCCACCACTCCCTCATGCCCATTCTCAGCAGCGCACAAGAGGGGTGTCTGTTTGTCTCTATTTGGCTTATCGGGGCCGATGCCGCCCTGTCTAAGCAGTATTCTCGCCACTTCCTCATGCCCATTCAAAGCAGCCCACACGAGAGGTGTACTACCTGTGCAGTCGGTTTGGTTGATATCACAACCTTCCACCTCTACCAAAATAGCTACCAGCTCAGCAATCCCGAAGAAGGATGCACAGTGTAGGCCACTGAAAAGGGAGAGATCATCGGGGTCAACATGGAAGAAGCGAGATTTCTTGGCACTCAAGAAGATTTTTGTGGATATGTGATTACTGTAGCCTTCAAGTAGCGACAGCGCAAGCTGCCTCGCAGAATCAGAAAATTCTCTTTTTGCGTGGATTCCCCAATATAGGGAAGAATACTCCAGGAAGGGTGTCTTGCGGAGATCGGGAGAGGGGCTAGTAGGAAGAGCCTTGATTTGACGGGAATTCAAATAACTCAGGCAGGTTTCTGCCATTGTCGAGTGAGCTCTACCAGAAAACTCGGCATGATTCCGGAGGTATCCCTGAAGCGTAAAATGGATTAACTGGACCGTGGAAGCCTCCTTGTCCACAGCGATAAGCCCTTGACAACAGCCCAGCAATGTTCCTATTGAACGAACACTGCCTCCATTAAGATCAGGCGACCCTATTTCGACCTCTAGAGCGTGACGCAATTCGTCGACCTTCAGGGGCCGCTCCGAATGAGAGATCCACATCAACGCGGCCATCCCGAGCCTCGATTTCTCCTTACCCTGTCCCTTTATTCGACCCAACGTTTCACCATAAGCATTCCCCAACCCCAACCCGTCAGCCATTGCGTTGAGCTTTTTTCGCCTGCGATGGATTGTGGGTTCCTGCAGGATCGCATCGACACTCAATGAGACTAGCAGGAATCTGGGCATATGTCTGTTAGTGGAGGACCTGAGATAGCTTCCGCGGTGCTAGTGCTTTTTCTACGTACATTTTAGAAGTGGCTTTGGGGATTCTCTTCAGGATGTCTTTCTTCAAACTTCCGTTCATCTCAGTTGACATTGGATCTTCCTTTAGTCTGGAATGAAGGTAGCTGATGATATTGCGTCTCTTTGGAGTTATGTGTATAGTCTTTACTCTGCTAGGGAGGCGATCTGTGACCTGATCCAGAATTTGCGGTCTTCCCGTCACGAACATCCGAGAGCCTGGGGCCCCTCGCAGAATTTTGTTGAGCGAATCAAGAAGTTTGACCCGGCATCCCTCCGCACATTCATCGAGAGCGTCAATGCATATGAATGTGCGCTTTCTGGAGGCGGTAGCCCGCAGCATCTCCACGATCTCGTCAAGCAGCAGTCTTGGTCTACAATGGATCCTTTTCTGGTCTTCATATGCTTGTGCTATTTCAACGGGTATCTCCTCCAGCCCGCCAACGATCTGTTTGAGTAGCGCACCTAGCACACACGTCGATGACTGCTTCTCTTGGTCTGCAAAGTCAAAGTAAAAACATGCAACTACGAACTCTCGACGCGCGGACTGATCGCACAACTTGTCTATCACTAATGAGCTAACATCATAGCTTGTAAGCACTGGCCCTTCTGTTTTCCATACATCGAGGTGAGTCCTTGTTACCTAATAAAAGTCTTTCCGACGCCCTGATCTCCGTAGCAAAACAACACTGCGCTATCGGATTCACCCCCTCCACCACCTGCGTACCAGCTTCTAAACTCATCGGTTTTTAAGAGCCATTTCCCCACCTTTTCAACCCGGCGTTCCCGGATATCTTGGTGCCCCAGATTTGGATCCAGCGGGGATAGCCAGGATAGGATACCGGTATCGGGACCGGTCGAGTTATTAATAGTCGTGTTGAATGAGCCGTAATTATTATATGAGCCGATATTACGACTGAAGAATTGAGACATTTTCTGTTTTTCGCTGCTCGGAATATTGTAGGTACGGGGAGATGGAGTCAGTGGGCTGCCCGTATTGGAGCTCCACAGAGCTCAATAAAAGCGGGGTTTTTTGGACGAACCTAGCTTGCACCTCAGGGGCGTCTAACCGATCTCCCCCAAATCTAGGTGCAAGAGTCCACTTGTGCGACAGGAAATGCCATACATCTCGAAGTGCTGTTCTGCGGCACAACCCGGATCGCTCTTTGCCATGGGGGAACAAGCTATTGGGATGGGGGGGACTTATCTGTATGAGTAAATATGCTAGTAAATCAAGTCTGATGAATGAAACCGATAAGTCGGGAAACAGAACACTGGCTAACTTGCTCCTTGTAAACATGGCCCTTATTGTACATATCCAGATTTTTGGAGGTTAGTTAAGTGAAAAAAGTGGAACAAGGCAGCTTGACAAGCCTTGTGGGCGGGGGAAGGTTAAAGGTGATAGAGAAAATCTTAACAAAAGATAATCAACTATGATACCAATAATCATACTAGCTTAAGAATGCGGTACTACAGAGTGGCTATCATACTAAGTTGTTTAGGAGACCAATTCAGATACCAAAGAACAATTAAGATTTAATTCACAACCTTGGATATAGTTTCCTGACAAAAGCGATCTTTTGTGGCCATTTTTACACCAAAAATGTCATTTTTCAGAGCACTAAAATCTGACAACTTTTATGAAAGTAAACCAATTGCGGTAAAATAGTGGTTCTGGGCATCCCAATAGTAATATACTAGCATTATGGCATATGATGCAATATTGAATTAATAGTGGGGGGGCAAATCTGTAAAAAATATATTTTGCATCCTTTTAACAACCACGTTCTGGCACAGCAGATTCAGAGTTCAGATACGGATTTGACGCAAGTTGATTTGTATATAGCAGATATAAGACCCTGTGATGAAGAACTTAAAGAACTTATCAAAAGAAAGAACAAGCGGAATACAATGGAACGGAAGCGAAGAATAATATAAACAGAGACGGACAGGAACAAAGTGCAGTGAACTGGTAGTGAACAAATAATGGGAAAAACAAGCTTCCTTATATCCTAATCATCCTCCATGTCATGCTTCCTGCGCATGCACAATCCTGCTTCTCGCTTTTTCGCACTTAGTAGTTTCGGCATGCACTTTTGTGAATCTGATTCAAGGTTCCAGCTGAATTTCCGAGGTAATGGTAGTACAGCCAGCCGCAGGTTGGGTGTGAAGCCGAGGATATCGTTCTGATATTGTGAGTGTTCCTGTTTCAATGTCGTAAGATTGTTGTTTGATATTGTTGTATTAACTATGCAGAATCGTAGTCGGAGGCTGTGAGAGCTAACACTGGTAGAATGATGTTAGAGTAATGGTGCGTAACGGATAATTGTTAGATATTAGGGTAGCAGTAAGTACTGGTAGCTATCCTCATATGTGTTGGGGTTGAGCAGTAGGGTTAGTAGAACTGGTTGTTGGCTCTTGGCAGTCATGTATCTCTATATATACCTTCGGTCATAGATAGGAAATACACTAAGTCATTCTTCCACCACCACCACGTTCCTACAGGTTATGAGCCTCTGCGATTCCAATCGACAGAACAATTGATAAAGTGCATCTGGTAGAGGGTTGTCAACACCGCTCGGATTTTCAAGATCCTTTTTTGTTCACCTTTACGTTTGTTTGTTATTTTTCAGTTTTAATCGCTTTCCAGCCGTGGAAAGGTTTTTTCTTTACGCTGCCTTATCCTCGTCATCGTCATCGTCATCATCGTCGTCATGTCATAGATACTGGATACGCAGCCGCATGTACGTTTGGTTTTTCCACTACGGGAAAACATTAATTTCAACCCCTGGCGTCAGCGAATGTCAGATCAGCTGAGAGAGATCGATTTATGGTGTATCCTCTCTGGGCGCGAGAAAGCCCCCAGGAGCGATAGTGAGGAGCCTAGGGATATTCAGACTTATGATAAATGGCTTCGGAAATGTTCTCATACTATGACAAAGATTCGAAATGTGATACAACCTCATATATCTGCGCAGTACACATCAGATACATATAACGAGTATCCTAAGTTGCTTGGGGATAAGCTTGCTGAAGGGTATAGGAGAGCTCTGGGTTTTGAGCTGTATTACTTCCGCCGCTCTCTCTTTGACTGTATGCTCGAAGCTCATGGGACGGTGGCTAAGTATTTTTATGAGATTGACAGGATAATTGAATGCTTGTGAGAAGCAGAACAAGTTATCAAGCCAGAAGGGAAGATGTTTTACCTTCTCAATGGGCTGCCTGCTACATGGTGCAAATGGAGCGATCTTCACATCAGCAAAAAAACCTTTTTCACCGGACGTATCGAGCCCGGGTCCGGACGAAGCCAGTCCGCTCTTTGCCTCCCGTCCTTCCGGATCTCCTGAGCCCTCTTTGCCTTTCATCTCTTGCGTCTGGTGCGCCCGGACGCCCCACTTTCCCTCCAAAGGGTCCGACGCCCTCCTTGCGACCCCACCCCCTCCCAGCGCCTTCCTGTTGTATCCGCCCCCTTATCTTCGCGTCTACAGGCCTCCTGCCTACTCTTACCAACTGCGCGCATCCGGCGGCCCTCCCAGATCCCCAATCACCTCTAGCGACCTAGATCTGTCCGCTCCCGTCCGCTGACATCCTACGTTGCGCTTTTTTTAGCCCGCGCCCTACTGTCACTTCCATAATTCCCTTACTGTTCACAAGACGCCCGGCGCGGCTGCCATGGAGACCCCCTACTTTGGTTGGCTTCGCCACAGGAGAGAATAAATTGGTATTATTAATCATCATCCGCAGAACTCACGCGGCCGAGTTGAAGCCGGACACTTTCTAAGGGAATATCTCCCTT
>Ga0307517_10001561_pt1 | contig 38192 bp, 38 predicted proteins | sample 23_EM_MG_FD_194515 | JGI IMG/M metagenome (GOLD analysis project Ga0307517, IMG submission 194515) | Populus trichocarpa ectomycorrhiza microbial communities from riparian zone in the Pacific Northwest, United States - 23_EM | ecosystem: Host-associated > Plants > Roots > Unclassified | place...
ATTCCTGTCTAACGAAAATACAATAGGACCGGCGGTAGACCTGCTAGCGCTGGTGCTAAGGGAGGCTTCAAGGGACCGGAGGTAAGAGATAATAGTTGAAGGACAAATAGGACTCAGGGATTGCCGTTCAACCAAGTGTATTCTTAGACTGAAGGTCTGTCGAAGTCTGCTGTCTCCTGCTAGCCAGGAGTCTGGTTTAAATACAAAACCCAAGAGCGATAACCTTCCTGCAATCACGATCATTACCAGTAGCTGCGCACATACCGGAATCCTGTAATCCTGCAAGACCAAAGAAAGAAAGAAACAAACAAACAAACAGTGCTCAGCCTTCGCCAGTGCTACATGACCATTCCATACCCGGAATCCTAAATATAAACTTCCAGCAATGTAAACTAAACATAGCAATACGGTAGCATAGCCTATCTGACTCAGAGACAGTGGCGGAGCTGAAATCAAATCAAATAAACTAAATATAAATCAACTAAACATAGGAGATCCTGCACTCCCCGCTCCTGTGTACCGTTACCGGAACATGTACACATGTTATAGCGTGGTAACAGCGTCCGAAGCCGACAGGCCGGCAAGCGAGCCGCATTGGTGAGGGTTAAGGAGTCCAGTGGCACGGGCCATACAGGAGAGTCTAGAGTTCATTATCCTTTCAGGGATCTTAGAAAAGGTCTGGAGAAGAACTATCACATGGAAAGATGAGGGGGAGTCGTATGAGCGCTGTAACAATCCTATTGTTAGGTAGTTGTGCAACAGGCAACGATAGTGATTTCCTATAGTGAGCAAGTCTTCTTCTTTATAATAAGGCGTAGGGGAATACTATCTCTTCAGATAGTACGGAACTGGCTTGCTTGTCTTGAGTCGTTTTACTAGAGGTACTATCTCTTCAGATAGTAAGGTGGGTGGATTGTCGTGCTTGATAGAACTATCACAATAGTCCTATGTTCGGGCAACCTGTCGAGACTATCACAATAGTCTCCAGGTTCTTAGAGCGTAGGTTCTCGTAGAGGCGGAGTGTAGATAACGAGAGTAAAGAGTAATCGTATTGCAATATCTTGAGTATAGAAAAGTACTTAGATGGTTGCGTGAAGATCCTATCTCTTGGTCGGAACCAAGTGCCTTATAGAGGCATCTTCTCACAACCCTAACCTTGGTGACTCATCACCTCGCGCTACATAAACCTCTATGACTCATAGTGAGTCATAGCGCGAAATCCATCAATGACTCATACGAGTCATTACCCAACATTCCGTTAACCAATCAAAACTCATAAACCAAGTCATGTGCTTAAAGAAGTCACACGCGCGAAACTCATGACTCATAATGTGAGTCATGTGCGAAAGTCATTACATCATATGACGTCACAATCGTGAGTCATGAAACCATCAACCAATCATAACAATGACTCGCAAGTGCACAGTCATGTGAGAACTATGAGTCAAGTAACGTCGTAGTGTGAGATCCAACATACCTTATGACTCATAAGTATGAGTCATGTGAAATCTGCCTTGCTTAGTCACGATTTGTGACAAGCGCTTCCCGGGCTTGTCAAGGACTATGCCGTCGGCCCTCTTGAGGGTGAGGGGGTGGGACCCGTAGGTCACCAAGGGGGCCAGCAGGTCGTGGATGAGGTGAGGGGCCGTGCGGTGTACCCTCTTCCAAACTGAGTTGGGCATCGCGTCAGGCCCTGGGGCCGACGATGGGGAGGAGCGGGCTAGGGCTCCGCTACTCTCGTCCGGTGCCGGCAGGAGGCATTCTCTGAACGGGAGCAGGATGGTGTCGGTGACCCCGGCTGGCTCGCCAGGGAAAAAAGTGGTCAAGGAGCGCCTTATTGAGCTCGGGCGGCGTTGAGGCGCCCGCGAGATTAGGCAAACGCGGGGGGGGACGCCCGACGGCGAATCTTTTTGCCGTCCACACAGTTTGGGGGGTCGCTGAGGCCAAGAAGGAAGACCAATGGGCCCTCTTCGCCTTTTTGATCGCCTTGAAATAGGACGATCTCGCCGCCCTTGCGGATGCGAGGAGAGAGGCATCGAAACGATCTCGTTTCGAGGAGCGGAGAGCAGAGTTATAGGCCTTCCTGAGCACCGACGGAAGCTCAGACCACCATGGTTTGGAGCGGAAAGTCAGCCTTTTCATCGGAGTGTGAAGCGCAAATAGTGACGTGACCTTCCCTAGATTGGTACTGAGCCAGAGGTCTAGGGAGCTCGTGGTGGGGAGAGGGGGCGGGGCCGAGATGACGGTAGCCTTCAGCGAAGTATCCAGAGCGGGCCAGTCGGACAGGACCCAGTTGGGGGTTGGGGGGGGAGCCCGAAATAACGGGGCCTCAAAGCGGAGGAGGATCGGGATGTGGTCCGAGCCGCTGGAGGGGAGGGGGTCAGACCATTCAGAAAAGTAGGGCGAGAGGAGGGGGCAGGCAAAGGCTAGGTCCAGGACGCCCGGGCGCCCAACAAGCGACATCGAAAACCGAGTGAAGACGCCCGGGGTGTTGAGGAGGGAGAACCCTAGGTCCGTGGCCCTGTCGAAGTAGGGGGCCGAGGTGGCAATCTCGTCCTCCTTGAAGGTCGTGAGGGGGTCGGCCGTGGGATGATGGATGTTGAAGTCACCCAAGGTAAGGGTGGGAAGGGGGCTGGAGGGGAACATAATCTCCGGTGGGACAGAGAGGGTGTTGTTTGCGCGCCCCTTGGTGCTATAGGAGTTGATTATTGTAAAGCCAGTTGTGGAGGGATTAAAGAAGCCATTCGGGGTGAAGAGGTCAAGTGCCATGACGTCCCCTCGCCCAAAGAACCGCGGAAGGAGAGAAATAGTTGACAAAAAGGAACTATAAACATAAAAGGCAACCCGGGGCTTGCAGCCACCGGTGGTGGGGGGGGAAAAAACCTTAAATAAATTAAAGGAAGGAAGTTGGCCCCTGTAGACCGGAGGGTCCTGAAGGGCCACGATGGAGGGGGGTTGGGCCAGTTGTGTGAAGGACCCGAACCGTGAAAGGAACACATCCCAGCTCCCGAGGCAGTTGTGTTGAATGAGTGTGAAGGGTTTCGGAGGGGGGAGCAAGGCCTGCTCACCACCCCAGAAAGAAGGGTTGTGCTGCATTATTGGGCCAGGCCCGACGGGGTTCTACTCATAGGGGAGGGGCTCTGGGGCTCCAGGGGAGGGAGCTGACCAGCACCTGGTGCGGGCCTTACAGAGGCCGGAAGTATCGTTGTCCTTTTGGCCCTTGGAGTAGCCATCTCGAACGCCGACTGGAGGGAGCGGGTGCGTGAAGGGGGGGGCGAGACGTCACTCTCGTCGGCGGCCGTGTCCATCTCGTCGCTAGCGGGCGGCGGGAGAACGATCTCCTCGGCAGCGGACGAACGTGTGAAAGGGGGCGGAGTCGGTCAGGAGTCACAATCCCTGTGAGTCGCAGTGTGGGCGCCTCCGCAATTGGCGCAGCGCGGTGGCCAGGAAGAACAACAGCCAGGAGCAGCCTTAAGGTTGCCACCTCCAGGGCAGGTGGGGTTGGGGCATCGGTGCATTGCACGGGTGTGGTTGAGTGAACAGATGGGGCAAACGGGAGAGGCGGAGGGGCACCTGGGGGCGACGTGGCCAAACCCCCAGCAGTTCTTGCACTGCGTGTCCCTGTGGGACGAGTAGGCGCGTTCAATATTTCGTGAACGGGAAAAGAGTCGAATGGAGGAGCCCATCATGAGTACGTCCCCTGGGTGGACGGAGACAATGACGGAGGTGGCAGACTTGCCCTCCCTGGATTATGCGTTAGGATTGAGGTATCTGGCGGACAGGATGCGAATGTTCTTAGAGTTGAGGATGGATTCCGCAAGACACGGGAAGAGCTCTTCCGGGTCCTCGGGGAGGAAGGCGATCGGGAGGGAGTGGATGGCGAGCTGGGCTTCGTTGGGGGCGAGGCGAAAGGGCAACCAGGGAGACTCGCCCACAGGGAACGACTTGTTAAGCTGGTTGGAGAGGGCGTCGAAGTATGGGGCAAAGGCCGCGGCGGGGGTGGCAGGGTCGGTGACGAGAAGGGTGACAGATCCACGGTCGTTGACCTTGCTGGTGACTGCGAGGGGTAGGACGCAGTTCGCATCTCTGAGGACGCGGGCAGCTATGTCTGGGAAGGTCGCGGCGATTAGGGGCGCTTGCGGGTGCTCAGAGGGGGAAGAACTAGGAGCGTAGAACCTTTTTTCGGCCGTAGGAAGTGACCAAGGTGTCTGAATTTCAGGCGCTAGGTTGCTGGCTGATGCGACTTGGGAGGCCGTTAGGGAGCTCTTGTTCTTCTTGCCCTTCGAGGTACCTTTCGAGGCGGCCTGGGCATACGAGGGTTGGGGCTTGTGACAATCGGGGGCGAGGTGGCCTGAGATGAAGGTGGTTGGATCAGGGTACTTTCCTTCACGGAACGCGTTTGCTTCCCATGAGTCAGGGAACATGTCAGCGTAGGCGCGAGGGTCGCCATAAAAGGATCTGGTCTCCGGGTCATACCGGGGAATGTCGGGGTCGAAAGAGGTAGAGCTGGCGTTACTAGGGGGGGGGGCGCGGGCCTTTGTCTTAGGCTGAGCTGGGAGGTGTGTGGGGCGTGTGGTGGCACCCGTCGGTGGAATGGGAGGGCGAACGGAGGGAAGTGCCGGGCGTGTGGTCGCACCAGTCGGAGGAACCGGTGGCCGAGTGGGGGCTGGCGCTTCGGGAGGTGGGGCAGCAGACACCCTTTGTGACAGGTCACGTAGGGACGCGTGGATAGGGGCGAGCTTGCTGTCCAGGGCGGCAGTGGTAGGGAGGGTGGCAACGATACCTTGCATAGTGCCTAATTGGGTTGTTATGGTATCGAGCTGAGGTGTCATGGACGCGAGAGCGTTGAGAGAGGAGCAGGAAAGGGGGATGACGATCGTCTCGCCGTCTGAGAGTTCAGCCAGCTGGCGGTCGTCGAGGATTGGGAGTTGGACAGAAGAGAAGTTAAGCCTTTGACGGGTCTCGCGAACAAAATCGCGAATGTATAGGTGGGACTCATTGAGTTCACGGGACAAGGACTGCCTAGAGGGGCCACGCGAGTGGGCACCCGAGGGGGGAAGGAGAGGAAGATCATTCATCGTGAGGACGAAGGATCAGGGACGCGAAGCCTGACAAGAGGAGGAGAAAGGGGGCGAGGGGGGATCGTTCACTGAACGACGTGGAGTTGTGATTTCAATGACTGGAGGTGTAGAGGGCGCGGAGCGTGAAGGCAATAAGAGGCGGAGCCCCCCTTATATAGAAGGAAATCCTAGCATAGCCTTTGCTGCCCGACTCATACCCGAGTATGAGTTGCATATCCGCGTAACCAAAGAAACAATACAATTTGTTGTAAACCATACAAAGAAATCCCTCATAGCAACCGTGTAACAAAAGAAAGAACACCAAAGTTATCCCAACACGTATCTCATCAGGGGACCGTGTGACAACTAGCTTTGCCGGGAGACGACCCCTCAGTGCACCATACATTTCTTCTATGCCCGCTTGTACCCAAATCCAATCATTACGACTGCCCTGGTTTCTAAAGAGTAGGGTGCCCGTCGATCGTGCATCGTGGATCTCGTAAACATCAGCTTCTTGGAATGCAAGAACTGGGACTTCCAGTTGTGTCAGTAGTTCAATTGGAAGCGATCGAACCGTCGCACGCCCCTCAGGGAGACAGTGGTCCATCGGCAGGTTATGCCTGCTATATCGTACCAACCCACGACACACAACCCAGAGTGAGACTCACGAGATCAGGCTAAAATCAACGATATTGGCCACATCGCCCCGGTCTCCCTTCAAGATCCTCCTCCACATGACCGGCGGTGATACTGCACTGGTTGTCCTATCTAGTTGCTTCAGGACGTCGGGGGAGAGATCTGCGCCAGGATTTTTCAGTAATTGAAAGTTCAATGGTCTCATCCGGATTGCAGTTGATGACCGTAGCTATGCAAGATCTGGCGCGTGGCATCATTTTTAATTGACTGGCGCCATCCTTCCTTCATTTGCGTCTCGTGAGCTAGCTCTGCGATCTCCGTGGAATACATCAGAATATTGCCAAACTGGCGTATATCGTCACAAAAGTGGCATAGTAGATGCATCTTAATGAAGTTGAAATGTGATTCGCCGTAAATCATGTCCATACGCAGTGCTTCCTCTTCGTCTCGATCGTCGTCGCTCATCTGGTGATGTTGGGATGTGGCCACACGCTCACCCATTAGTGCTCTCTGACATCGAATCTCCTTTCGTTGCTTGGCGACCTTGGCTTGTATGCGTTTTGTCACTCGGAACTCAAAGAAGATGTCTTTCATCCTATGGAACTGGTCCTGATACTCTTCCATATAGGCTATGGTGTCAGGTGTGTGGCTTCGGTATTGTGCCATCAGATTGAAGTCAATGAGCACCCTGACGCATCTGAGAGCACGTTTGACAGGTATTCCTTGCGCACCTTCTGGCTGGCGAAGACCCACGGCCAGAACTGCCAGTATACAACGCCCGAGATATCTCATCTGTTTTTCCTACCACTCCGTAACCTCGCGGTAGGCTTTTTTGGGGACTAAGAATCCTGGGTATGGCGGTAATGCCTTCCAAACCTCATCAAATGCCTGCAGTCGCCCGTGTTTCTTCAGAAAGGCTTCGATCCAGTCCATCAGATGCTTAAATAGTCCGAGATAAATGGTATGGAGTATATCTGGATTGTACAAATAAGACGCGGAAACTGGGTCACGTCTGTGGAATATATTTTGGCTGATACCACGATACATAATATAGTCGTCGTCGGTCTCCCAGTCTGAGGTTTGATTTTCCCGTTTGTAGCGTTGGTACCTTGCATAATCTCGGGCTCGATAGCTTCTGGCATTGGTTCCTAATTCATTGGTTGGTCCCTCGCATTTAGGACAGGCGTTTGTTTTCAACCTGTGATGTGCCACGTTTTCCATATGGTCCACGATCCACGAAGAGAGAATTGGGAAGCAGAGTCGAACCTTGCCGTCGGCACAGTCAATGGGAATGCCGACATGCGCCACATCCTGAATGGGTGCACAGATGAGTTCGAATACAGGGCGTAGGGTGTCAGCGTAGATTTTTCTCTGGCGTTGGTCGGGTTTAGAGAACTTGGAGAGTTTGGGTGGAACCGGTAATAAGGCAAGAAGAAGAACCGCCATTCATCCAGGGCTGTTGCGCTGAGCGGACTGAAGCTTTCCGATTGTAATATAGACAGGCCACGCTTTCTTGTCTTCCGAAAAGTTGGTGTGGTTAGTCTAACCTGACATCCCAATTATTGGAACAACGGTAGCACCTGGCGGAAGGGTCTCCTATGATCAGTCAGCTAAGGTCTTCCAAACAAGGGTGGCCTCAGATGCTCTACCTGCAGGTCCCACCACCTATCCGCCGTATGCATTTCAGCATATATTCCCTGCCCGGAAGGGTCATATTCACGCCGTGGGGCGTAGACCGTGTCATCTCGGTATGCGATCTAGCGAAGGAGATATCTGACACAACCTAGGACGTCATGGTAGAAAAATGGCAAAGTTCTCTGGCCATCCTCAACCTGCCCTTCGAACCATTGCAGATATTGGGTGTAGGGATCCCGGAACCAGAGGTGGTTCTCCAGTGTGTCCATAAAGCTATGCCCGACTGATTCCTGCATTTCCTAGGCCACTCGAGAAGTAATCGTTGATTCGTGTTTTGGATACTTTTCCGTCAATGAACCAGGATGCCAGTGTGACACCTTCCGCGCTATTGAATGGTGCCCATGGGTCCGCGCACAGGTTGCTGTGTTCGTCCTCACATCCGGCAACGTCTCCGATTACTTCTCCGGCGCCTTCAAAATGATTCTGTTTCCCGGCACAGGCTGAGGTAGTATCTAAGACTTCAGCATCAGACTGGTATGCAATGTCTGGACAAAATGCATCAGGTTCCAATCCAGCAGGGCCTGGATCGGATTCATAGTCGGAATCCTGGCGCACACTCGCGTCGGCGTTGAGTAATTCGCCTATTTGGATGTTGTTATATTGTACTGTAGACGCAAGGACAATGTCCAGACTCGCGTGCGCAGTTCGCAGGTGCTTCTCATATTCACCAGACCTGCTGTATTTTGGGCGGTGGAGGGGACATGTGCTAGGCATGGTTGGACATTGCTCAGTCGATCGCGGGGCTCCGATTCCGTGTAGATTCGACAGTAAGGCTATGATATGTCAAGTCTTGACCACAGCGCGTGGGGATCCCATGTAGGGCCAAGGAATGCCATATTCATGATCTAGTTGTGGATAGAGTTTAGCGTAGGTGTCACGTGATATCAGCTATCGTGTCTTTCAACATCTGAGACGGCAAAGATTATGTGTTCCTGCCCCAATGCGTTTGTCAGGTTTCATTCATTCAAGTTGAATCAAACCACAGTAGAGTCCTGTAATAGAGCGTGAGATTTGGGTTTTCTTTTCAAACTACCTAGAGGATCTGGGAGTTTTATATATAAAGTGATTCGATCGCGAGACTAGAGGGACTTCATATCAAGATTCATCTTACACGCAGAACCACCTCTGAGTCAACAGCCACGATCATCACATCACGAATATCCCTAAATATGGGGATCTATATACATAAGGAATCCAGCGATCTGGCACAGAATAACAATATTGTAGTGTACGCTCTCTTGACCGCCGTAGGTGCCCAGCAGCCGCCGCCGGCAGGTCAGACCAATCATATTCCGCCTTTTACTCTCATTGGAGAGTATTCTCATCGACGCGCCGATCGTCAATCAATTAGCGCTCATAAGTTGGCTATGGACGTTCCCTATCACCTCATAAACAAGCCCCCCCCTGAATACCTGTGTTGGCGGGATGCTGTAAAAGATCAGATGTTAGCCAGGGGCTATATTGCAGATAATTGGCACTTCCCAGATGCCGAATTCCAGCAAATGTCCAAGGCATGAGGAGATTGAAACCTGCGTGTGATGAACTCGCCACTGCGTCAGCACCCAATAACATGGCTAGTATGCAGGAGATTGATGAGGCAGTTCTTCAATTGGTTAAGGACTGTGGAAAGAACCTGGCAAATACTATTAGGACCAATAACCACGTACCTCCACCCATCCCAGGCGTCCCCCCTGCCCAAGATATTGTGAGGCCGATGTTACTACCTCTCAACGCACCACCTCAGTGCCAGTGGAGTATTGCAATGGCTGTAGTACCGAACGCTGGCCCAGTTGGCCAAAATGCTCCGCTGGCCAATGCTCCTGGGCCAGCCCAAAACGTACCTGCTCCCCCGGCAAATCCCCAAGCTCCGAACATTGCCACACCCCCAGGCACGGCCGATCCAGAAGCTCAGAACAATCATCCACCCCTCGGCCTGGCGAATCCCCAAGATCAGAACACTCCTCCACCCCCAGGCCCGGCTGATCCCCAACGTAAGATTGGTCTCCGTTTCGGCCATCTCTACCGGCAGGAAAATGCGCACCAACCAGCGAATATCCCTGGGCAGATCCAATCGGGTCCCTCAATGGGCATTCTGGGTACACCACTGGGTATCAAACATGCTCCAGCGAATCCCCCTGGTCCGATCAATCTGCCCGGCTAAGAAGATATACCTGTGCAAATCCAAGTGATCCCCTAATGTGCATTCTGGGTATGCCACTGGGTATCAAACATGCTCCAGCGAACTCCCCAGGTCCGATCAATCTGCCCGGCTAAGAAGATATACCTGTCTAAATCCAAGGGATCCCCTAATGGGCATTATGGGTACAGCACTGGGTATCAAATATGCTCCAGCGAGTTCCCCAGGTCCTATCAATCTGCACGGCCAAGAAGATATACCTGTGCAAATCCAAGTGGATCCCGCAATGGGTATTCTCGGGAGGCCCATGGGGATGCGACCTGCTCCTCGGGCGGATATCCCGGAAGCCGCGGCACCGAACGAGGACGATCCGTTGATTCAATCCTTTGATGTTGTGTGGAGGGTACATCGCACAGTATCCAGTCTGTCCCAAATTAGTCAGTTTTTTTGGCAATAATCCGGATGTGTTTCTTTTGAACTTACTGACTTAGGAGATATAGATTGGAGTGCTCAGCTTGGACGTCCTCGTGGAGTACCTATCGTCTGGGTCAGCCAACCCGCCAATAGCCGCGCACTACAACCAAATTATCACCCTCTGCATTGGCGTAATCCTCATATCAATGGGGTATGTTTTCCTGAGTTAAATTCCTATGCCATACGCAGTCTGTCAGCTATTATTTCGAGAACTGTGCCACACAATATGATTCGCTACATACTTGGCGCCACTGGGGAAGGCCGGCAACAGCTGAGTCTGCATCCCGGCGCCCAATTATCTTTTATAGATTACCTCTGCATCGAGAATAATGAGGATGTAAGGGCCTGGCTACTGTCGAATGCGGTTCTCAAAGATCCTTTGGATCTGTTGGTCTCTTGTCATCGCCCAGAGTCTGGGGGCAGGTTGCCCACTCCGCCCTTGAGAGGGCACATTTACCTTCGCGACAATGCCATCGCCAATTGGGCTAGTCCCGCGGCGCCAGGTAATTGCATCAAGGCAGCCCGATCAGATGCGAGAACTGACCCTGGACAGTCCAATGCCGGAGGTGAACAGGAACAGCGAGATGACTCTCCCTGGTTTCTTTTAAACACTATTCGGTTATGCACAGAGGATCCGCGTTTCCAATTTGCCTCAAACGACGAACCTTTTTATTTGTGCCGAACAATAGCAAGAGCAGATAGTTAGGAAGGAACTAGAAAGAAAGATGAAATATGAAATCGTATACGAAAACGACTGACTCTCATGAGGAACAGATGACCAGATGAACAAAACGTAAAAATGCGATGAGGAACTAACAACTAACAAAGGGAAGAACATGATCTCTTATATCCTTCTCGTAACAAAGCCTTTCCTCTATGGCATGCTTCCTGCGCATGCCATATCCTTCTCCGGTTTTCTCCCATGGAGTAATCCTTTCTGCCTATTCAATGGAGTCGTATCCTCGGTGAAATCATATTCACTGAGGATGTGGTTAACCGGCCAGCTGAGGATCGAGTGTATAATGGCGGATGCCGTTGAGATTCCGCTATCGCAAGTGTTTGCGTTTCGGTGTTGGTGGATGTGTGTTTGATCGTGTCGCAATAGGTAAGAAGGGTCGTGTTTGGTGTTTTCATATGAAGCTAATGGTTGTTAAACAGTCTTCAAACGATAGCGTGTAACAGGTTGTTGTGTTCCATCCCAAGGCGCATGGGAATATATGCATGTGGTGAGCAGCAAATTTCCAACACTCCTACTCTGCGAATCTACATCCTTCTCGTACATGCTTTTAAGCAAACAGAAAACAAATAAGAAAACAAATATCAATATAACAAAAGAAAACAAATAAGAAAACATCGTCATAGATATGAAAAAATATGAATAATAAAACAATGTCCCACTTATTCCTTCGCCGTGAGAGCTACGGCTCAAGAACCTCCATGTATTCTCGAAATCTTTCCACCTTCTCCCGTGGCAGTGCTTTAGTTAGCAAATCGGCTGCCATATCTCCGGTAGATAGGTATTCCAAGAGTACTTCCTCCTCCACTACCTTGTCTCGAATGAAATGTTGCTGAATGTGAATGTGTTTCGTCCGGCTGTGAAACTCAGGGTTCTTCGCCAGGGCCATACTTCCTTGGTTGTCTGCGAAGATTGTGATCGGTGGTATGGTTTGTGGTAGTTTTTGTTTGCTGATTGATTGGATTTCGCTCATGAACCGTCTAACCCACATACCTTCCTTGCAAGCTTCCGTGAGTGCCATGTATTCCGCTTAGGTGGATGATAGAGCAACGGTAGATTGATGCATACTGGACCAGGAGACGGCGGTGTGAGGCGAGTTGGCTTTGCTGTGGGAAATCGTGCAAATGTAGGCTCCCGTACTACGGCGGTTGTCTTTGTCTCCCGCCCAGTCAGCCTCACTAAAGATGAAGGGGGTAGGTTTACTGTGCATGTCGTAGGGGCCAAAATGTAAGCCATGGTCTCGTGTTTTCCTAATGTATCATAGGAGTCGTTTCAGCGCCTGCATATGTTCTGAAGAAGGATTTGCGTTGAACTTGCTCACCTTGCCTACAGCGAACGCTAGGTCAGGTCGTGTACATAATTAGATACATGATGCTACCTAGGATACTGCGGTATAGTGATTCGTCTGCTGTGATGTTTGGTGTCGGATTGCTAATTGATTGTACGCGGGGTTCGAGTGGGGTAGAGACTGTCTGGCAATCCTGGAAACCAAACCGCTGTAGTATCCTGTCAATATACTGCCTCTGTGAGAGAATGATTTTTCGTTCTGCAGGTTTCCTCGTTATCCTCATTCCCAAAAAGACATGCGCTGCTCCTAGGTCTTTTAATCGGAATCGAGTTCCTAGCTCCTTCTTGGCTTGGCTAATGTCTTTAGGGTCCGCAATCCATCGTACATCATCAACCCATATAAGGGTCCACAGAGGTGTCTGCTGTTGTGCCATATGAAAGTATACTGCATAGTTGTCGGCCGATCGTTTAAAGTTGCACTTGCCGATAAGAAAGTCGTCCCATGCATGGTTCCAGATACGCCCCGATTGCTTTAAACCATAAAGCCCACGAAACAAGCAGCACACTAATGTTTCAGTCCTCCAAGTTGTTGCTGCTACTGTGACACCTTCGGGTATCTCCATGTAGATTTCCTCCTCGAGTTTGCCAAGCAGATAGGCTGTTTTGATGTCGCCTTGATGTATTTCATAATTGTTGAAGGCAGCGATTGCCACGAGGATTCGAAGTGATACTAACTTTACTACTGGAGCATATGTCTCCAAGTAGTCGATCCCGTATTGCTGCGTGAATCCTTTCACAACTGGTCTGGCCTTGTATCTTATCGTTTCTCCTTCTGCTCTCTTCTTCTCACGAAAGACCCACTTACATTTTACTGCAGTTCTTCCACTGGGTAAACAGGTTATAATCCAGGTATTATTATCCTGAAGAGATTCCAACTCTTCCTCAATCGCCTCCTTCCATTTCTCCTGATTTGGTCCTATAATAGCCTCTTGGTATGACGCTGGCTCTGCGATATTAGACAAATAGTAAGCATGGTACTCGGTGGGTGGTGGAGGAAGCTTCTGGTAAGCCAAGCCGGAAAAGGTTTCATCACGGAAACGAGTCGAAGAGAACTCTCCCCCAGTTGAACTGCGTGGGCGGGCAGCATATATCTCCTCTTGCGGTGGAGGTTCTACTGGCTGTGGCGGTCGGAGGTGGATAATATCGTCGATAGGGTCTTGAGGAAATGCGCCAGGAGTATAGGTTCTCTGAGGTGTTTGCGGTGGGGGAGCATGATCATCGGCCTCTGCTGGTTTCTGTATCGCATTGTCGGGTGGTAGGGTCTCAGCCGTGGACGTTGGTATGTCGTCAATAGTTCGCTCATCAACTGGAATAGGAACAAAGGGTTCCTTTGATAGCGGGATAACTCGCTGTCCGGTTGTATAGTTATTCAGTTTCGCCACACTTAAGGCACTAGTAATGTGAATATTTCGTCTAATCAATTCCGTGTATTGATTAGTTCCACCGTATCCAGTAAATATACATGAAATACTGCTGGGCTTCCATTTCGTTCTAAGCTCCTTTGGAACATGTTTAAAAGCTTTCGCACCGAAGGTGATTAGAGAAGTTAGATTGGGTACTTCACCAGTAAACTGTTGTAATGGCGTCATGCCCTCTGGAAGGGCACTTGTTGGGCTGCGAGTTTTCAAATAAACTGCGGTATGAACAGCGTCACCCCACATCTCGTCTTTCAACCCAGCAGCAAACGGCATGGCTTCCGCACGGCCAATGATTGTACGATTTGCGTACTCTGCAACCCCATTTTGCTCCGGCGTATATGGCGCTGTTTGTTCCCTCCGAATCCCACAGTCGGCAAGAAGTTGGCTGAACTCATTGCTTGTATATTCTCCTCCTCCGTCGCTACGGAACCGTTTGATTTTCTTGCTTTGCTGATTTTCAACGAGAGCTTTGTACTTGCGAAAGCATCCTATTATTTCGGACTTGTTTCTAATCGTATACATGGTTGTATGTCGACAATAGTGATCGATGAACAAGAGAAAGTACTTGGCTCCACCTAGTGAACGTGTGACCATTGGTCCCGCAAGATCACTATGTATTAATTCGATAGGGCTGGTTGCTCGGTGAGTAGCTTGTGTGGAGTTTGGTGTTCGGGTATGTTTCGCAAGCTGACAGAATTCACAAGTAGGATTGCTTATACTTCCACATATCTCTAATTGAATCTTAGTTTTGGCCAACTGTTTAATATCGTCAAAGCCGAGATGCCGCAAACGTTGATGTCATTCGATGAGAGTTCCAGTCGGTTTCGGGTGGTGTGCTTGGTTGGCACTCGCATTTTGCAAAGTCTCTTCTTTGTCTTGCGTATGTATATCTTTGGCTGAGGCTAACAGTACATAACTGTTTCTGCGGAGTTCAGCTACTCCCATTTCCTTTCCGTCCATAGGAATACCGACACGGTCTCTCGTTAATCCACCAAATACTACTGTTCCACCTGCATGGTGAATGCATCTTACCGAAACAAGATTGTTTGGACCTAAAGCGGGAACATATAAAACATCACGTAAACCAATTGGGGTTCTCGCTCCTTGGCTGTCCTGCACAGTAATCACAATTTCGCCAATCCCAGTTGCTTCGATTGCTTTACCGTTTGCTATGCTAATTGTTGCTTTATGCTGTGTAAAGTTGGTGAACCGCTCCCTTTCAGAGCAGATATGGTGCGTTGCACCTGAATCGAGTATCCCGAGTCCTTTGCCCGATTCTTCCCCAGCCGTAGCCATCCAGGCTCCAATTTCTTGTCCTTTAACCTCAGTCGCTGAGTTGGCCCCAGTCGTAGCCTTCCATGGGCAATCCTTTGCCCAATGCCCTTTTTCATGACAGTGCAAACAGCTGTGTCGATCGACTCGGAGGAATCGATTTCGCGTGTACGTTGGGGCCGGTGTTGTTTTGATTGCATTTGGTCGCATGCTTGTCCTTTGTGTCCGGAAACTGGTAAATCTTCGTCCTCCTCTCCCACGTCCTCCTCCTTGGCTATTCCTTGTCGAAAAGAATGCTGTTGTACTTGACTCCTTTGCCCCTAGTGGCTTTCCGGTATCGCCCATGATTTGCTGGTGCTCGAGGATGAGCCTATCACATATATCATCATACTTAAGATCTGCGAAGTGGGGGCGATTCGCAATGGCTGTTTGAAACAGGTGGTATTGAAGGGGGAGGTTTGAAAGTAGCACGTATAGCTTGTCTTTCTCGCTTTGTTTCTCACCACCACCGGCTAGCTCGTTGAAGAGTTTCTCTAGTTTTCCTATGTAGTCAACCATGGATTCATCTTTGAATTGCACATTGGATAATTCCCCCTTCAAATACCATATCCTTGCCTGATCCTTTCCTGCGTAGCGGCTTTCAAGCATGGTCCAAAGGTTAGATGGATTCCGTTCGGTGGCATACAGTTCGCGGTGGTTGCTGTCAAACAGCCGTCCCAAAAGGCCTCTAGCCTTTGTTTCCTTTTCCTTTGTCGCTGTATTTGTAGTTGCCGTTGAGTCTGACTTCGACACGATTTCCCAGTATCCTTTTTCGGCCAGGATATCTAAAACTGCCAGGCGCCATTCGCGATATTCAGTTCCACGACCAAGAGGGCGGATTCCAGTTCCTGCGCGAACATTGTACTCACTACTTGAGGTGGACATTGTTGATGGTAGGGGTGGTCTGGTATTGTTGTCGGTAGTTGTTTGTCGCTGTCAGGTAGTGTGGAGCGCCGGGCTCATAACCTTTGAAACAGTATTTGGTTATGCACAGTGGATCCGGGTTTCCAATTTGCCTGAAACGACGAAGCTTTTTATTTGTGCCGAACCATAGCAAGAGAATATAGTTACGAAGGAACTAGAAAGTAAGATGAAATATGAAATCGTATACGAAAACGACTGACTCTGATGAGGAACAGATGACCAGATGAACAGAACGTAAAAATGCGATGAGGAACTAACAACTAACAAAGGGAAGAACATGATCTCTTATATTACCTTCTCGTAACAAAGCCTTTCCTCTATGGCATGCTTCCTGTGCATGCCATATCCTTCACCAGTTTTCTCCAACAGAGTCATCCTTTCTGCCTAGTCAATGGAGTCGTATCCTCGGTGAAATCATATTCACTGAGGATGTAGTTAACTGGGCAGCCGAGGATCGAGTGTATAATGGCGGATGCCGTTGAGATTCCGCTATTGCAAGTGTTTGCGTTTCGGTGTTGGTGGATGTGTGTTTGATCGTGTCGCAATAGGTAAGAAGGGTCGTGTTTGGTGTTTTAATATGAAGGTAATGGTTGTTAAACAGTCTTCAAATGATGGCGTGTAACAGGTTGTTGTGTTCCATCCCAAGGCGCATAGGAATATATGCAGGTGGTGAGCAGCAAATTTCCAACAGTTTCTTCCTGGATTGTGTAGTTCATCATCTGATGTTTCGGATGCCGAAGACTGATACCAAGCAAGCATCGGAGGATCACCATCCCCTGTTGTAGATCGCAGTAAAACACAAACACAATCCAAAATAAATATTCAGAAGCTGTCGAAACTTAGTGCACGGTGGGTGATACTGAGTACCATAATGTACCGAAGCGTGGAGCGCCATCCATGAAGGAAGATTCGGAGTATTTGTGCAAGAAAGCCCGCCGGGCTTCCTATGCCCTTGCCTGGGTGAAAGGTAAGGCGGACGATAATGTTCAGGAAGAACTCGAAGAGGTCAAGGGTCATGAGGAAGCGAGAGGGATTGAGATTGTGGGAGGAGTTTGATCGATCTGACAGCGCGTTGAACGCCTGAGTCTGCCAAGATATATTAGTGATTTAGGTTCTTAGAGTATTAGAATAGATTTATTCTAGACTGCAGATTCGCTAATGAGGCTAAGCATTCGGGGTTAGGTCGTGTTGAGGATACTGGTATGAGAGTAGGGTGAGGCTGACGCCAAGAGACATTACAGTACACGATCTTGGCGCATGCTTAAAGGTGAGGCTTAAAACGATATTTTACGGGGTGCACATATCACCTGTGACAATCATGACTTTTCACGATCTTTCAATAGTCTTTGTTTTATCTAAGTGCTACATCATTATCCACCGCCATTTGGCGAATTGCCTTCGTTATCTATCCCAAGATACTCTGATGTCACGCCCCACATCATGACGTCGCGCTCTACATCACAACATCGCGGTACGCCCTGAGTCGTGTTCCCTGCTTGTACAGCCCGTAGGACTCACTGTCGTCGAAATGTAGAGGGTCGGCAAAATCTATATAAGGACCCCTCCAACCCCTCCAACCCCTCCATCTTTCTTACCTCCCGCCTCAGAAGACCCCCACCTGCGTTCCTCCTCTTCAGCGTCCGAACATCTGGCGTCTTGAGACATACAAAGGTCAACCGGCCTCCAAGTGGGTATCAAGAGACCCCCGCGATTTTATTTTGATCACCCTTCATATTTGATTCCAAAATCCCGGATGAACCAATGTCCCCTGCAGGTATAGCCAGAGGTCACTTGCGGAAGGGCGAGTAAGCAAACTACATCTCCCAGTGTTTGTAACCAATGCTAATAGCTCTGTGCCACTTAGACTCCCGCCGCGCGACCTTCACGCCAGAGGTTTGGGGCGGCATACGAAGAAGGACTCTTGGACTTTCGGCCGCCCGTCGCGTGGCGGAAGAGCGAGCGGGAGCAATGCTGCAATTCTCTTTATATGGAATCTTAGGATATCTAACTCACTACCCTTTTTTAATGAACAGAGGACACGAGCCTGAGGAGCGCGCTCACTTCCAACCTGCCGCGGGAGATTCGGTGTATAAAGCCAAACTATCCAACAATAATCAGAATCTGGGATACTGACAATCTAAGAAACAGGACTGTGTATGGCGACATTGCGTACGCCAAATGGTGGTGTGGACTCAAGCATCGGCGTGGCCATTCTTCTATCTATGCAACATAGCGCGAGCAAATAAAGGCCTACATGATTGCTTGCCACCTCGACCCTGGTCGCCTAACCAAAATGCCAATAGATTCAATTTTATTGTTCACCGGTGGCCTATCGGCAGTCAAGGAGCAAATTGAGCTCATCAAACGCCAGCACCACGGCGACGACCGTTTGCAACTCAACCGGCATCTGAAGATCCTTGTCAGGGATTCTGGAAAGAAACTGCAAGGGACCAAGGAGGGTCAAAGGGCTGGTCGTGATAGTCCCGGCGACTTTACAGAACCCCCGAGTAAGTGCTAGCTATCTTGATTTCGTGAGGCCCACTCTGACATCTACTGCAAGTGGCTCGGGCCAATTGGGAGTCGCCATTTTCACCGCGAGCTGTCAGAATCCATATTCTTCGTCGATCTGGAGCACCGGCGGCCCCTCATCCCTTCCTCCGCCACCCCTGGTGTGAAAGAGATCGGACCTTGGAATCGCCTGGGGGGTCCTCGCTACACCAAGAATCACGCATCCGCTACGGGTCATCCGAGAGCAAGACGTCCAAGACGAAATCCGATGTCCCAGGTATCTCATCGGTCCGACAGGCGAGGGTGCTGCCAGACTACATCAGGACTCCCAGGATCCTCTCCCGCTAAGCCAACTTATATTCCTGAACCGAGATAACTACATTCGTGTCTGGTTTCTCACCAACAGTGGCCAGGATCCGCGGAACCTCATGGTTATCGAGTCACAACCTGAAGACGGCGAAGACCTGGACGAGACCCCCGAGCCTCCCAATGTGAGGTACCCATTTTTCGACCGCGCCATCTGGGAAGAGTCGGCCGGCGCAGAAGGTGCGGCACCGGCAATGGAGGAGGTGGAGAAGTGGTTTGACAAGGAGGAATGGCTACAGGCCGAGGCCGAGTGGGCGCCTCGGGCGCCTCCTGGTGCTGGTATTATCGTTGTAGATGACCACGGCGTAAGTATCTAGAATGAACAGGGACTTAGATCAAAATTGGATAGCCAATTGCTGATGTGGGACCAGTCACCGGGAGTTCCGGGCCCCTTAAGATGCCAGAGAAATATTCCATGGCAGATTGAGAACCCAGCGCGCTCTCCACCAGTAGCGCCGGTGTTGGGGTACCCTCCTCTCGCCCGTCTGGGCCTTGTGCCTCTGGGATGCTCCGTAAACTCCGCGAATTTGCCCAGGAGAACCCCAGGGCAAACACATTGGTGGCGAATCCGAGCTCGTAGTGGAGAGGCTTCAAGGGTATGATGGCGCGGAGGACACACCACCTGCCACACATATAAATCGCGACGAACACTCTGTCTCAGCTCCCCCTGCTCCAGCTGCCGGCCGCCATCTCTCGACTTCAGAGAGAACGATAGAACATCCCTCTCCCACAACTGATCTCCCGCCATCTACTGCTAATCTGGCCCCAACCCAGCCACCAGGATCCGTGAAACCCCCAGCACACTGATCTTCAGTTCAGAGTTCTGAGTACGCTGCAGAAAGCTCCGCATCCGTACCCGAAATACGGCGTTCTGGAAGACCTCACTGGGGTCGAAAATGAGATTTCTAGATTTCCGGATGAATTAATTTTTTTTATTTTTACCCCTACTACTGCCTTACACGCGCTGTGCGATTTCCTTTGAGACACCGTGTCATGGAATTTATTTTCTCCTTAAGATTTCTAGCTAGTATAGTAATGATACGATTTCGCGCCCTTGCTTCAGCTTCTCCCATCCTTACGTCCCCTTATGCTGATGTCTGATAACCTTTTCCGCTTTTGGCTTGACTCGCATTCTCTGTCCATAACTAGACTGGCATTAGCCAAAAGGACTAGGGTATGAACTATGTGAAAACTGAAATCTAGAGATTTAGTGGTGTTGATTCGAAGTTGCGAGATAAGGTTTGAGATATCTAATCCGCATTGGTCGTGGCGTGTGTCTTGCTAGACCTAGTGTCGCTAACGGATACTCGTTGTGGCCAGCTTTTGCATAGGCACTACTGATATTAGCGACGACTCCTACTTTACTGACACCTCGAACCTTTTCATACCAGAGGGTAGACGAACATCATACCTTAGCTCGTCCAGAGTACGAACATAATGTTGACCAAGCAGAAAACAGCTTTTGCAGTAGAATAGATTCTTTCAATACTGAGTGATAGTACGTGAATCTCACCCCCCCACCCCCCCCAAAAGACATAGCGTATAAGACCTGACGCATTCCATTACACAACAACTATAAACTACAAATATCCACATCGCGTATGATACATTACACTCACGCATTCTAATCCCTATTCTCTCTGAAAAATCTTCATCAGTCTCCCGTATTCTACGATGTTTAGACAACCTCAAGGCAAATCACTCAGTCAGCCAACTTCACGAGTAGGCAATCTGGAGTGGCGTAGACGCGACGCCATACCCCCGCAGAGGGGATCTGGATCTGGCACACAGCGGACCGAATCAGACAGCTCCTATAGTACAAGAACACTGCCTGCCGAATCAAGCAGCTCCCACGGTACACAGTCGTCCGGTCGCAGTTCTTCCCCACCACAAACCAGAAGATGCCCCACATCACAACCCGTGAAGTGCGCCAGAAGGAGGACCTTGCAGACCACAGCATATAGTGAACCTGAGGGGGAACCAGATGCACAACAACAAATAGCGACAGTTCATCTGAGCGATGAGAGCCGCGATGAGTACCAGAACTCCCGCAGATCTGATGAAACTGAATCGGACACAGAACCAGACGCAGAAGACAATGATGTCCCGGATGACAACACTGGATCAGGGTCTCGTCACCAATCACGAACTGCAGACTGACGACCAGCAAATACCCGGGTTTCAACTGTGCGAGTTTCAACTACCTCCGGATCTCAAGGAGCGGCGCAAGTCGGGCGCACCCCAGCTGCTCGACTACGTATAATTCAGGGTGGTGCGTATACTCCACCGGCGTTCACATCTTCCAGTGTACCACCATATTCGTCGCCGCTGGCCACCCATAGTCCTATTATGTCTGGAGTCCGGAGCTTGAGTCCTCCCAGCCATCCCAATGATTAACAACACGAGCATAACATCTGGCCAGATACTAACTCACTGCAAAATACAGCCACCAGGGCCAAGGCTGCTGTAATAGTGCGGGCCAAGACTCTTATTCAATGGTACACCCTGTTTGTGAATCCTCTCCCAGTACCTGCGGTATGCATGTCCGAGGCCTACTGTGTTTGTCTGAAGGCTCTCGAGGACATATCCGACGCAGGAAATATTGAACAATCGGTGGCAAGCATAAAAATAGTAAGTGGACGCTGATACTCAAACTTGACACACTCATCGTGGGTGCTTACTAAATGTCACAGATACGCGCCAGACACTATGCAGTAAGATCCCAGTTTCTGTTCTATGTAAAGGAACGCATTGGAAGATATTACGATCTCCCCCAAGACCTGACGGCGATTGCGCGTAGGGTGAACTACCTCCTCGAGAGGGATAGATTCATGTGTTTCCCAAGAGGGTATGAGGTAAATGTGCGCTTTGTGATAGCCCGGCCACAAATAATGCGTATGGACTTGACCCAGCAAGTAACGCATCGATTCCGCGCGCCCCAGATCCTGGAGGCAACATGGGGAGAGTACTTCAAGTGCAGGAAAATGCGTGGGATTGCCGCACCTGATTTTCTTGGTCGCATCAATGGCACCATGGTATGTTTGACCTGTACCATGCTCTGCCATACTCTGCGAGCATGGCAAACCGGAATCTATCCTGAAACATGCTTCTTCAAGCCGGACGCAGTAGCAGGTGAGCCTGACCCTGAACCTGGGCTTCTCTAGTTCTGGCCAGGATGCTAACCTCATGATGAGCTCAGAAGACGTTTTTGCCCGCCAGCGCCAGACGTGGGCCACGTGCCCAGACTGGGTACAGACAATGATACTCAACAACATTAGCCAAAGCATCAAAGCGAAAATGAAGAAGGAGTATGGGATACAGGAAGGTCGCCGTGAAGGGTTTACTGATGATTGGGAAGCAGTGGTGGCAGAGGTGCAGAGTCAGATGTCTAGACGGCCCCCCCACGGGCAACTACTCGGATTCCGACATGCCCAACTCCACGTATTCAGATACCTCCAACTTCATAGATTGAGAGTCCAACTCCCAGCAACCTGCGTATTGGAGCACTGGCTGGAGCCCCGGATAACCAAAACAATTCCCAGGAAACTGACTAGTCTTTCGCTTTCACCCACGTGTCGGCAACCCAGCTACTCAACTTCCTCGATTCGGACCTACAGACTCCGGACGGCTGACAGGCGGTGGCTGGGGGGCTAACTTTGGACAATACTGTGACTCCGACTACATTGCGACAGCTCGCGCTCAGCCTTCATAATCTAGAGCGGGCGGAGGAGACCACTGATCCATGGGATATGGAGTAGAGGGAAAGTGCGTGAATTGATGCGGGTAGTTAGAATGCTGAGCATGTGTAGTGTAGTGGTTTTGGGATGCGTTCTCACATATAGGAAAGTGTGCGAGGAGCATAGTCGTATTAAGATGAGGGTGTATAGCCAACTCAAGGAATTCAGAATAGAATTAATAGAAGCAACGCTTAACAGGTGCATCTTGGCGATTAGGATAGTAAAACACATCGTGACAGCATTTGAAAGAAGAGCAGTGCCTAGGCGTAGGATCAGGATCGCATGAGACTAAGTACACGATACGTCCAGATGAAAACACGGCGTCAGATAGAGTCCCAATCGGATCAGGACGCAGCATATATAGGGCGTAAGATCAGGAAGAAGTGAGCAGGCGTCAGGAAGGGAGAGATGCGGATGGTAGGATCAGGATGAGGACGGCAGGGTGTGAAAACATTGGGACACGAGATCTGAAGATGAGCGAAGCCCTGACGTTCGCTGAGAAGGAACTGGCATCAGGGTGGCAGAGTCATAGATCAGAGGCAGTCAGAACGCCATAGCGGAGGACCCGACACAGTAGGAACGGAAGACTCGTAGATCAGGGGGAGTCAGGAGGTAATAGAGGAGCACCAGACGCAGTCAGGATGCCCAGGACGTAGGGGTCTGTGTCCGGATGGCGTCAGGACGGCTGGCGCTAGGTAACGCCAAGTCAGGACGCGACGTCGATCCGACGTTATGTCCTCATTCGCGATTAGCATATCGACGTCCCACGCGTCAGAAGCATGGGGCGCACAGGACGCAAGGTATTATTTCGGCTGATGATTGGAATGTAAGCAAACAGGCCGGATATTCATACATCGTCTATAAGGACGAAGAGATCGAAGCCAGACTACTGGTGGAGTGGGGTTACCCTCAGAGAAAATAGCAGTTCTGGAATTTTGTGAGTTGAGCTCGAGAAGTTCTCAGAGTTGAACTGTGTTCGCACTTTATTCTGATTAACTAAACAGCTAAGAAGATACTTCATAACTAGAGAAGTACAAATAGCATGAATATTAGTACAGTGCCTCGTTAGAAGTGTTTATGATGGCTTCCCAAGAGTCCTCACCAAATACCACCTCACCAAATACCCACTGAGTTCATCGTGACCGTAGAGTACCTCTAGCCACAATACAACCATAACCCTAAACCACTTTCCAGTTCTCCATTTTAATAAATTTGAATCTCAAATCGTTAACGGAACCGGATATACATCAAACAAAAAAGCGAACCCCAAAGACCTCCAGAACAGAAATGACCAATGTTGAAAAAGGGATGGTCATTGGATTCTTCTACAGCTTTCGGAATATTTCTCTTGTTGCTCAAATTATTGGCCGGCCATGGAAAACAATTAAAAGCTTACTGGCTTGCGCATGCGCGCACCAATCCCTAGATATTCTGCCTCGACCCGGTCACTGTAACAGGATTACTCCTGTCTAACGAAAATACAATAGGACCAGTGATAGACCTGCTAGCGCTGGTGCTAAGGGAGGCTTCAGGGGACCGGAAGTAAGAGAGAATAGTTGAAGGACAAGTTGGACTCAGGGATCGCCGTTCAAACAAGTCGATTCTTAGACTGAAGGTGTGTCCCAGTCTGCTGTCTCCTGCTAGCCAGGAGACTGGTTTAAATACAAAACCCAAGACCGATTGCCTTCCTGCAATCACGATCATTACCAGTAGCTGCGCATATACTCGAATCCTCTAATCCTGCAAGACCAAAGAAAGGAACATAGCTCAGCCTTCATCAGTGTTACATGACCATTTGATTCCCGGAATTCGAAACAGAAACTAACAAAGCAAACTAAACATAGCAATACGATAGCATAGCCAATCTGACTCAGAGACAGTGGCCGAGCTGAAATCAAATCAAAGTAAACCAAATATTAATGAACTAAATATAGGAGATCCTGCACTGCCTGCTTCTATGTACCGTTACCGGAATATGTACACAGTCACACACCTATCCTTGGCTAGCCACACTGTTCCACAATCATCCAGGCAGCCAAAGCCAACTGGAAAATGACCAGATCAGATTTCAGAGATCGCTATATGCGGTATGTTTCTCTTTCCATTGGTTACATTTAACTCCTTGTACCCCGTGAGTCATAGGACATGATTTTTTAACAAATTTATAGCTGCTAGAATATTCAGAGCAGCCAATATTAAGAAATGGGTAGCCAAATCAAGACCAAAGCACAAGCCTGTGCATATTGCTAAAAGGTTGGAGTGAGCTAGAGCTCATAGAAATTAGACAGCTGAGGATTTTGAGAGAGTTATTTGGAGTCAAGAGTGCAGTGTGGAGAAATCTAAGGCTCGTAGGCAGCTGTGGTTTTTCAGGGAACCTAGGAAGCAGTGGCTTGTAAATTGTGTTCATCCAAAGGAAAAGGATAAGGGAATTTCGCTAATGATATGAGGGTGCTTTTGGGGGAAAAGAAAAGGACCTTTGGTTCCTATCACCAAAACTATCAATCAAACCAGGTATATTAGGCGCTTGAGAATACATCTTTTTCCTGTTCTTCATCAGATTTCCTTTGGTATGCAACTTGAAGATATTCTTTTTCAGCAAGACAAGGCTCCTGTTCACAAGGCTTATAGTATTATGGATTGATTTGAAAGAAATCGTATTGAATTGGTGGAACACCCCCCTTAATTCCCTGATTTACATCCTATTGAGCATGTTTGGGTTGAGCTTAAAAAGTGATGACAACATCAGTATCCAAAAATTGGAGATACCAGAGGAGGAAAAGAAGCTGTTAACAAGAAGCATGCACAAGTATTACCTTTGGTTTGGGAGACAATTCATGAGGAGTTTTTTGAAAAGTTATGGAAATCAATGGCTGATAGAGTAGCTGCAGTATTGGAAGCAAGGGGAGGTTATACAAGGTATTAGCTAATATTATTTATTATTTTGTTACAGTAAAATATACATAGTAGATCATTGAGAGATGGTCGTTGAGGGATGATTGTGCACTCGTAGGGGCTGTTGACAACCTAACCACATTGCCCCACTGGGCAATTGCGGAGTGTGGGAATTGCGCAACTGCAATTAAACATGTCTCAGATCATGAACACTTCTGACAAGGGACTGTATGTATAATAGACGCTTTCGCTAGTATTTGAATAATCATCAAGTAACGGAGAAGAGACCTTAATAATATAACAAGTTAAGTGAGTTATATTTTAACTCTTTGATAATTGAATAGACTTTACTTCGCTACTTTTACCAAACAATTATTGGCAAGCCTTCCTGACTATTAATCTGTTGCCTTAAATATTGCTATCTTAGTTGGCTCAGAATTCTACCGTGTTAGCTACCCTGTAACACCGTTACTGGAATATATACACATATGACAATATGGAAAAGGCCTTCCTGTTTAACAACCACCCTCCATAGGTGTAACATATACGATTTCTCCACTTTACTTTTTACCTTCTATCATGGTTAGACTTCAGGTCCATCGTGCTATTACAATCGCACTTGGTACATCTTAATCATATTAAGAGAAGATAATACAATACCAATATTATTGTGATAGTCATTACAACAATATGGAGAGATCAATATTCATTTCCTGTTAGAAACCGCCAACAGAGTTGTGTTTGTTACACAATTGAACAAACAATTGATTTCTGTTTTATTACTAGTTTTTGAATATAAACTTAGCTGAGAAGCCAGCCTTATAGCTAATAGTAAAGTGTAGAGAGTCTTGTTCAGTTGTCAGGAAGGTTGGAAATGTTGTTTTCTTGATAGTACGAACCAGACTCACCCCAGAACTGACCATGAATTACTATCATAACTATTGTGTCGACTGGCCATCCAATTAAAGTCACTATACAAATCATGTTTACTTTTACAATGTGAATAATAGTCAAAGAAATAATATTCCACATATCTAGAGTAAAAGTGAAAGGTAGCACTATCATATGCAGGTTTCATTTTGTCAAATTTGAGTTTGTATTCCTGAAAGACATTGGTCAACCACCCTTTCAAGATGTTTTACCACTTGAGCTAAAGGTTTGTAGAAGCTTTAAAAGGGATTATCTAAGTAAGGACATGGTTATTCAAATAATTAAGAGTTATCAGAGACATGGATATGCCTCTCAATAGTATTGAAATGTTGATATATGATGTTTTCAATATTCTCAACTTGAAAACTGTAAGCAATTCCAATCAAGTCGTTTTCTATTATGTGACAACCTTAAACTATCATGTAAAAGCTAGAGTGGATACACTAGGATAGGGCTCCCATAATTGGTGAAAGTATCTGACCTTAGATATTACCAGTGAGCAGATTTCTTATTCTGACATCTTTAGTGACCAGGAGAGCTTGTTCATAAGAGATGCTTTCAATATTTTGTGCCATAATGGTAAACTTAGGAAACTCCTTTTCAGCCATTGATCTTGAAACTTTTGCTATCTGCTTAGCTCTTTTATCAGTAATGTTTCTTATAGAATCATTTCTGACAAACTGGGTGCTAGGAGGAGGTTATTAACTGTGAATTCAAGAAGGAATAGTTGTATGCAAACCAAAGCTGGGTAAGATAGAGCTCTTGAAAGTTGGACAACTTTAATGAGCTCAATATCGCTGGGTTTTTGTCCAATTTAGATAATTCTTTCAACCAGTTAATGAGAATAGACTGAGTTGACTTGTCTCTACTCCTCAGAAATGGGGCCCTATATCAAAGCCTATTGATGAGAGGTTGCTGTTGAAGGTATGATATAGTAACTAGGCTGGTAAGCAACGAATTAATTTATAGAAGGATGATTCACTGGGATGCGGATGGAGAAAACAAATGTAATAGAATATCTAGGTTGTGTTGACTAAGAAGGGGGGGGAATGATATCTTTTCAGAGGTTGGAAGTACCACTGGCAAATGCATTTTATACAAGAATGAAACAAATGCCAAGCGGCAGAGTAAGGCTGTGGCTTGCATTTTGTTATAGGGCTGAAAAACTAAACCCTGCCCTCTACCCAAAGTATAGTGAATCTCATCTATAGCATGTACCAATTCATGTGCAAAATGTAATACTTTATATAATCAGGGTAAGGTGTGTTAATAATCAAAAAAGATTCCCAAATGATGCCAGTTGTACAAGTATTGAGACAAGTATAGGATTTTAGTATATTTATAATATGCCGAAAATTCTTCTTGCAATATCATGACTATTGAAAGTCCAATAGCTATCAACAATATTGTCACAAATCATGAATAAGGAAGGCAGATTTCACATGACTAATACTTATTGGTCCAAAGGTATGGTTCCGGAAGACTAGACTCTACCCCTATTTTCAGACAAAAGTTTTAACATCTAAGGCTACAACGTCAAGTATAACGCTTCTAAAGCATACTATCTTAGTAGACAATTTGAACAACTCTAACTGTAATGGGGGCACTCTGTAGGAAGACGGATCCTAAGATTGCAACGGCACCGAAAACTCCAAGTAGAAGTAAAGATCAAAATAAAGATAAAGATAATTCAAAGTAGAATCAAGCAGTAAAACTTAATGTCGTTAAGCCGGAAAACTTCACTCAATAAGTTCTCCTCAGGATCGTTAGTTATCAGAATAGGGTGTCTCTCGCTTTAGTTAAGTAGAATAAGGTAAAGCCAGAGGACACTCGTCAACCATTCTGACCTTTCGTGAGCACCCTGCTCAGCTCAGGGCTGGCCAACTCACCTGCCTAAAGTGAGCTAACACTCGGAGCCAGTCAGACCGCTCGGATATTTACTATCTCCACAAATAGGAAGTGCTTCCGGTGATGTCTCTCCAACTACCTCTGCATGAGCGAAAGCCCTTTCCTATCGGTCCCATGTCAGTGGCTGACCGACATGCCCACCTTAGAGATAATATCCATTGGGACTCACTGGCCCAGCGGTGGTTTTGTCTATACAAGCTACGCAGTCCATCGGCAAATCTACTTGGCTATACTAAGCTTCTAAACCGGACTGCATGCTCCCAAGCTAAGAAGTCTCCTGCTGCTTGACTGCATGGGCGCCACCCACAGCCAACCATGTGGGACCCTCTTAAGTTGTGACAAGACTCACACCTCTAGAGTCCACTAATAACCCATGGTAATGCTACAGTTCATGGCGTAGCCTGGGCCTGGCTTTGGGGTGGTTGTCCTGGAAGCCTTCCAGCTTCCCCGGTCAGCCCCAAGCCCTCTACTGTTAACCATTCAACTACCCGGAGGTCAAAGTATGCCCGTAGGTGGTTCCCAGGTGTTATCCAGGTGGCGCCCCAGGAGGCGGTCACCCGCACACTCATTATATATCCTGCGAACAGGTTCTGGTCGGTTGGACGGCCACAACTCATACCGTGTTGTGGGAGCGTTCCTATGGATCTCCCTTTACTAGGAAGCACACAACTACACAGCCATACAGTGCTGTTGCGCCGTACCAACGCTGGGGCTGCAGGGGGGTGTTAGGAATATCCCCTGAAAGTTACAGGAGGTTCAGACCACTCCTGCTCCGTCAGTAGCCCGTTTCGTACCATACGAAGCGGCCCTATAAACATCTAAGAGTCCTACTATATTGGGATAACTTTCCCCTAAGTCTGCCGATGACTTTGTCCGTGAAGGTAGGGTAACTGGGGTACCTCAGTTGGGTAACTGGGGTCCCAAGGTAGGGTAATCATGTTTCCAAGATAGGGTAACTTCACCCTACCATGCCTTTATTTCCTTCTTGAGTCTGCGTGACCACATATAATGTTGCCCCCGAGAGCCGTACAATGTTTATTATGGGTCCTTTGCTTTATGAGAACACCCCTCGGAAGGTTACCCTGCCTAGTAGGGTAACTTTGGCCTACCTAGGTTACCCTGTCTAACCCTATGTCACCATGTCACTTTGTAGACACTTGTACCAATTCATGTCTACAGGTAGTATACTAAGTATACTGGCCTATCCTCAATATGGTTACCACTTGGTATACCATGTGGGCTTGAGTCTAGTCCACTGTAGCTACCTATCTGTAGAGTTGTTACACTAACTGATCAATTTACAAAATATAATAATTATGCAAGATATTTGTGTAAGAGATTTAGATGCCATCATAATATGAGAGGAAATAGACTTATTGAATAATTATAAGTCAAATATAGTATAGCAGTGGTCATATTTTAGGAATTTACAGATTAGGGTTGTAAATTATAAGAGTTAGGGTAGTCTATTTCAGGAGTGTTACACTTGGCATTGGAGGCAAGACGTCACAATCTGTGTCTGAAAATTGGTGTAGAGCCTAGTCTTCCTGAACGATATGTTCGTTTTATCCTATGACGTCATTTGACTCATAGGCCCTCACATGACTGCATACTTGGAAGTTATTGTTATATTATAATTGGTTGATTGTTGATGACTCACGATTGTGATGTCAGATGCTGTCCTAACTTTCACACATAACTCAGATTATGAGTTATAGGTTTCATGCATGTGACTTGTTCGAGCACATGACTTGTTTTATGAGTAATTAATTGGTTAATAGATGTTGCACAGTTGACACAGGAGAGTGAGATGATGGATTTTGCACTATGACTCGCTATGAGTTGTAGAGGTCCCATGATGAGAGGTGATGAGTCACTGGGGTTAGGGTTGTGGGAAAATGTCCATGAAAGAGGCTTGGTTCCCACTAAGAGACTCAGATAGGATCTTGACATAATGATCAAAGTACTTTACTAAACTAGAAGTTGCAATACGATTATTCTTTCTCTCTTTACATACACTCCTCCACTACGAGAACCTATGAGTGAAAACCTGGAGACTATTATGATAGTCTCAGTCTATGGGTGAACGACATAGAACTATTGTGATAGTTCTATCCAAGCACCACGATCTACTCTTCTCACTATCTAACCAGATAGTATCCGAGTCCTTCAAAACAAGCAAACCAGTCTCATACTATCTGAAGAGATAGTACCACCCTACAGCTGGGTACAAGAAAACAATACTCGCTTAGGCAGAAGACAACTGTCGTTGCCTGTTGCATGAACTTGCATCCCGGATTAACAATAGGACTGTTCCAATTATAAACTTAATTTCTTGTATTACTTTTCCCTTTATTCTTTCTTTCTTTTTTTCCTTGTTTTTTATATCTGGTGTATTTTATTTCTAGCTAAAATACATGCATGCAGCTTGCGCTATGGCATATAAACACCCTAGTTCCAAAAAACATCCTTTTACCCCTGGGAAAAAGTGAACCCCCCATGTTCCTCTGGTATGGGACCAACCACACATCTCATGCCAGCAAGGCTGGTCTCCCCGGAGAGGTTAAGAACAACCAAAACAACCTGAGCAGGAGAGATCAGGAAAACTCATGTTACGATTGCAAACAAAAAACTCAAATAAAACAAATAACCACTATGCTGGAGTCCCTTCACAGGCGGGTTCAAAGCAAAATTTATCCCAAGAGATCTAAGAATATTCCCAGATTGCAGTCCTGTAGATACTCAACCACTAGTAAAAGAAGAAGGCAGTGTAATACTATCTTTCCTAGCCTGAGGCAGAGCTTGTAAGGACTCTGGCTGAGTTCTATGAAGGGTAGAGCAGTAAGGTACTAGCTAAAGGATTGTGGAGGCAGAAGGTACTACGTGGTAGTAGAGAGAGGAGACGTAGGGTGCTAGCCAGGGGAGCGGAGCCATAGGATACAAGGGTAGCAGCTGGCACTTGCTTTTAAAATAAGGTATTATACCTAAGTTTCCAACATAGCAAAGAACTACAACCAAAACAACAATAACTTTAGCTTCTAAACAGCAATTCTGAAGTTAACAAGACCTTTAAAATCAAGAATCCTGACTTGCATAGTTGCAACAAGAGGGAAAGAGAAGAAATGGACTGTGGTTTTGGTTTTATTTTCTTATTTTCTAAGATAAAGATATTTATTGTAGAAATTTGTACTTTATCCCATACGGTTGCATCACCAGGTTGTATGTATCATAACTTATTTTAAGCCTAAGTATGATTCTGTATGAAGTGTAAGGCAGGAGGGGTAGACTCAAAAACAAAGAAACTATTGGAATTTTGTGTATCTCTGACAAGGAAGTCTCGGAAGATAGGAGATGAGGAAAGTTGACTCGCCAGTTGAAATGTTTTCCCTTACTACAAACTGTGTTTCCAACCATCTCTTGCAAAGTAGTTGAGTGTTGCCGACTGTGGAACTGCTAAGTGAGGTTTAGTAGAACTGAGAGGTGTAGAGAACACCAGGCATTACATAGGCCAGGAGGGTAGAGATGGGTTTACAAGAAGGCCAGGCCTTAGAAGAAGAATTAAATGAAGGGTCTCAAAGGCAAGGGAAAGTGGGTAGAAACAGAGTCTGTACTCCGGCCTTGGAGGTGCAGGCTGGGAAAGTGGTGATAATTTCCTGGTATTGGGGTATCCCTCAATTGGAAGTAAATTTCAATCACTAGAGGTGTAGAGGAGATAGAGGCTTGCCTTTGTTCGTTCTCCTTGATTTATAAACTAGTATAGGTCTAAGGACTCTGAAAATCTTGTTACTAGAAAGTATCAATCTCATTGACAGTAGCTGGTTCATGGGTAATGTAATTTAATGTAATTGTTAGGAATATGGGAAAAGCATGGCTTTTCCACCTATTTTTGAGTACCCTGGGGTTACTCTACCTTCACCCTGTGAAGCTAACACCCCCCTCTAGCCCCGGCGTTGGGACAGCACGACAACACCAGACAGCATCTTAGTTGCGTCTTAACAGCAAAGGACACTATCACTGGAACCTATCACAGAACACCGTATACGCCGCGGCCGTCCCTCCGACCAAATGCTGTTCACAGGATATATGAGAGGTGACCTTGGGCGAGCTTATGCAAGTGTCCCAGGTGAAATTGGTTGATGTCGTATAAGGTTACAGACATAGCGGGATGGCACAGGAAACTATGTTACTCAGATAACAGGACGTTTTCGTCCTGTCTACTCTGGAATGAAATGAGAGTATAACCGCACGCACAACAATGGTACATTACCATTTAGGACTATTCGGTAAGGAAGGACTATGAGAGAATTGTGCCACTGGTACGATCCGGACTGATATTCTGACCGAAGCCTAGACACAGGAAGATGGAGTGATCTCTGCTAGAGTGATAGGCCCGACTACGAAGTCGGCCACTTTGTTCGTTCGATGATGAGGACACTGTGTAGCATGCAGACAAGTTTCGGTTCTTCCTGAGGGAAGAAGGATTGTGAACTCTGATGGGGACGTGGTGCCACAACAGAAGAATCAATAGCTCTTCAGTCTCGAAGTCAAAGGTGCTGGGATTATATTCAGGGTCAAACGGTGTTTGCACTACGAGGAAATGTTCGGAATCGTTAGCAGGTACTTAGTTAGTATGGTACATACTTGTAGGCCGCGCACTCTATCGACGTGGGATATAAATACAGAAGTGCCTCCCGAGCTTTACTGAAATCATCACGCTACGGAGAAGAGACCTTATCAATATAATAAGTTATTACTAGAAAAATCTTTATCACTATTTTACGCACGTTTATATTGAGCCTTCCTAGACACATCTCCGTCGATGATAAAGTACCTTGGTCTTACCCATCTCGCTTCTTCTTAGAGATCTGGTACCACCTAACAATAATTTAATTCAATCTACAGCTACTGGTGAAAATTTTTCGTGAATGGCTAACTAAGCAATACTGTAGAAAGTCTTAAGTACAGATCATAGTTGCGCATGTTTGTATCAAGCGTGAATTCCCAGCCATGCCTTCAGAACCAAAAACCCAGCAAAGAGAAACGTCTGTGGTACTTGGGGGAATGGTGATTGCCTTCTTTTGGTACAGTCATAATTATTCTTTTGTTGCAAGACTTGTGAAATAATCAGAGAGAACAATGCAGACATTTCTAAACTAACGATCAGAACGCGGTCATATTCCGAAGCTTCCTGGTTCTGGATAGCCCTCAAAACTGACTGGGTGTGATAAAAGCTGCATTAAATGTGATTGGAGGAAGGATCCATTCCAATCAATGGAGGAACTGTATGCTATACTTAGTATTCTAGTAGAGTCTGATTGATGATGTAGTAAGTGACTCAGAATAGCTTCACCGGAATGTATTTCCACATATCAGTATATCAATCCTTGAGTGCTACCTGCATGGTTAGAATCTTGGGAAATGGGAAGCCAAGCAGCAGGTGAAGCTTAACAAGATGTACGCAACCAAAAGACCCCTATGGGCAAGAGAGCACAGGAACTAGACTCTGACAGATTGGTATCATATTATCGGATGTGATGAGTATACGGTGGAAAAAGGGGGAACCATTAGGTAGTGGTAGGTATTCCGCCATCCATAGGAGACTCAGAAGTGGCTACCAGAGTGTTGTGATTCTAATCCAAAGCACAAAAGTGGCTCATCGATGGTTTGAGCTTATTTCTCTAGATTGGAGCATGGGGAGCTTCCTTGACTTCTTGATAGAAAGACCATGAATGTCAAATATTACATCAACATCGTCTTGAGACAGCCACTTCCATTCTGGCAATACCTATTAGGAATACAGTTAGAGTCACTTTTCATGCAGGATGGTGCCCATGCCCATACTACAAAGACATACATAGTCTTCCTTGAAGAACACCGTATTATCCTCTACAACCATCCTTCATACTCTTCCAATCTCAACCCAATCTAGCATATTTGGGTCCACATGAAGCGTCCATTGCATAGAATCTATCCTGATGTGGTTAATCTACAACAATGTCCACAGGCAATCCAACGGCGATTGGCTGAAATCTTGGCCAATGTGTGGAAGAAGATACCGGAGAGGGATTTTGTGGCAATTCTCAATTCAATGCCTGACAGGGTACAGGTGTTTATCGATGCCATGTGGTTGTACACAAAATACTTGTAATAGCATTCCTTCAAGTTGTACAGCTTTGGCGGGATCATGATATATATCTGATGATATAATTAAGCTGGGTATTGTAAGCAGAATTGCAAACACTTTTGACTGGTGACTATATGATTGAGTAGTCCCTTTCTCCTAAATTATATGAAACTATTACTCAATAACTACAGTGAATAAAACTTATTTTAGGACTTGAACAACAGGCATACAGAAATCATTTTTTGATTATTCAGTGCCCTTAACTTGATTACATAAAGTATTACATTTTCCAGCTCCATTAGTACATGCTCTACATGATATGCACCAAATCTAGTCCAAGCTACTAGTAGAGAGCTTCCTGTATTGTGCATCAAGCATTACACATACCACAACCACCGCTTAGGTGCTTTAAACTGGACTTCGCGCCGTAACCTATGCTACCCCTGTCACCATGGGGTCCTGAGTGAGCTGGCATCAGAGTGTCACTATCAGTTGCAACGGACACCTACTCGGGGCGAGAAGCAGGGAATAAAGAACCCACTCGTCAAACCCCATTCTGTTGCTCCCATAGAGCATGAGTCTCCGCTATTGTGACCCGAAAATTGACGGACTGGAAAAGCGGGGAGATGCACAAGAAATCAGATCGCTAAGCTCTTCCTACACTACATGGTCAATAGTGGAAATCTGAAAATTGAAGGGTACAGAGGCTAGGTGAAGGAGGGATTTTCTGCCTCAATAACTATTTTTGTACTTAGTTCTTTGATGTTATTTGACGGAATGTGGTGTTGACCTATAGGATTGTATCCTTTATCAATCGTTGGGCACTAGAGGTATTTAAATTATTTATGTTGGCAAGACTGGGAGTGTATCCAAGGACAGAATTGAATAAAAATTGGTGCTGGCCTGACAGTTGTGTGCTCAGAAAATAAGCTAAAGACTTTTGCGATTCTTCTCACTGCAGTAAGACCAATTTTCCCCTTTTCAATAGTGCTTAACCTGCCAGGCCTGATATAATGCTCGCCTGCATCCGAATTAAAAGTTTACCTTTCCCTAATAGGGTCCTTTGATAAGCAGACAGCTGACAAAACGCATCAACATTGCAGGTTTTTTCCAACCAATATATTTCCAAGGATATCTTGAAACTCAGTTTTCGATTTTTTGAAAAAAGATATGATGTCTGAGGTATGGCATACATTTACCTCAGGTTATTGTGTGAAGTTTGTGCCGGGCTATAAATATACAAACTTGGTTAGGAGTGTTCCCCTGTATCTTTCCCATCCAAAAACTGTTGTCTTGGTAGGAATTAATAGCTTGTGGGAAAGGACATTCCGCCCCTCATTTCTCCAGGAGAATTAGAGAGAAAAGCCCTGAACTTTATTTTTGTGGGTGCTATTATAGCAATCAATTATTTTCAAGTTGTCCCCACCTATGGTGGTTGGGTAATCGTATGATAGTTCAAATTCGCAACTTTCGTGTTGTGGGGTCTCTTTGGTCACCAACTTACTCCGGGTGACAAGTTATGATCGCTGATATACTTGACAATATCTGTCATCCAATGCCAACTCGATATCTGGTGAAAAAGAAACCTAGGACGTTTCCAGTCGCAATCAGAATACCCAAAGCCAGTTTTTAAACAAAGCTTTAACCCCAGTCACAGGAAATGGGGGAAAAATTGTTTCCAGACTTTGATGAGCCTGAGGAGTCAGCTGGGTAGTTTGTGGGCTAATCATGTCATCCTCTTCCTCGCTTTAAATGGAGGAGATAAAGAAAATAAGGGAGGGCATTTAGTAATACTACCTGGCGCCCCACATTATGATGCACTGCTACTATTAGCTGGAAAAAACTGGAAACTCGGTTTTACGGGTTTTACGGGTTTTACGGGTTTTACGGGGTTTTTTTTTCTAGTCTAATAGGTGGATGGCGCAGGAGATATAAAGCCTGAACAATAGAGAAGGAGCGGTGGAGTGGAGGCTAAAGAGCGGAGAAGGTCGCTGGGTTAATGGTGTTGCCCGACCGGGGAGAGAAGGGGGACTAGTTTAAAAGTCCTTAAGCCAGCGCATGTTTTCTAGAGAATGGACAATCGTTTCTACATCTCCGGGAGGGAAGAAAAAAATTTATAGTCACCCACTTTATTTTTCTTTCTCGCCGGCTTTTTCTTGGGGTTTTTGGTGGGCGGGCGGGTTAAGTCTCTTCTTCTATTTCTCTTCTATGTAGCCTTTTTCCCTTCCTTCTAGGGGAAAATCCTTTTTGTTTTGAAGGTCTCCGGATCGGCATTGACACCGGGGATTGCGTTTTCAGTACCCAGCGTAGTTCCTATTTTGGGTTATTATGGCAAACCGGCCAGGGGACTAGGAGATGAAGTGATGTCACTGATGTGTATGCTGAGAGGTTTTTACTCAACATATGCAACGGCTAAATATGAATTAAGCCAAGCATTATGGATGGCAGATATCTCAAGAAGCCAACTGCTGTATCACCAGGTCGCAAAATATCCAAACCCTTAGAGAATTTGCTGCCCTAAGTGAGGAAGCTTTTGCTTTCTTGAGCCATTTTCAGCATGTACGAGGTTGGAAATGTCTGGTGATTCTTGAAAATGGGGCGCATTGGGGAGTGGAGGGAAAGGGAGGGAGAGAGGGGCATTTTCCGGAAGTATTGGTGTTCGCCCTCCTGTGTATTTTCCGTCCTTTCGAAACCCCTTGGTTTAATATCCTTTATAGCGGATAGGGGGGAGGCTATTCAGCCATAAGTATTACAAAACCTTACCATCAAGTTTTGGGCGAAGCTAATAAAATCAAAATGCCCCACCTCAAATACGATCGCATTCAATCGTTCCACCACCATGTCTTCAAACAACAGCCAAAACGAAATATATACAAACCTCCAAGTCAAGTACAGCCATCAGGATTTCATCAACTCCTCTGCCAGCCCCTATATCGTTATGAGGTGCAGATTGCGGGAATCGAAGAGAGCGGGAGAGGGAATTAAGACAGGGGTGATAAGATCTGTGGATTATGGAAATCGTATCTTGCTTCTTTCCTATCTATAGCGAAGCGGAAGGTTTATATAGGAAAATACAACAATATTTCCTAGGCCCACGTTCCTGCCTTCAGGGCAGCGAGGAAATACCAAGAACTCCCTTGATCTCAGAAATGCTTCCGGAGATGCTCATACAACAGCGGAGTTCCGGTCGCCTTTTTTGCTAGTATTCCAATTGATCCTCCGTTAACATTGCCGGCCATATATGCGACTCAGCACATATAGTATATAAACCAGGTATACCTGTTCAAAATGTGAACGCCAGGGGCACAATCTATTCTATGTGGATAATACTGTGCAAGTGTGAGGGGGATTGCGAGGCACGCTTGGTGAGGAGTAGAGAGCAGATTTGGTAGGAGTTCTGGTTCTTAATTATTCCAAAACAGGTGGGCGGTAGCAAGCATATTTATACAAAAGTGTGCGCCCATATTTATGAAAGAAATATAGGGAAAAATATGTAAGAAACATAAGTGCGAACATGTTTGACCCTGAAATCCTGCCAAGTAATCCTAAACAATGTGCATGAAACTATAAGGGTGTGATGTGAATATTAGAAATATCATGACCAATAATAGTGCATAAGAGATGCATAAAATCCTTAACACCGGATAGAAAAGCACATGTTAAATCCCCTAATATTATCCCAAAACAATCAATAAAACACAGTAATATATATCTTAGCTGTAGTAATGTAAGCGGTGTACAGGTGGAGCCGAAACACAAACTAAGTAAAAGAATACACCGTAGTGTTATGAAATGCACCTAGGAAATAACGTAATTTACGGGGATGCGGCTCACGACAGGGATCCGGCTCACCCATAGCAATCATTGGAAAATCAAATCTACATTTGATTATCACAACAAATAAATGAGGTACAACCCTGAGAATCCAGCCACAGGTACTTTGAAATATAGAGAATCTGAAAATCTAGTTTTTATTTCCTGATGATAAA
>Ga0307517_10001562_pt1 | contig 38185 bp, 27 predicted proteins | sample 23_EM_MG_FD_194515 | JGI IMG/M metagenome (GOLD analysis project Ga0307517, IMG submission 194515) | Populus trichocarpa ectomycorrhiza microbial communities from riparian zone in the Pacific Northwest, United States - 23_EM | ecosystem: Host-associated > Plants > Roots > Unclassified | place...
AAGACGAGAAATAGAATTTTCTATAGAGGTACTACCTGGTACTATGCCCACATCCCGAGCTCCCTATAGAATGGCACCAGTAGAGTTAGCTGAATTGAAGGTGCAATTACAAGAGCTACTAGATAAATGATTCATTAGGCCAAGTAATTCCCCTTGGGGAGCCCCTATATTGTTTGTCAAAAAGAAGGATGGTACCTTCAGGCTTTGCATAGACTATAGACAGTTAACAAGTTGACAGTAAAGAATAAGTATCCGCTTCCTCGGATAGATGATTTGTTTGATCAATTTAAGGGAGCACAAGTATTTTCTAAGATAGATCTGAGATCGAGATACCATCAACTGAGAATCAAGGAACGGGATGTACCAAAGACTGCTTTTAGAACTCGATACAGGCATTATGAATTTTTAGTGATGCCTTTTGGGTTGACTAATGCCCCTGCAATGTTCTTGGATTTGATGAATCGAGTGTTTAAATCCTATTTAGACAAGTATGTAGTGGTGTTTATTGATGATATCTTGGTATATTCCAAATCTTTGACGGATCATGAGCAACACTTAAGGAATGTTTTACAAGTGTTACGAGAAAACCAGTTGTATGCCAAACTAAGCAAATGTGATTTCTGGTTAGATAGGGTAATTTTCTTAGGACATGTAGTTTCAGTAGAAGGCATATTTATAGATCCCAGGAAAATTGAAGCTATACTGAAATGGGAGAGACCCACCAATGTGACTGAGATTCGATCTAGGGCTGGCCGGGTACTACAGGAGATTTATAGAAGGCTTTTCAGCTATAGCCTCTCCAATGACCAAATTAACTCGAAAGGAAGTTAAGTTTGAATGGTCTAAGGAATGTGAGCAAAGCTTTCAAGAACTCAAGAAGAGGCTAACCACTGCTCTAGTACTGACATTACCTGAAGGACAAGAAGGATTCATAGTATACAGTGATGCATCAAACAAAGGACTGGGGTATATGTTAATGCAAAAGGGGAAGGTGATTGCTTATGCTTCAAGACAATTAAAACCTCATGAAGTAAACTACCTAGTGCATGATTTAGAGTTAGCAGCATTAGTTTTTGCATTAAGAATATGAAGACATTACTTGTATGGAGCTCAAGTACAAATTTTTACAAATCATAAGAGTTTGAAGTACTTGATGTCCTAGAGAGAATTAAATATGCGACAAAGAAGGTGGATAGAATTGATAAAAGATTATGACTATGTTATTGATTATCACCCTGGGAAGGCAAATATTGTAGCAGATGCCTTAAGCAGAAAGAACAAGGCAGTGATTGGTGGGATGACAGTTAACAATGTAAAAGAATTGATAGAGTTGGGGGAATTGAGGACACGGATGGGTGTGGGACTTAATGGATCTCTACTAGCTCAAATGGTAGCCCGACCAATGTTATGGGATAAGATCTTAGAAGCTCAGAAGAACGATGTGAAAGCGGAGAAGATAAAGGGTGAGATAAAGCTAAAACAGGAGACCCTATTTCAGTTAAGGGAAGACGGAATACTGGCTATGCAGAAACGGGTTTACATACCAGAGGATAAAGACTTGAAAGAAAACATTCTGAGTGAACACATGAATCACGGCTTACAGTGCATCCTGGGAGCACAAAGATGTTCAAATATCTAAAAGAATATTATTGGTGGCCAATGATGAAGAAGGAGATAGCTGAATATGTGGCAAAGTGTGTTATTTGTCAGCAGGTCAAAGTGGAGCATAAGAGACCCGCGGGAGAACTACAACCACTCCCAATTCCAGAATGGAAATGGGAAAATATTACCATGGATTTTGTGTCCGAACTTCCAAAAAGTAAAAAGGGGAATGATGCAATCTGGGTGATTGTCAATAGATTGACCAAGTCTGCCCTGTTTTTACCAATGAAAATGACAGATTCGGTAGATAAATTGGCAAAACTATATGTAAGTGAAGTAGTTCGGCTTCATGGAGTTCCAGTATCCATAATATCAGATCGGGGTCCTAGATTTACATCAAAGTTGTGGCCTAGTTTGTAACAAGCTTTAGGAACTAAAATGAATTTAAGCACGACCTTCCACCCACAGACAGACGGACAGTCCGAGAGAACGATACAAGTGTTAGAAGATTTATTAAGATCGTGCATCTTAGATTTTGGAGGACAATGGGAAGATCACTTATCATTGGTAGAATTTACTTATAACAACAGCTATCAAGCGACAATTGGGATGGCGCCATATGAAGCCTTATATGGAAGAAGATGTCGTACACCACTGTGCTGGGAGGAAGTAGGAGAAAGAAAGCTATTAGGGTCTGAATTGGTGAAGGTGACTATGGGAAAAGTGAGAATGATTCAAGATAGAATGAAAGGGGCTCAGGATAGACAGAAGAGCTATGCAGACAATAGAAGAAGACCGTTGGAATTTGAAGTAGGAGACCAAGTATACTTGAAGGTTGCCCCATGGAAAAATATTATTCGTTTTGGAATGAAAGGCAACTTAGCACCCAGATATATAGGTCCATTCGAAGTGGTGCAGAGGATTGGGCCAGTTGCTTACATATTGGTGTTGCCCCCACATCTATCAAAGATACACAATGTGTTTCATGCATCTTTACTTCGAAAGGCAAAAATAGATCCAAAAAGACTTTTGCCGCAAATTCCGGCATAAGTCAAGGAGGACTTGACCTTAGAAGTAAAACCAATAAAAATACTAGATAGGAGTGAAAAAGAGCTAAGAAATAAGAAGGTTGCCTTGGTCAAGATCTTATGGAGAAACTCACAAATGGAAGAAGACACGTGGGAAAGAGAGTCAGAAATGAAAAGGAAATATCCAAACTTATTCATTGAAGTAGGTAAGAAATTCAAATTTCGTGGACTAAATTTTATTAGGAGAGGAGAATGTGAAACCTTGAAAAATAAAATAAAAATAAAAATATTTCTCAAATTGAATAGTTTCACGCTTTTGAGCAGAACGCTCAATCCGACCGTTAGATCAAACTGAAATTTTATGAGAAATCTTATAACATATAATCCTACATTTGATTAAAATTTTAGAGCAATCCAAGTTCAGGAAGATATTTTAAAAATTGTTAATAGTCGGATAGTAAATAACATAAAATTCACCAATGGCAGTTTTGTAAATACCTGATGAGCTGGCAAAGTCCAGCAATTTATTCTCCCTTATTTTGACGCCAAAAACAAAGGTAACAGAGGGATGAAAATAGAGGTAACAGAGGGATGAAACAGAGGGAGAGAAAAGGAGGGAAAAACGCATGAAAAAAAAATTACCTTGAGAGAAAGAGTAGAAATTGTGTAGAATCAAGGATTTAAAAAGTGTAAATCACCAAATCACTTCCTCAAGTGAGGATTTAAGAAGAAAACTAAGTGAGGGAGAAGGGTGAGAAAGGGGTCGTAAGTCATGGCAAAGAAGAAAAATTGAAGGGGAGGAAAAACATCACCAGGTTAGCTTTCGAAGTTCATTTTAGTGTTGGGTAATGAGTTCTAAGTTGTTTAAACAAGTTTGGGTGAAAAGAAATAGATTAATGCATTGTTCTTAGATTTCTTGAATTAAGGTTCTTAGGAGAGAATTTACGGAAAAATGTGAAATTGTTGAAATTGATACATTGTGTTAGGATGGATTGATAATGATGCAAAATAATGAAGGATGGAAGAAAAAAAAAACAACAATGCTGGTTACATTTGAAATAAAAGAGGAAGAGCATGGAATGTTATAAATCTTGTATAATTAATTGTGTGAATTACATTGGTGAAGCTATTTGATTTACTGATTTCAGGACAGCATATTACTGTAGGGGCTTTGATTCAGGATTTTGAAAATGTGTTTTTATTTTGCATTCATTATTGGGAGGTACTATCATGGTGGTGGTAATCTTATCAAATCATTTCATATCATTGCAGCTTGCAACAAAGTTCCGTAATAGTGGGCAAACCTGTGTTTGTGCAAACAGAATAATTGTGCAAGAGGGTATCTAACTATAGAATTACAGCCCTGATTTTACCCCTTAATTCTAATTGTATATATAGTGTTGAAATATGTAACGTGACAATGAAATTATATACATGTTACAATTCTGGATATGAATATTGTAAGCATACCTTCCTTATATTTATAGGAGGAGCATTCGTGGCTGGAACCATAGTGGAGCGAGCTCGAACACCTGGAGCTTTAGGTAGGTGTTTTGCTCTTTAACTATGTAAAAATTATTGTAGTTGTTCTTTGGTTTTTTTTATATGTGATTGGGTTGTCTTTGTTATTTACATTTGATAATAATTAGAACTGAATTGTGTCATAGTTGTAAGAGAATGATGAGAGCACATGGTTAAGAATGAAGAGAATTATGAAAGAGTTTCCATATGTACACCAATGTTGGTGTCATGAGTGTTTCCGGAAAATAATAATAATAATAATAATAATAAAATTATGAAAGAGTTTCCATATTGCAAAAGAAACTTGGATTCGGGAGTCTGAAATGATGAAAAAGAATGCAGAAATTGCTTCATAGATAGGTATGAATCTTAAATTTCGAGAACGAAATTTTATAAGGAGGGAAAAATGTAAACCCTCAGTTATAGTTTTTCTAGGTATTTAAAAGATGAGAAATTTAACCAATAGTAAAATGGGTTAAATTAAATTAAAGAAACCTAAATGAAGATAAAAATAGTGAAATTAATGAAATGAAAAGTGAATATAGTACTAAATTATTGAAAAGAAAAACATTTGTGAGGACAAAATGAATACATAAGATCAAGAGAGGTTAATATTCAAATAACAGAAGGTTGGGAGTTTATGTACAAATGATAAAAAAGGGTGTGGATAAATGTACAATTAACAAGATGTTAGAACTATAAATATCATTTTATTTTCTCTCTTGGAGGGGGGGCAAGAGTAAGAAAGAGTTTAGAGAGAGACTGGAGAGAAGACATTGATGGCAGAACATCCGACACCTATAACTCCACCTTCCACCATTGGATCAGAACAATATTCGGATATGTTGTTCCCATCCATGTCATGTACATTGTCACCGAAGGGATTTTCTATATCAGTCGCCGTTTGAGAGATATCGAGGGAGGAAAATATCAGGGAAAATACACTTCTGGACAGTCTTCTTTACTGTCTGTTTTCTCCTTCGGCCACCGTTGGATTAGGCTATAATTTGGATATGTTATTCTTCTTGATTCTGTCTAGATTCTGAACGGTGGAGATCTGAAATAAACAATCGGTATAGAAGTTTTGTATCTCGCACAGTAGGTCTGCAAGTTTGAGGTCAGTTCGGTTAAACCCATATTTGTGGAAATTTCACCATTTGATGAAGTTAATATTTGGTATGTTATACTCGTAATAATGCATTATAACTTGACAGTATGGATTGTTTGGAATATTATTCGTTTGTTATTTATGGTTGATTGAAACTGTTGTCAAGGATTGTGTTTAGAAGAATATTGTTCAGAAAGTTTGTAAAATCGATAAGAATGTTTTATTTTGACGTTAAAGAAGGAAGATTGAAATAAATAAGATAAATTGACTCTTATAAAGATTTTTTATATATATATACTCTTAAACGATATGTGATATGGCTAGGGATTGAGATAAAAGAGAAAAAGTTAAATTGTGGATGTTGTGTGTAAATGGAAAGGCTGATGAATCTGGACAGAATCGTCTCCTGACTTTTGAAGAGAATTCGAGTAGAAGGATGAGAGAATTAGGATCAAGTTTCTTCATAGTAATTGTAGTTTTGGATGTTAGCTAACTAAGGAAATTGGTCTTGCTCAATATGGAGCTGTAGAACCCCAGCTATGGGTCATCAACCGAGATTGGGTCCTAACAGACCTTGTAGGGTAATGTTTGTTGATGAGCAATTTTGACTATCTCAGAGGCAGAACTGAGTTCTCCTTCCTTCAGAGAACTTGTAGCCTCATGTATTAGCTTTCCAACGAGACTAATCTCACTTGAAACAGAGTTCTATAACTCTATATATAGTTAAAAATATGATGAGTGTTTGGACAGTAACAGTTCAATGTGTAGACAGTAACAGTTCAAATGTCTAGACAGTAACAATTCAAAGTTAGACAGTAACAGTTCGACAGGAACAATCCAATGTGTGGACAGTAACAGTTTAATGTGTGGACAGTAACAGTTCAAATGTCTAGACAGTAACAGTTCAAAGTTAGACAGTAACAGTTGGACAGTAATAGTTCAATGTGTAGACAGTAACAGTTCAAATGTCTAGACAGTAACAGTTGGACAGTAACAGTCCAATGTGTAGACACTAACAATTTAATTGTCTAAACAGTAACAGTTGGATAGTAACAATTGGAAATTGGACAGTAACAGTTCAAAGTTAGACAGTAACAGTAGACTTTCACGTGAATACTATTATATAAAAGAATTGAGTCATACGAACACTTTCACATTGAAATACTAACTCTGAAAATATACATGATATATGTATGTATGTTATTATGAGAAAATAAACATGCATAGAAAGTAACATATGAGTAATGGATGAATATGGATTCTCTGTAATATCGGCCTGAAGGAATGATAACTATGGTTGAATAAAGGATGACAACATTAATGGGTGTAATGAGAAAAACATAAGATATAGAGAAAGAAATGATTGAAAGAAAGATTTATTAGCTATTGATATGATTATTATAAAACATATCCTTGAATGAGAAAAATTTATGAGATGAGTCTGTGACTGCAGGAGGGACCACCGGTGTGGTGCAACAGCAGCAACAGGGAAGCACGAGTAGAGCTTCTACTGCAGGTAGGTGACTTTCACCTTCCTTTTAAATAATATTGAATAATGAAAATATTTTATCATGAATGTTACTGTATTGTGTTAATTCAGATATCAGACTGTCAAATGCTTAAATGTTAACAGATTAGCTTTGACTAATGGCATCCGAAGGGATGGCCGGGAAAAATAAATGATTAGTTGTGGCTATGCATCCGAAGGGATGACCGGGACAAACAATTGATTAGTTTCGGCTAATGGCATCAGAAGGGATGATGGGGACAAATGAATGATTAGCTTCGGCTAATTGCATCCGAATGGATGACCGGGACAAACAATTGATTAACTTCGGCTAATGGCATCCGAAGGGATAACCGGAACAAACGAATGATTAGCTTTAGCTAATGGCATCCGAAAGGATGGCCGGGACAAATGAATGATTAGTTTTGGCTAATTGCATCCGAAGGGATGACTGGGACAAACAATTGATTAGCTTTGGCTAATGGCATCCGAATGGATGACTGGGACAAATGAATGATTAGTGTTGGCTAATGGCATCCGAATGGATGACCGGGACAAATGGATGATTAACTTTGGCTAATGGCAATGGCATCCGAAGGGATTGCCGGGACAAACGGCATCCGAATGGATGACCGGGACAAATGAATGATTAAACAATTGATTAACTTTGGCTAATGGCATCTGAATAGATGACCGGGACAAATGAATGATTAGCTTTGGCTAAGAGCATCCGAATGGACGACCGAGACAAACGGTTGATTAGCTTTGGCTGATGGCATTCGAAGGGGATGGCTGGGGTGAGTGAACAGTTAACCTCGACAAATGATGTCTTAAGATAATGGCCGGATTTAAGATTATGGCTGATTGTAAAAATGGTTACATATATATGTACTGCAAGTTATGTATACCAAGAACATGAAGAAACTACAAATGTCACGCTTCAAACATGAGATAATGTTAATGCTTCATTAAACTGCCAGACCGTTTTCTTATTATTATTAAGTAATTATATTCTTGTAAATGTTTTGTACTGCAGTAGGGACGTCATACCAACAAGGTGCCTAGAAAACCCAATACACGAGAACCTACTTTTGCAAAGAATCATGTAGTTGCATTCTAAATCATGATGTTTTTTATATGAATCAATGTACTGAATGTATAACTATTATTAAATCCTTTTAGATTAAATTCGTGAAGACTATTTGTAGGATAGAATACAAACTCATGTCTATGCATGTATATTTTAAATGCGAACTTCTACATGCAAACATAATATTATAAGTTTATGTAAGATTTACTTTTAAATGAAATGTTGATTGTGTATTGATGTATGGATTGTATATTGATGATGTGAAGAGAACATGTTTTCCGATTACCGACACGATGTGTGTCAAGTACAAAAAAAAAATTACTGTTGTTTTGGGCTTGAAAAGCCAGGATGTTACACATATTGTTGGATCAAATTAAAATTTTAACAGAAAATTATGAAGGTCTTATTTCATATTTAGTTAAAATATCAAAAAATAAAATATTAGAAATCAACAAGTCATTCAAATAAGGCTCACGAGTTACTGTGCGAGATTATCTTTATTTTCTTTATTGTATTTGGGTTTTTTTTCTATTTAGCTTAAAACTTTTAATTTAATTAGTATTTTACTATTTAAGAATCCTAATGCTAAATGAATTCTATTAATTATATAAGTTTTAATTAGAAATCATTTCTCATTAAAGATTTAAGACTAATGTAAATAGAGGTATCTAGTTTATTTTGTAAAAAACATTATTATTAAGACTTTTAATAAAACAGAGTTTTCTCTAAATTTATGTATAGCTTAGGTCTGTAACTTTTGAGCTTGAGAACCCTAACTATTAACCATACTATATGCCGCATCAATTGGTATCAAAGCAAGTTGACCTCTTTGATAGACGAAGACGGTAGCAACCCACTTCGTTATGTATGAGTGGAGGCTTTTTGGAACGATGTGCGAGCTCAGGAGCAAAAAATAGATTGTTTGGAGCAAACCATAATAGATTTAGCTCGGCTAATGGGTATCGCAAATAGGGATCATGAAGAGGAGAGTAACTTGCTAAAAAGTAGGGACATATCGTACACAAATTTTCTTGTGGTACTAGAGAATGATGATTTGAATTTCTAGACTATAGAACTCGTATTATTATGTCTTTAGTTTCATCTTGGCAAGATTTGAGACAATCATTAATTTTGAAGTTTATAAAAATGATTATGAAGAGATTTTATATTGAGTAGATAATTTAATATATTATTATTATTTGCCTTATGTTCAACATTCTCAAACAACGAAGAAAAACATGGAGGAGTTTGATGAATACAAAATTTCAAAGTTATCTAATCATGTTGAAGATAAATGAGATTAAAGAGGTTGTCGATGAACAATTTCAATCCTTTGATCTTAAGTTGGAGAAGCTAGTGGCAAACGATGATTTTTTAGTCATGGATTAAAATCTTACAAACAACAACATTGTAATTTTTGACAATTCTCTTAAAAATATTTTCAAATATTACCTTTAAGTTTCTTTATATTTAAAGGTTGAAGAATTGGAAGTCACAGATGATGATGAGGTCAAGCTAAAAAAAAAATGTATGGAGGAATTACAGGTGGACTTCATAGAAATAAAAAGTATAACATTAAACATGGAGTTTTCTTTAGCATGCGCACATCATAAACTAAAATTTGAAGTTCATTAGTCAAAGATATGCTACTTCGTGAAAATGTTAGCTATAATATTATATTTGAAATATTTATTCACTTGGAGTGGAAGAGTTCAATTCTTGATAGATAACTCGAGCTTGTTAGGCACGTCAAAACTAAGCTTCCAATTATTAATGTACTATGGCCGGGTTTTGTAAGGAAGTATAGGCTTGTGTTTGGTTCCTGACAAAATTAAGGGATAAGGCAATTCCGGGTTGCATAATACTCCATATTTCCTCCACTAAAACTAAAAATAATGTAGATTTCTAGACCAAGTAAACCTCAGCATTTCAGCATTGATGAAAGTATCATGAAATTTTATTTCATGGTTTGGTTATAGCATGACAAATTAAAAGAAGAAGAAGTTAAATAACGTATAGTAATTTACACATGTACTTCAAATATACATACAACTTTTATTTTCATAAGGAAATTTATCCTATATATTGATTTGTTCAGCTTTGCATTCTTGATGAGAAAGGTCATTTGGGAAGATTGATGGAGGATGAGAGAAGTGTTGGGGATTTCTCCCCCTGTGGATCGGTGGTGTTCATGATCATTGCCCAAAGAAGGCTAAGCACACTGACACAATATTTAACGTGGTTCGGCAAATCGCCTATATCCACGGGAGTAGTCTATATTATTAGAGACAGAGGAGAATCACATCCACTCAACTCCTATCTCTCATTGTTGCATAAGGCAGCTGCTGCATAAGGCAGCCCTTCTTTCTTTCTCTCTTCTTCTCTCTTTTATAGCTCTACTACTAGACTCTCTCCTTTTTTGTGCTGCACTCTTGGTGCCTATTTATAGGCTTCAATGACAGCTCTTGCTACATTTGTCAACAATGGTGGCTACTCTTTGTTAATGGTTGGTGCAACTTCTTTTGACATTAGCAGTTGCCACCAACAACCCACCATTGTAGCCTCCTTCTTTGACAATGTCAATAGGCTACAAATGCTGCATCAGCAGCCCTCTTTGACTCTCACAAGTTGGCCTTCTTTCTTTGACAATGACAACCATCTTCTTCTAGAGGATGGGCTGCAGATGTTACAATATAAGTGGCAATATTCCAACCATTTGTGTGTTGAACTGCTAAGTGGGATATTTTAATTCCCTTGAAGGAAGGCAAAATTAGGACACTCTGGACACTCGATCATGTGGACAATTAGAGGTGTAGAGTGAAAATTGACGAAGACCAATCTTGACGAATCTAAGCACTAGTAGTCTCGCCAGATGTTGAGAAATCAAGTATAAAACCAGGATATTTCAGATCACTTGTAAAGGAAGGCCGCAACAAAGCTAGCAAATGGTTGTATATATGGAAAGACAGTACGATGGATAGATATGGCCTACGAAGTTCTGTTTAGGAGATTGAGTTTTAAGCGGGATCAGTGTGACCCCTTCAATCTTTCCTGGGAACTTGCTTAGTGGAAGGAATATCCATACAATACTATTTTCGTATATATAGCAGTTTGTAATGAAACGGTTAAAGTCTAGCAAGACGACGGCACAAGGGAACAATTGAGTTCTGTATGTTCAAGGATCTGATGGAGTGGTGATTTCTCGAGGGTAGAATTGATGAAGACCCTAATAATGGAAGAGAAATACAGCAAGGGGATAAAGATTGACACCATATTTTGACTTGGATAGGTGTTGTGATAGGATGAGCTGCTGTCAAACATAAAAGCAAAGAATAGGGAGAATCTAAAGAACAGAAATTGCACGATGGCACACGAAGATTGTGCAGGAGTACCTGTGATCCAACGAGGTAATGTAATGAGACAACAAGTGCAAAGAGAAGAAGAGTTCTCAAATGAAGCTTAGAGCAGAGACTGTGTGAAAAGTTGTGTACAACAGGAAGTCTCTTGTGCTCTTAATGAGGACAACAGGCGAAGACCTTTCCAATGCATGCAAGAATGGAAAGAGAGCTGTTGCAGAGGCACCTAATTGAGGGGGTGCAAACGCCTGTGATAAAATGCGACTGCCTATAATGAAAGGCGAAGACACCAAAAAAGAGTTGGTGTGGGTAGAGTTATCAAGCAGAAAGGCGTAGAAGCTCCAAACATAGAAATCGAGATGGAGGATTGCGAGGAGTGTACCGCAACTCTCTTTCTATGTGATCAGTGGCAGTTAACTCTCTTATAGTCCACATAGTGGTAGAGAATTTTAGAGTAACTTTGAAGCATCTCAGCTGTAGGAGGACGAGACCGCCTATGAAAGGCGAAGACACCTTAGAAATATGATGGCTATGATATGAGTGGACACCTCAAGAGAAGGTGTGAGGGTCATGATAGGAGCCCAATTACAGAACGCCTCAAAGCCAATGTGATGGCAAGATATGAGTGGACATGTGTATGGATAGCCAATGAAGTGGCTATGATGAGTATAAATATAGATATGGATCAATCTTTAATGAGTTGCCCCCATGGTTAAAGGTGGAGAGCTACCTAGACTCTTATGACTAAGAGCGAGAAACTCACAGAGAAGTAAGTCGTGGTTCCTAGGGTGGAACAGAGGGCAGACACAACTCCGGGATGAGTAGACTCTTGGAAGAGTGGTGAGCTTGTGATCACATTGAAATACTCAGATAATGATTGTCACACTCGGAAATAGATATTTCCTTTTGAGAGTGGTGTTTGATTTTTACCCAAAAATAAAAATTGTCAAAATGATGTTTTGACCATACCACTGTGTAGAGAAGGAAGAGACGAGCACACTGGTGAAAACAGCGCAACATTTAAAAATCAGAAATGGATGCATGCGCCATCACGCGCTGGCGAGGCGTATGCCCGCCAGCGCCGACGCGCCCCACGTGTGCCATGCGTCTTCTTCGTCCGGATGGGCTGACCCGACCCACGTGACTAACCCGAATGAGGATGATGTCAGCATGGCGTCAGCATACACAGTTGGTATGCCATGTTAGCGCCTAGTCAGCTGACACGTCAGCACAGTAGACCCACCTGCCACGTCATCGGTCGTGAGCCAAGCTGTGAGCTGAGGTATAGGATCCAATGTAACTGATCCTACGTGCAACCGGATTTGAGATTGAATCTGGGTTGTTCATCAGGCCAGAATTGTGTTGATCAAATCTTAGTCGTCTGAAACGTGATTTGGACGATTTCAGACTTGTTTTCAGCTAATTTGATCGTTTCGGATGCAATGGTATGATTCGATCGTTGAGATTGAGACCGAAAGTGGTGGTAGTGAATTATTAAGAGAGATTGCCCGATCAGAAGGCATTTGTAGGTCATTATGGTGGTCGGTGTAGATGAAGAAGTAAGAAGACAATTGCCCACATAAATGGTGAATTATTAAGAGAGATTGTTGGGATATTGTCACTTATGTGCCAGCATCTGCAGTCTATCCTCTAGAAGAAGATGGTTGCCATTGTCAAAGAAAAAAGACTAACTTGTGAGAGTCAAATAGGGTTGGTGGTGCAATATTTGCAGCCTATTGACATTGTAAAAGAAGAAGGCTACAATGGTGGGTTGTTAGTGGCAGCTGCTAATGTCAAAAGAAGTTGCACCAACCATTAACAATGAGTAGTCACCATTGTTGACAAGTGTAGCAGGAGCTGTCATTGAAGCCTATAAATAGGCACCAAGAGTACAGCACAAAAAAAAGAGTCCAGTAGTAGAACTACAAAAGAGAGAAAGAAAGAAAGGCTGTCAGCAGTAGCCCTGCTGCCTTATTCAGCAATAAGAGATAGGAGTCGAGTTGAATGGATGTGATCATCTTCCGTATGTTGTATTCTTTCTATATCTCTAATAATATAGACTACTCCCGTAGATGTAGACAATTTATCGAATCATGTTAAATATTGTGTCAGTCTGCTTAGCTTTCAATGGGCAACTATCAGAACATTACCGGTCAGAATTCTCAATGAAAAAAGGAGGAGGAGCTTGCATGTAACAACTGATCTCTTTCAATCTGACTGCAGATGAAAAATGATATTTATTTTTTTCATCTGCCAAGCTTCAAGCAGGCCGAAAGAAGTTTCAGCGATAGCAAGAGAAAAATACCATTGGCTAGACTTCCTCAGTACTTTCCGTTGCTAACTTGAGATATTTTCTCCTTCGGCTAGCATTCCAACAAAAAACAAACACGAAACGATTGGAACATTATCTATGAACCAGATGTTCATATGCTTCTTGAATAATAATTTCCAATCAAAAGTTCAGTTAATTTAGATTTTTGCCAATTATATGAAGATAGACCAGATGTGATCATATGCTTCTTGAATCTTAATTAATTAGGAAAACATGAACAAAATAACATTTTAAAAAAAGAATGGCCAGAGAATAACAAGAAAAAAAAATATATCTTTTTTTGAAAAGCAATGGCCATGGAATCCCCTTTCCAGCACTAAAAGCAACAGCCAAAAACTAATGGCATCAAGAGCAAGTTAAGCCAAAGAAACACACCCTCCAATAATATAATCTGATCAATTATGCAGCAGCAAGTAGCAACAAGGAATTGCTTACCGTTGTAGATTGAACAGGAAAAGGGTCATCAAGATTGATGGTGGAGCTAATAGAAAGCTTGGCAATCTCATAAACAGCAGCATCTCGAACAGCAGTCACATCACTTGCTAAAGCCTCATAAGCAGCTTGAAAAGCCCGTTCCCAAAATCGAGGCAATCTTGTACCCCTACTGCTATGCGTGTACACGTCCCACATGCGCCACACCAGTTTCTTCTTCTCCTCCACTTCCTATTATACATGTTCAGTAATCAACCCCATAGAACAAATCAAATGCTAAATCTTTTGTTGTTTGTATTTTCAAAGAAAGAGACATGAAATCAATGAACAAGATCACATACGAGAATGTCGACATCATCTTGAGTTTGGAAGCCGAGGTTGTCAGGGTGTTGTGAGAGGTCACCAGTGGACCATTTGAGAGTAATAGAGCCAGTGAACATGGACCAGAAAGCAAGGAGGAGGATTGCAGATAAGACCCAGAATTTGTAACGAGTCTTACATAGTAGACTAGATTCTGAGCTTTCTCTCTTTACTACTGTTGTGGTGGTGGTGGTGGTTGGGGTGGAGGTGGAGGTGACTGTTGAAGGTATTGTTATGACTGTCGGTGCATCATCTTCGTTCATTTTCTGTGTAGTTTAGTTCACAAGCACTGTTACGCTTGAGAGGGAGCTGGTGGAGTGGAGAGAATTATTTAGGTGATGTTCTTGGTACTACTGAGTAGGTGGCCAGTCACAAGCGGTGTAAATGTGAGGGGGAATTTGGCCTAGCATTCAGACAGCAACTACCCACCAAGTGGATCCCACAGCGTTTGTGTTTTGATTTTTGGTGTAGAAAAATATTAGAAAAATAACAGCATTGAAATATAACTTATTAAGAATAGCCGATGAGAGTAACAATCACTTCAAAATTCAAGTTTTATTCAAATTAATTAATCTTTACAAAAATTAACTCCAATTTTATAAAAATCAACCAAAAAAAAAAGAAAAAATAGGTCATTTGAAGCATAGCAAGACTCAGTTTTTGACATATCTAGTACCGATAAAAAAATCTCAACAAGATGATTTTAACAATATATTAAAAGACCATCAAATAAAATCGTAACTGGTTAAGGGTTTTTTCATGGTTAATTACGATCTTATTTGATGGTTTAAGGTGTCATTATAATCATTTAGTCGAGATCTCTCTATCTGTAATGAAAGTGTAAAAAACATAACCCAAATGTGTCCTAGTGACACATTCTTTCTTTTCCTTTTTTTTTCTTGTATTTATTTTTCACTCCACACCTTTCTTGGTCATTAAATTTTGAATCTATCTCCATAAATTTTGAATACTTTTGTTCAAGTTAATTAATTTCTATAAAATATACATTTTGTTTTTGACTAAATAACTAATAACAATTGTGTACAAAACTGATATTAAAAAATATGATTATATAATTTCCTAAATATTTTTCATCTTATATTATTTTTCCAAAACCTTTATCAAAGTATGTTAATTTTCAAAAAAAAAAAATAATTCTAGTGGGCTATTGCTCCAATGGTATTTTAGAGAAGTTTCATGAGGACTTGACTATTTCTCCACCTGGATTAGGCGTTTGTTGACAAACTGGGCTCCTCAATAAAAAAAAAATTTTAATAAATAATAATACCGCTGATGAAATAACTAAATCAAATAAAATATTTAAATAACAAATGTTAAAAAAACTCATTAAAACTTTCTAAAGAGAACCGTTTGATAGGATTTCTTTTGCATATCATGACTACCGTCTAGCTTAGCATGGGAAAACATGTTATGCTACCAGTTTCTATTGATAAATATTAATTAATTAATTAATTAATTAATCATCCAAGGAGTGTCAATTTCATTATATTTTTAAATTTTATATAATAATTTAAATTTTATTGAGAAAATAGCAATTTCTTTTAAAAATAACATCAATATTACATCACCTGGACATTCAAATTAATAAGTGATCTAGTGGTAAGAGCTTGAGATTAAAAGGTTTGTTATCTATGTGGTTTCAGGTTCGAGCCATGTGATTGTTAATACGATGACCACTGGAGGCTTGCATAGTCGTTAACTTCAGGACCCGTGAAATTAGTCGAGATACGCGAAAGTTGGCCTGAAGACCAACTTTAATAAAAAAAAAATTAATAAATTCTCAAGAAGTTCCTTATTCCGAAGACATTTTTCATCACCCCCGTTTGGTTTTGTGACAAGCAGCTCAAAAAAAGATATCACTAAACATACCCTTTTCTTCTATACAATTTATATTTTTATATTTTTTCTCAATAATCTTCAAGTGAGAATTTGCTACATTTTAGTATAAAACGACCGCATGTTAGTTGATATTAATCATGTCAGCATGTAACACAGTCTCATGTGAGTAATAGAGCATAAATCAAATTTTAATCACTCAAGGAGGTAAAATAAAAGGTTAGATACTTAAATAAGATAAAAATAAAAGGTTGGGTACTAAAATTATAATATCTTCAAAGAATAATAATTAAAGGTTAAAACTTTAATAAATAAAATAAAAGGTTAGGCGCTCAAAACATATTAAAAATAGGAAGTTAATTGGAACTAAAATTGCATTTATATCGAAGCCAAAGCTTTGTTCCAAGGATTAAAAACTCTAGCAAGGTAGAAACTTATGACTCAGATTAAATCTAAATCTAAAATCTAGATTTTAGTTTCTAGCACCCTTAAAAAATAAAAGAGAGAGATAATCACTTCATTTTGAATATCAAAACACTCTAAACTCTTTAAAACAGGTCATCAAAAGTAAATTGTTAAAATTCAGATAATAAAAAAAATTTAGACGAAAAGATGCACACAATTGTCTACTATTATTAGAGATTCATCATGAAATTTCTAATCATGCCTATATTTTTAATTTTTATTCACCCCACGTACAATTAAAAGCTTAAAACAGTAAAAATTCAATAAAACATGATGATGAAATTTTCATTCGTGTATATAATTTTAATATTTGCTACAAATACAGTAAAAATGAAATATTTAAATTAAAGGATTTGTAAACTCTATGATGTTAATATCACCATATTAAAAATAAATGGATTCTTAAGTCAAATTTTGATAAGTTTAATTTTACAATACTAAAATATTAATATTAATACTAATACGAGATCATGGTTTTATTTAGTTTTTTTTTTTTGGAGTTTTTTTCGAGAGTTTTCAGATTATTTATCTTTGCATTTACTTATATTTATCTTTGCATTTACTTTATTTAATAAAATGACAAAATACATCCTCTTTTTTTCAATGTTCATTTTTTTTAATTCTTGAATAATGAGTTGAGTTTAATAGGTATTACACTTTATAATATGTTTTAATTTATTTGAACATTTTTTCTTTTTTCACAATATCATTATTTATATATTACATTAATTAAAAATTAAATTTTATATATTTTTTATTTAGTTTAATTGAGAATTTATTTTATTTTATTTTTAGCAGAAGTGATAAAATGGAGATTTGCAGGCCAGAGGAAAAAAATAAAGCCGGGAAAAAAAAATCATAGACAATTTTCATAAGTCCAGACATAATTGAAGCAACTTCATCACTGCAGGAGAATAAAAAGTAGCATCAAACATTTAAAATCTCTCTACCAACACAACGTGAGGAGATAAATCAGAGGAAATTCTGATATATTGCAAATCAAGATAAAAGTAGAACAAACAAGAAACAATTGCAAATAATCTCAGAGGAAATTCTGCAGACAATCAACACAGCATCAGATTCAGACCGCCCGTCTGCTTTTTCTCATCATCGATGAACATTTAATCACACTACTTATACATAATTAAAAAAAAATACAGAGTTCTAATAAAGATTGACAAAGGCATCAGATAATAAGCGGAGTTTTTGGTCCACATTTAATTCAGTGTGTAGGATAAGAATTTTTTTCCATCATTTGCCTTCATCACTATTTCTAAACCAAGAAATAATCATAAACAAGAGAAGCAATAGAAGAAAGTATTGGCATCAGATAATAAGCGGAGTTTATGCTCAACACAACAATTCATTCAGAGTGTAGGATAAACATATTGCTCATCAATTGCCAAATTTTTTTAAAAAAAAATGCAAAGAAAATCAAACAAATTGATAGAAATATAGGTAGGTCCATTTGACACCAAGGCAAGATAATAATATGCAATGGGCTGGTAAGCCAACCTTATTGGATCTTTGCATCCGTTTTAACTTCTCGAGCTTTCAATTTTTTGCTGCCCGAGAAGTGGGTAAACAGACGCAGCAAATTCTAATCGATCTTACACTATCGAAAACAATCAATCCAGAGATTAAAATTATAAAAAAAAAAAAAAAAAAGGAGCATTGAAGCTGCAGAGAGAGACTAGAAAAGAAGGAAGAAAGTTATTGAACGAACCGAGTAGGGGCGACGGCGAGTAAGAGCGTTGAGGTTGCTGCTGCCTTTAAATAGGGGTTTTACATGAATTAGGGTTTTCTATAAGAACGCCTCTTTTTATTGGACTGCGGAAGGAGAGGGATTGGGCCCATTATTAGAATAGGTGGTCATTGTAAGTGTTATTAAACACGGCCCATGTATAAGATTATTATTGCAATCTCCTTGTTGATTTTGTTTTTTTTTTGTATTTTTAATATATATAATTACAAAACAAATGTGATTTAATTATGCTTTTTTTTAACTTCACTGCTATTCTTTCAGGAATTATATTTTATATTCTCAGTCAACTAAAATCTTGAAATCAAATAGAATGACTAAATTACTCTAATATGTAATATACGAAAAAATCGAATAATTAATTATTTGGCTTTGCTAGATTATTAATTGTTCATTTGCACACACAACCCACCATCAGTCATCCCCTTCTTCTCAATTCTTCCCATCACCAATCAGAACCCCCTTTTTTTCCTACTTGATTAGAGCTATGGTTGTAATTATTTTTTAAAGTGTTTTTTTATTTAAAAATACATTAAAATAATATTTTTTTTATTTTTAAAAAATTATTTTTGACATCGACGCAATAAAATGATCTAAAATCACAAAAAAATATTAATTTAAAACAAAAAAAATATTATAAATTTAAATTTTTTAAAAAAATATTTTAAAACACAAACATAGTTTTAATCTCCTCAAACTGCTTCAAAATCAACCACCGACAGCTGCATATCCTCCCTATTCTTAGTAGATCCACGAACAACCCCCCCCAGAAAAGCTATGAATCATAGCCCTCAATCAAATGGAATACATACAGTCCTCTCCTCGTTGTCTTGCAAGTGTAAAAATAAACTTCAAGAACAGAGGTGGTAATAATAATTTGCATTCATAGGAACTGAATAGACATGTCGAAAAGGAGTGCTTCGTCTCATAGGTACTATGTTACCAGATCCATAAACACCAGTTTTCATTCATCAAAAGCATAAAATTAAGACTACAAAATCTCACAAATTAGCTATAATTGTGACTTAATTGCAAAGTTTAGAATACATAATTTGAAGCAGCCAATATCAAAATTGTTCAAAAATGTATGCACAGTCAATGGAAGTCAACAAAGTAGTCGGTCAATGGAAGCAACCAGTTTTCATTCACTGCTTACTGCGACTCGGTGTGGGTTCAATGCAGGAGTGGGCAACAGATGTTGTGACGACCGAGGAGAAGAGATCGGTCGATGATGTGGTTCTCTTTTTTAGGTTTAGTGGGCCGGGTTTCGGTTTCATTTCTTCTTCTTCTTATTTTATTTTACACTTCTTTTTTGTTAAAATTTAAAGAGATAAATGCTTTGTTTGCTGGGAAATAGTTTTTTTTTTAAAAAGTAGTTTTTTTGAAAAAAAAAATTTGAAAAGTGAATTATTTTTTTATATTTGATAGTACTATGAAAAATAAATTATAAAATATTTTTCAAAGTTTGGTTATGTTATGGAAAATGAACTGGAAAATAAATTGTAAATATTTTTTTTCAAGTTTATTAAAATAATGAGGAACAAATCTTACAAATTAAAAAGTTGAATAAGAATAAAATTGAAAAAAAATCTAATTTCATAAATTATCTCAAATAAAATAAATAAAAATAAAAATAAAAGATATCAAATCTACCAGATAAAAAAGTTGAAAGATGATAAAATTAAAAAAATTATAATTTTATAAATTATTTCAAATAAAATAAATATCAATAAAAAGAATGATGATCAAATCTTATAGATAAAAAATTTCAATTAAGAAAATAATAAGAGAAAAGCAAATAACAATCATAAAAATAAGGACCAAAGTTGATATAAAAATCAAATTAAATCAAATTCTAAGGGATAAAATTGAAAAAAAAAAGATTCAAAACAAAATATATAGCAATCAAAAGTTTGAGGACCAAATTTGATAATCAGCAAATAACATTAAATTTCTAAATTTTTTACAACTTTTAAAAAGTGTTTTCCGCTCAAAATAAAAGGAAAATACTTTCTTGGAAACCAAGCCAAATTTTTCTTTGACTGAAAAGTGTTTTTCATTGTCCAACTTTTCTAATGACAAACAAACACATGAAAGTTCGGAAAGTGGTTTCTAGAAAATTATTTTTCGTTAAACAAACGGGGCCAAAATCTCTAGTCAATTCAAGAGAAAAGGGTAAGGGTGGTACCTGTGTTTTTTTTTAAAAAACAAAATGATGGCAAAGTTGTGATTTTTAATAAAGGGCTCATTAGTCATTAATTGATATAAAATAACAATTTTATAAAGAATCTTACCTTTTTTGTTGAGTCTTTTTTCACACTAGAGTGAGGATATAAAATATTATGAACTTATAAACTTTAGGATGTAAAATGTAATTTTAAAAAGAATGGAGGCAAAGTGAAAAAATAGGTAAACTATATTAATTTCCCTCTTTTTTTTAAGGTTGATAACTAAAGTGATTTATAAATTATGGCAATAATCACCCATTTTTACTTTTTTTTTTTGAAAAAAAGATAAAATATAAAAGTTTTTGGTTTTGTGTTCAAATTTAATCCTAGACCCCTATTTTATTTTGAACTTAATTAAGCCCAAATCTATTAAATCCAATTGCCATGTTATTCTCTTACTATATATTTATTTATTTATATTAATGAAAGACCTATTGAACAAACTCACTTAATAGGTATTAAGTGATGAAAGACCTATTCATCACTTAATACTTTAGCTAGTTATATTAAATCATGTCTATTAATTGATAATTATATTAATGTTGATATGATTTATGTAATTTAAGAAAGTTATTATAAATATAAAAATTAAAATTATATAAACTTTAAGAAAATCACGAGACAAACCGTTACTCCCCACCTAACCTAGTGTTGGGTTTATTCATAAAAATTAAAATGCATGAAGGCATTAATCCATACCCGACGTGCTTATGCATGAGCAGTATGTAAAAATACATGTTGAATAAAATTAAACAGACCAAAACAAACAGGCAAACAATCAAATGAGTAAAGCTTAGTCCAACTAGACAAGGCGCTCCCTAGTGGAGTCATCATCCTTTCGTCATGTGCATGACGTCGAATGATTATAAGTTCAGGAGTCGCCACCTAGTGTTATGATCATTAAAAAACCTAATGTTCTGCGAGAGTTCGGGTGAGGGACTAATTGTGCATGGGGAAGACGCATCACCCCCAGTGCACTCTACCTGCATTGTTATTTGATTGTTATTTTAAGTCGTGTTCATATCTGTTGGTCTTGTTTAAGGTACAAGACAAATCTCCCTTCGTAAGGAAGTTTATATCTTATTGGGTTAAATCCTAACTGTTCGAAGGTCCAGACTTATTTATTTCTTGAATATAGCTAAGACCTAGCATTCCAAATGACAAACTAATTATAATGGGATTTTTTGTATTTTGGACAAACCCTAATGGATAATCATAAACCATTTATGATATCCATTTCTGCATTTTTTAAAATATGATGAAAAGATGATTTTATTTTCTTTTTTTTAGAAAATATACATGAAAAACCTTTAGGACTTGACCGTATACATGAAAACCAAACATATTTTTTTTATATGAAAGTTTATATTTGAATTTTTAGATTTTTTTAAGTTTCGAAGAAAAAGATGTATTTTTAATACCGGGTCTATATCTTACATTGTAAATCTATAGCCTGATATTATGCAAAATAGTTGAAAAACATACGAAGGACCCATAATTTTTTTTTAAATGCTCTTTGGAATTTTTATTGAAGATAAATCTTGACCCTTGATTCAAGTGAAAAAGATCTCAACTGTTGGCTCAAAGGTGCCATCATGGTCTGTGATAAATGACTACTTAATGCTGGTTGGGTTGGCCAATTTACGGCGGCGCTGTAAGGCTATAAGGGTAATCAGCTGGCAAGACCTATTATGGGGTGTAGTACAATGTTAGGCCATCATAGTGGTGTAGGGTTTGTTCGGTTTGGTTGAGAGATGAAGCATTAAATGTTCTTAAAAGGTAGCCACCCAAGCAGCCTTTTCGAGTAAAAAGAAGAATATGATGAACAGTAACCAAACGACTTATCGTCTATTTTTTTTAATGGTTAAAATGACGTTGTTTTGTCTTTAGGGTTTTAATTTAGAGATTTGGCTAAAGTTCAATTTAGTTCTTTGGTTTTTCATTTATTTTAATTGCACCCCTAATTGACTCTAAACTTTTGATTTGGTGCAATTTTGACCTCGTCGAATTTCAATATCACCCCTGAATTTCAGCGCCTTTTTCAAGAAGGTCCTTGATTTTGGTTTCATGCAAATTGACCATTAAACATTTTATTTCTTCAATTTCATCCCTGTCTTCAACAAAATTAAGTCCCCAAAATTTAATGTTTACATCAAGAAGACACTGACTCTTTTATCCAAAACTTGTTATTGGTTGAAAATAGGATAAGACGTAGAGCTTTACATCAAGAAGTGTCTAGTATATCAACAAGATAAAGTTTCTTTTTTTTTAAAAAAAAAAAAACAAGTTCATTGTAGCCATGATAGAAGTTGCAGTTGGGTTATTTTACAGAAATATGGTGAGGTATTTTGGACTTTTTACGAACATTGTTAGTGATCGTGATGTGTGATTTACTGGTAGGTTATGTACTGTATTGTTTAGCTTGTTGGGGAGGAGATAAAATTTTTCACTGGGAATCATCCCCAAACAAACAAGAAAAAAAATAATGGGTGGATGCGTTGTTGAAGGAATACTTAAAGCATTATGTAACAACCACACAACAAAACTAACTAGAGCTGCTGGATTATGTCACTTTTGTTATAATCTCTACAAATCATATTCAAGCCCATTTGACAAAATATTTTCACTGTGAATCATCCCCTATCATATGGGAAAATATAATGGGTGAATGCTTTGTTGGAGTAATACTTAAAGCATTATGTAACGACCATGCAACAAAACTAATTAGAGTTGCTGGACCGTGCACAATTCTATTATAATCTTCACAAATCATCCGTGATAGATTCAAGCCCATTTGAGTTAGTGTTGAGAGTGCAGCCTTAAAACCATATTGAAATAGCAGTGTTGAAGTTTTATGGGAAAATCTCAACCACATACAAGTTTGCAAGTGAAAGATAAAAGTTGTTTGAACAGGTTTAAAACAACGGTGTAAGGCAATCAAATGTATAAAAAAGTATGCAGATAAGAAACAGAGACCCTTAGAGTTTAGTGTTGGTGATAAGGTGTTGCTTAAATTAACTCTTTCTATTTAGAAAAAAGATTGTTGGGGATATAAGGCATTGATGATTGGTGTTGAGAAATGATGGACCATTTGAGATAATGGAAAAGGTAGGGTATTGCTTATAGATTAAAGCTTTCAAAACGGTTGAAACTTTACCCAACCTTTCATGAGTTATTTAGAACCTTTTCATGAAAACAAAGAGGATCCATAAATAAGTAAGTCACAACGAGCTCTTCCGACGATTTATAGTAGTTTGACAATAGAATCATCAAGAGCAAGGATCGCCAAAGACTTGGGCAACACAAGAAAAATCACTACACTATGTTCTTGGTAAAATAGGAGAATGATTAGGAGGTTTCTTGGGAGAGAGAACTAACTTGTGTTAATTTTAGGATTTAGTGCAGGACTACCTCATTTATGTTTCAATGAGGGTGTCAGACTCTTTTAATGGGGAAGGTTTGTCATAGGTCTAGGCATGAGGACGCACGATGAAAACACTATTAGGATGATGGTAACATGCATGGGCAATGATAGATTCGATAACAGTGTATAATAATACGTGTAAATAGCAGGTTCATAGCTCACACAACTTTTGACTTGGACGAGGGACTGTCTAAGATGTGTAATGGCACAACGATACTTGCACAATGGTATGGAAGATTGGCATGATGGTTTATTGGGCGGCAAATCAAAAGAAATTGCAACATGTTATGTCGTTGTTGATAGTCACAACAATTAACTATTTTGAGAAAAAACTAACTGAACTTGTTTTGATCCCCTAGGAGGTAGTTTCTTTGTAGCTTTTGTACATTTTTGTATTATAAATAAGACAAAGGTTGTGTAGCATGCAAATGATTGTGCATTGCACAAACAAGATATATTTGTGTACTGTTCCTTTATTAAAGGCTAATAAATGTTGGGATTTTCATGTAATATTTGTGCTTTTGATTTTGTTTATTTACTCGTGTTGTCTCTACTTGTCTATAACAAACAAGAGATTAGGGGAAACATTTTGGATAAGTGAAACACTTTGGATATAGGCAAACCAAGAGTGAATTTGGTGAAGAAAGATTGAGTTTAATGGATGATTATGCTGCCGCATTAGGATTGAAATTTTGATGAAAAATTTGATCCTATAACAAGAATGAAATAACTTTATAATTTTTTTTCTCAAATAAAATTTATTATTTAAACCATAGTTATAAAATCCGACTCGAGGATTGACAAAAGATAAAGCCCGAGTTACGGGTTAACACAATTTTATTTTTAGAGAATCAAAACAATATTGTTTTGACTATTTTTTTTCAAAAAAAAAGTGTTAATGGGTTAATGGTTGGGTTTTGACTTGATCAGACTTGGATTAATTAGGACATTGAATTAACCCGAGTTTTTTATTAGGTCAACTATGTTTTTATTTTTTATTTTTTCTTCAACTTAAAATAGTCTAATCTTCAAGCAGCCAGATCAAGAGCTGAACCATTATACCGGTATAAGTTTTATAACCATGCTTTAAACAAATACGTGTCCAGAATCTCATTTGTAGCTTCATCCTTTACCTTAAACTAAAAGGTATTCATATGAATAATATTTATTATCTTTCATTCACTTTTCTATCCGAATAAAGAAAATTTATATCTCCTTCGTTCCCCTTCCTTGTCCAAACAAGAGATGGTAAAATTTTAAACAAACCGGTAGTGTATAGAATAGGGAATGGTGAATATTTCAATTAGTTCAAGTCTCAATTTAAATATATACAGTACGGAACGGTGAATATTCCTAAAATACTGGAGGTTTACGAGGGCTACTGTGCATTATGACAGGTAGAAAGCGCGCGGATGACCAGATTCTTACCATATGAAAGGAACGTAAGCATTGCGCATAGCTATCCATTGTAATAGCGTGTGTTGTTGAAAACGAGGGGTTGCGCCTTATTGTTGGAAGAATTCCTCCATCGAGCAAAGTGTAAACAAAAACATAGTTTTTCTGAACAAGAACAAGACTTTTCTCTCTTGTTTCCAACACTCTTCTCCTCTATAAGAAATTTTCCACTTTCCTACATGTACAGGGAATTTCCCTTCAACCTGCAATCTTTAACTCACATTTCTGTTCCCCTATTCCAAAAAAAAAAAAAATGAAAGTAAGTTGGTCACTGCTCTCCTCCTTCCTGTTCTCTCTTTAGATCAGCAGGAGGTAAAAAACAATCCATTGACAACCCACATATATTAAAATCAACTTCGTCAATCATCCATGTTTCCTCTATTTTCCTCTTATGATTATGTGATGCTCCATATCTGTGAAGTGTTGCTGTAGTCTTTCCACTATGTGCTACATTGATGCCTTCAATATATCTATAATCTCCAACCACTGACTCCATACTTGTCTCCCAAAACACATTATCATTTCCTTTAATCGGTTTCATCTTCACTAATTTCGTATCCTCGAATTTGACAAGGAGTCCTGTTCTTTGGCTGAAGTAGCCCCATATTATATGGTGTACAATTTCTGTGTTGGAAGAACTTTGAGCTTTAAGGGTGTTCGAGTCGGTCTCGAGCTTGATTACAAAGCAGTCTTCATTGCTCACTTTCTTCTCTGTAATGCTTACTGCTTCTAAGAACAAGTTGGCAGTGCACCTTGGATCCAATCCCTATTGAGATCACATCACAAAGAAAATCATCTTCAATGCATTTGACATTTTGAAACAATACAACCAAAAAGATATTAAATCAATAGTTTTAGATTACGTAAAACGATTATTTTGTCAATAGAAAGTAAAACATTCAGAGAAGGTTATACCTGGAAGAACCGCCGCAAGGGTCTTGGAGGACCTCTATTAGCATGAGAGGCCTGAGAAGAGGACTGGTTCCAAGCAACCTTGCCATCACTGCCTGCACTAACCTTGTAACCAGAAACAACTAGTTCTAGGTACCATAAATCAGGGTTTTTTTGCCATAGTACAAATCCACCAACCTCAGACTTGCCTTCTGCGTGCACACTGTCATCACCTTGGTGCATTTCTGATGCAGCCATCTTAACCTGCCCTACTGCATACATGCTCTTCACTGAATTCAGCGCCAATGGTCCTCCAATTGCTGCTATATATTGTTGTACTATATATTTTGCGGTAGAAGCTCCCTGTTCATGAAATAAGATACTGTTATTAACCAGGACTCACATTTCCAGTTCTAGTTGAAAGAGCTGAGATACGTCCTCATCAGCCTCACTGATCAATAAAAAGTAGAATGAAGAATTAATGTTCTGAGTTAAGCATGAAGCATAAAATAAAAAATGCTGAGGGTTTTGCCCTTTTGATTGTTTCTTTCTCTTCCATATCAAATGTGAAATGCGAAGCAAGCAAATAGCCTTATCGCCATAGCCTACAGGTGAATTAATAACAAGCAAAAAAATCCCAATGTTCTCAATTTCATCCACCAAATTTCAACAGTTTTCAGCTATTCCTCTGCCACGCTGAATAGGACCTTTACATTTGCAGGGAAGGTTTTCAAAATAACAAAACATGCACGCCATTATAGCACGGCAAGATTTTCAGATAATCTCTCAAATCATACGAATATATATATAGTCCAGCAATGAATTTCATTTACTCCTCTTTTTTTCCCCTTAAATTGTCATATCCCTTAATTAGGTACCTTCCATTTTCATGCTCAGATTAAGCCAGAAAAGAATCTTGAAGAGGAAAATGAAAGAGTCATACATACAATGGAACAATCTTTGAGAGGACGAGTGAGTGGCTGGTCAGGGTGGGCCTGAAAAGGGATAAGAGGAGAGCCAACAAGCTTAAGCAATGCTATAAATTCAGTATTTGATTTAGATTGGAGATGGGTTGATTTATCAGCAGCAGCTTGAGCATTCATCAATGCACGCATGTTTTGCCAACGGGAAGCTGAATTGTTGCCCATTTTTGTGAACATCTCTTCCGGTATAGGAACCTCCAAGACGGTGTCAAGTGCATCTTCCCTATCATAATTTGGACACAACTTCCTCATAGAACTCAATGCAAAAGAACACAACCAACAAAATAGAAAAGGAGGAAAATGATTGATTGAAGAGCAATGAGAGGGAGATGAAAGGCTGCGTCTTTTTCTTGTCTAAGGTGTTCCTTGCGCGTAGGTGTCGTGGGTGCACGATTTTAGGGGCTTGTTTGATTTTGTAGTTGGCGGAACAGACGGCTCCTTGCCATTGGATTAGTCTCTCATGTTTCCTCCATCTTTCTACATGTCACCAATTGCAGCATGACACATATGGAGTAAGAGAGAGAGAGAGTAGAATCAGCATGACCCTAATCTTTTAGCCAACCAAAATCTTCTAACCTGTATCTTTGGGTTGACTCCTGGCTTGACTGCAAATTGCCAACCGTAAGGGTTTTCCTTTTTATAATAAACGAGCGTAAGTACAAAGCCATGATCATAATTAACGAATCAATCCGCACAACAGTTGCCTTCCTGAAACGTATGACAAATGCTGCTCTGTTTTTCATCATAAACATTATTGATGAACAACACTTCAATACTATTTTCTTCGTCCTTTGTATCAGGAAAATAAAATTGCAAAGTCAAATTCTAATTAAGCCAACCTTTAGATACTATTTTGCAGTCCACGCAGGAACATACATTTTCAGAAACAGAAAAAAGCAGAGGCAAACTCGCCCTGAACCCGGACACTGCATTTTTCTGGCAATCACCACTGCGAAAGGCGAAAGCATCAAAACAAGCAATTAAGGTTTTATTGTTCATGTGTTACACAATATCAATTATAAAACATAAAACTGACAAATTTAATACAGTTTCTTGAAACACAGAATATCATCTGCACAACACGTGCCCAGTTATGTCCACTGGGAATGTCCCTGCATATCGAGCATCTCGTCCAGACGTTTTAATCTCTCTAATCCTTCACTGATGAGAAAACGAATCCTTTGCTTGTCATTGCAATGCCGGTTATTCTCCATCTCTTGTCTAATTGTTTGTTTCAGGTCAGCTGTAAAACCCATTACATTTGAAACAATGCTATAATTCATAGTTGCCTGAACTTTTCTCCCAGTAAAGAGTTGCACTTTTCGGACCCTATTGAAGCCTTTTTCTATAAATGATCGTTGTCATTTTAATAATTGATTTTCTTTTTCTATAATGACGATGCATGAACCATTAAAACGGAAAATCAAGCTTGTAACAAACCCAAAAAGAAAATGTTGAAAGAACAATATAACAGCCTTCAAATGAGAATATAACCGCAGTCTGTAAAATCCTTAATCAAATTGATAACATCAAGAAAAATTAATCAATCACAAAATATAAACTTCACCTCTAGCGTCACCAGGTGCTCTCCTTGTAGTCCTTAGTGCTTGCCTATACAGTTTCAGCACTCGAGCTCGGAGAATGAAGTCCTGCAAACCAAACGAGAGAACCATAGCTGATCCTCTTCCTCAATTAAATACGCTTCCATGTCAGGTAAGCAAGGAGGGTTTGGCACCGAACACAAAGAAATTTAACCAAAAAATAGAGACACCGAAAGATCGAGAGAAATTGAAGTCTTACCAGAAGTACAGGGGGAGGAGTCGCCGGAGCTGCCGCAGATGTCGAGTGGATCCGTCGATTAGACAACTTAGCTGAATAGGCTGAGGATCTAGAATTTGCTCAACCCAAAACAACAACTCGTCGTTTGTCTCACGATGCACAACCAACTTCTCCTTCTGTTCCAAAAACGAGCAACTTGTCGTTGTTTTTCAAAACAAAGAAATGAAAAGGGCCAACCCTAAAAATATCCTTCAATTATATATGTAATCTCATTTCTCAGTAAACAATTTTTTTTTATATCAGTTTTACCCTTAAGTCTTCAAAAATTATAAATTAAGAACTTCAAACAATATCATTTTATAAGAAACTTACCGTTCGTTCGTTAAACGACTCTAACATACATTATAATTGAAAAATCAAGATGTTTTGGAATAAGATTTATATAAAGAAATTAACAATATCCTAGCAATTTAAGAGTATATTTGATATTTATTCCCAGAAAAATGAACAATTTATTGTTCGAGTTAAAATAGAGAAAGGTATGTTATTGAGTAATTCAAATAAGGGTAAACTGATTTTTTCACAGACTCCCTAAACTTATAAAAGAATTTTTTTATTTTTTTTTGTATTCTATAAAATATCCTTTTAAATAAGAGATTAATTGCCTTACCTTTGTAAGGACTTATTATATTGAACGACTCCTAAGTGAACAAAAAACCATCTAGAACACGGCTACAAAGCGTTGCCACGATGTCGTGCTCTTGTGAGGAGAGTATAACAAGATGATGACTTCACTGGAGACCTTTGGACTAGGTTTTGTTTTATTTGTTTGTGCTATAATAAGATTGATGTTTGTTTATTTTTTAACTATGAATGACTTACTTTGTTTAAGAGTTTTGGCATGCTTTCTTTTTACTTCCTGTTATGCAAAAACATTCATGCATCACTTATATTATTTATGAGAGCACACACTAAAAAGCTTTAGGCTAAGTGGAGGACCATTAGCTTACCTTATGACTTGAGTCAAGATTTAAGTTTCTGTAAACCCTAACTCTTCACTGAGTGTTTAGACTGATAATAATTGATACACGTGTCATCCTATTGCCTACTAAGCCCCTATATTGCCTTCACGAAAGGGATCTCTAGGACAACAAGAGATCTGTTTTACAGATCAAGTAGTAAACTTACCTCTTGTCTCACGTAAAAGAACCAGAAACTGCCTTTAAGATGTATGCTCCCTACATATGTTTTGCATCAAGGTAAGCCCTTCATGTAGCATCTAAAATTCAGGACTTGCGTGTGACACAATGACCATCACTCGGGAAATTTTCGCTGTAATATTTCATTTGTAGAAGAAATATAGTCCCCCCCCCCAAGATTCAAATCCCTTTTAGAATCCATACAAGAGAATAAAAGCATGGACATCATGATGAAGGAGATATACATGCTAACATGTATGCTTGGAAACGCTTAGTAAGCCCTTTCCATGAAGATACCAGAAAATGCTCCAAAACATTCAATAGAAAAACCTCATTTTGTAATTGGGGTCTCAAGTACCGGTAGTATCATCATTCTCTTCCTCTTAACATCAAAAGATAAATAGTGCCTCTCTAAAGCTAGTGTATGTTGAGAACCTTAAAATTGTTGACACAAATCTTGAAAAGCCAAACATAAAGAGGAGGAAAATAATTTTAGAACTAGCCTTGACAGTAGTAAGAAGTGAAATGGATAACTTAGTAGCTATTAAAGGAACAATAACACCTTTTTTAGGAGTCACATGATAAAGCTAAAAGCCTTGTCAGATGTCAATACAGAGCAGGATCACCTAGTGATTGAAATGACACAAAGAGAAGTCATAGAAGATGAATGACCAAAGAATTCCCTTGAGTCAATAAGGGTGAGATGGTTACGGACTGTTAAAGAAGTAGAAGGTATCCTTAGCTATAAGTTTAACAACAAAAAGTTGTTAGAACAAGCCTTCACGCATAACTCTTTCTCTGATAAAGAGCCATCTTCTAGGCATCTAGAATATATAAGGGATTTCGTGTTGAACTTCTTTCTTACAAAAGAATAATACTCCCAGTACCCATACTTGTCACCGAGTATATTAACATAACTCAGGACAGTTAATGGGGGTATAGAAAAGTTAGCCCGAATAGCCCTTAAGCACAATTTACACCAGTATTTGAGTTGTAAAAAGCCTTTTATAAAAGAACAAATTATAAAATGCTCAAAAGACATCTTGCATTATCCTTTGTACTCTCATAGACTCATTAAAACACCAAAAACCCTAACTAATCTGGTAGAAGCAGTTATAAGAGATGTATTTGAGGACATTAAACAATCCCTTAACAGGGTATGAGAAACATTCAAGGGTGTGATGAAACCATTCATTTGCCTATAAACACTAAGAAAGCATCTTGCAATCAAGCTGCATGAAACATGCAAGAAAAAAGGTCTCAAAGTCAATTTTAAGGATTCTTGGAATGAAGGCTAGACTGTGAAAGTCTTCATTAATGGTCAATTTATGGGCAAAAGGGAGTGTGACCATAAAAAGAAAACAACTCATAATAGGGCAGCTAAGAATGCAAGGTGCCTCCATGACATTTGCAGGCAATACCAGACTTTGTTGAAAGCTTGTTTCAAAGTATAGGTTTTCAAGTTTAAGGAGATCGTACTACACTTTCAATAGCTTTTATCTATGTTATTGTTGTTTTGAAATAAAAAGATGTTATTATAAAAGTATCATTTGGCATTTTATTTTTCCTCTTTAATCAAATTAATGTAATGGAAGTTTATCAAAATGGATGAACTCCAAGATGCATCAAGACGCTAAGAAACACCCTCACCCTTTCAAGACATTGTGATCAAATCAATTTTATGAAAACCTTTTACCTACAAATAAATAAACATGCGTTTTGATTTTAGAAATAATTTGATGTTTACTCAAAACAACATTTTGACATCCTATTTATAACATGACAAACAAATCATTCAAAAAATTCCCATTTTAAGATGACCAAAAAATTCTAAACCAAGACATAAAAAATAAAAAATGCATAAAAAACTCACATCTCATGTCTCTTGGGCTATATTTTTGTTGTATGCATAATCACATGTAGCTTGATTTGTTAATCATTGATTCATAAAAACCATAAGTTCCAAACAATTATGCTGAATAAGGACAAAACTTATCGGTTCTAACCACTTCCTTTGTGATCCCTATTTGAGCTTGAATTAGTTTTTTTTTGTAAAAATCCTGACTAGGATCACACCTTATGATGCAAAATCTAGAGGAATTTAATGGAATTCACGACCTCAAGATCAATCTAATCCAAGTTTGTTGAGATTTGAATAAGCTTATCACAATGAAAGACTTGCTCCAAGGCAACAAGACTATAAACCAACTCGATCACAATGTCTACACCTGGAGACGAGTAAAGAAAGTATAAATTCACAATACAGAATGATCAATTCTTTGAAGAGTTGAAAGTTCAATCAAGAACCAAGATGGAGCAACCAAAAGTCGGCTAGAATGCTGAAAATATCATCAAAAGTCTCCCTAAAATTATTCCTAAAGAGTATTTAAACTCCAAGCCAAAACCCTAGTTTTCCTAATGGATCTCACATAAGCCCAATTTAAATAATAATCAACCCAAGATAAAACTAGCCCAAACTAAATAAAATAAACAAGTCTAAGACCCAAATAAAATGTCTCCTCTCAAAATAAATAAAGTTTGATAGCCCAACTAATTAAATAAGACAAGTTTGTTGTTTCTGCATTCTATCTGACAGCAGCAAAACCCAACTTAAAACAGATGGTTCTCTCTCTTCTTAATGAAAGGTATGGAAGTCTAGTTTCCATCCTAACTAGAATCACATCAAAATTCAATCTTTAGCTCCAGTTATGACAAAAAAAGTAACGAAAAGTCAAATTGTCCAAATTTAGTCTTCTTCTCTCAATCCTTGTGTAATGGTCTTGGTTCCACTAACAAGCCCCTCTTGAACATGAATCAGATTAATCAAGGCTTGCTTTTTATTATTACAAATCCTCTTGAAGTCCACCTTAGCCAATGTCTCTTGAAGAAGTCCATTGAAAGCTTCTTTGAACTTCTTAGCCCTAAGCCTAGTAATTGGACCAACTAGAACCTCCAATAGATCCATTGATGGTTGGATCGCATCATCCCCTCTCTTCTCAAAAGGATTTGACCTCAAATCATCACCTACATCAAACAAAGAAAGATCAGAAATATTGAATGTAGCACTAATATCATACTTACCTGATAGATCCATTTCGTAGGCATTATCATTAATCCTTTGTATGATCTAATAAGGACCATCTTCTCGAGGCATCAACTTTGATCTTCTTTATTCAGGAAACCTTTCCTTCCTCATATGCACCCAAACCCAATCACCTGGTTCAAATCTCACCAATTTCGTCCTCTATTGGCTTTGTTTGCATATTGTTCATTCTTCTTTTCTATTTGTTGCCAAATCTTTGTATGAAGATCTTTCACCACCTGTGCTTTTTTATTACCATCAAGACTAACCCTTTCATCAACAGGTAAAGGAATCAAATCTAATGGTGTCAAAGGGTTAAAACCTTACACAATCTCAAATGGTGAATAATCAGTAGTAGAATGCACACTACGATTATATGCAAATTTAATGAATGACAAACAATTTTCCTAATTTTTAAGATTCTTTTGAATGATAACCCTTAACAATTGAATCAAAGTCCGGTTAATAACTTCAGTTTGGCCATCTGTTTGTGGATGATAAATAGTAAAATATAAAAGTTTAGTTCCTAATTACCCCACAAAACCTTCCAAAAGAAACTCAAAAACTTAACATCTCGATCGGATATAATGCTCCTAGGAAGACCATATAGTTGAATGACCTCTCTAAAGAATAGGTCAACTATATTTGTTGCATCATCAGTTTTATGACAGGTAATGAAATGTATCATCTTAAAAAATCTATCAACAACAACAAATATAGATTCTCTTCCTTTCCTGGACCTAGGCAGACCCAAAATAAAATCCATAGAAATATCAACCCAAGGTTCTTTAGGAACAGGCAAAGGTATGTATAGTCCATAAAGCATTACCCTAGACTTAGCTTGTCTACATGTTATGCACCTATCACATATTCTTTGCACATCTCTTTTCATATTAGGCTAATAAAAGTGCTCATGCAGAACCTTCAAAGTTTTAGTAATTCCAAAATGCCCCATGAAACCTCCTCTATGTGCTTCCCTCACAAGTAATTCACGTAAAGAACAATTAAGCACACATAATTTATATTCCTTAAACAAAAATCCATCATGCCTAAAATATTTATCCTTGGCTGAAACCTTGCATGTGTCATATACAGCACCGAAATCAGCTTTGATTTTAACAAGCTAAAAACATTTTCTTGTTCTTCTTCCTACTTGAAACCCACGATTTTTCTTAACAATTTCAGTCAATGGAGAGGCTATCATACTAAAATCTTTAACAAATCTCCTATAAAACTAGCCAAACCATGAAAAATCCTAACATCTGTTATGGATTTTGGTTTAGACCATTCTTGAATAGCCTTAACCTTAGCCTCATCCATTTCTATACCTTTTGCACTAACCATATATCCAAGAAAAACAATCATATCCATGCAAAAATCACACTTTTTTCAAATTAGCATATAAGGACTCTTTTCTAAGCACATCAAGAACTTGTCTCAAATGACCTATATGCTCATCAATATCCTTACTATAAATCAAGATATCATCAAAGTAAACGACTACAAACTTACCAATAAAAGCACGCAACACATGATTCATCAATCTCATAAAAGTACTATGTGTATTAGTAAGTCCAAAAGGCATAACCAACCACTCATACAAATCATATTTAATTTTAGAAGCAGTTTTCCATTCATCCCCTTCTTTCATCTTAATTTGATGATAACCACTTTTCAAATTAATTTTCGAAAACAATTTAGAACCATGTAATTCATCCAACATATCATCTAATCTAGGAATGGGATGTTGATACTTTATGGTGATGTTATTGATAGCTTAGCAATCCACACACATTTGCCAAGTTTTGTTCTTTTTTGGAACAAGAAGCACGAGAATTGCACAGGGACTCATGCTCTCTCGAATGTATCCTTTCGACATCAACTCCCCCACTTGCCTTTGAAGCTTCTTAATCTCTTCAGGATTGCTCCTATAAGTCGGTCTATTTGGTATAGATGCTCTTGGAACAAAGTCAATTTGATGCTCAATACCTCTAATTGGCGGCAAACTACTAGGAATGTCATCCGGAAAGACATCCTCAAATTCCTGCAAAAGAACTTTAATAACACTAGGAACACAAGAATCTAAATCATCTGAGTTAAAGAATGCCTCCTTATACACAAGTAAAATCATAAGCAAGTCTAGAAAGATATGCATGTTTAAGATCTTAGATTTTGCAAAAAAATTAAGGTGCTTCCCTACATTTTCTACACACTCTTTTTTTCTCACCCTTTCTTTCTTCTCTCCACTCATTTTCTCTCCACTCTCGGCCTTCCTTTGATTTTTTTTGTTCTTGGTCGTGACCCTCCCCTAATGTCCTAAGGGCCGAAACTTTGTTCCCTTTTTTTTCAACTCATGGCTCACTTTCTGTTCTCTCTTCCTCACATCCTCACCATGTTGTTCAACTTGTTTTTTCATTTTGGCCGAATCTTTTTGTTCCTCCACTTTGGCCGAAACATGTTGTGCTCTTCCTCATAGCCATTCTTCAATTGAATTTGATCTTTATACACTTGCTTTGGTGAGAGTGGGGCAAGTGTATAAATCCTTCCATCCTTCTCCAATGAATACCTGTTCTTAAACCCATCGTGCTTGGCTTTTCTATCAAATTGTCAAGGCCTTCCTAGTAACAAATGAGTAGCATGCATAGGCACAACATCACATAACACTTCATCCTTATATTTGATCACAAACTATGAGTATGGGGAATGAGAGGGTAACTCAAGTCATAGAAGAAGGCCAAATAAAGTTAGAGTTGTCCTCTAGAAAAATTCTTACTTTGGATGGAGTCTTTCATATTCCTGATTCTATAAAAAATTTAGTTAGTGCATCTTTGTTGGATCAAAATGGATTTACCCTTATTCTAGGATCTAATAAAATAGTTATAAGTAGGTTTGGTTCTTATGTTGGAAAATATTATTTGTTGAATGGTCTTCATAAACTAAGTTTAATGCCTTCTTCTAATATTGCTTTACATTTTTCATCTTTATGTATTGTAAATGTTAAATGTTGTGATTAATGGCATGGTAGGCTCGAGCATGTTAACTTTAACACTATAAAAAGAACGGTGCATTTAGATTTAATACCTAAGTCACGTATAAATAAAAAAAGAAAATATGAATTGTTTGCACAAGCTAAAAAACCTAGAAAGACTTTTAATTCAAAAGGGAAGAAAACAAATTTATTGGAGTTAATACATAGTGATATTTGTGATGGTAATAATGTCTTGACTCGAAGTGGTAAGAGATATTTTATATTTTTTTTTGATGATTTTCAAGATATTGTTATGTTTGTTTGAATAATTCTAAAAGTGAATTATTTGATAAGTTTAATATTTTTAAAGCAGATGTAGAAAAATAATTAGAAAAAAAAATAAGAAAATTATGATTTGATAGAGGCAACGAGTATACTTCTAATGAAATGAATGAATTTTTAGAATTGCATGGTATCAACTAACACCTTCTTTTTCACCACAATCTAATGGAATAACGGAAAGAAAAAATAAAACTTTAAAGGATATGGTTAATGCAATGTTAACTAGTTATGGTTTGCCTAATAATTTATGAGAGGTGGAGCCTTATATTCTGCTTGTTATATTATTAATAGAGTTTCTTATAAAAATTTATTTAAAACTCCATATGAATTTTGGAAGAATAAAAAACCTCTTTAAAACATTTTAAAGTGTGGGGGTGTTTAGTAAAAGTAAATATTCCTATTACTAAGGAAAGAAAAATAGAATCTAAAACTATAGATTGTGTATTTGTTTGATATTTTTTGAATAACACTACTTATAGATGTTTAGTTGTAAATTTTGATATTCTTGAAATTGCAAATAGTACTATTATTGAGTCTCGTGATGTGATTTTCTATGAAAATATTTTTCCATCAAAAAATAAATTGTCTAAACCTGTTATTGAAAGTTCTTCTAAAATAGACATTGTTGATGATCATGTTAGAAAATGTAAAAGAAATAGAAGAGCGAAAGATTTCGATGTTGATTTTTAAACCTTTTTACTTCAAAATGAACCTCAAACATATAATGAAGCTATGACATCTTTTGAAGTTTCTTTTTGAAAAGAAGATGTAAAAGATGAAATGGATTCTTTAATTTCTAACAAAACTTGGTTTTTGACTAATTTCCACAAAGGTGTGAGACAATAGGTTGTATGAATTTTTAAAAAGAAATTGAGAACTGATGGTTCTATAAAAAAAATTAGGTTAGATTAGTTACTAAGAGATTTAAACAAGAAGGAGTAGATTTTTTTTACACACATGCTCCAATTTCTAAAACTACTACAATTATAATTCTGGTTGATTTAGCTTCTTTTTACAAATTAGAAATCCATCACATAGATGTTGTCGCACGTGTGCAGCGTCGCGGCGATTGTCCACCCTCACTCAATGTGTGTGTATCTGGAAAATATAAATATAGGGAGACAAGGAATTCTTGTCTCTTATTAGTGGGAAAAGGGAATGGGAGTCGCCACCTAGTATTTTGATCACTAGGAACCCTAACTGGTCTCAGAGATCAGGTACGGAGACTGGTTGCGTAAAGGGAAGGTATTAGCACCCTAAATACGCCCTACCTAAGGTAAGCTGCATTGTTTAATTGTCTGATAAATGCTAAGGTTTCATTGTATTTCTAATTGTTGGTCTGTCTACGGTTTAAGAAAAGTCCTCCTCGGTAAGGAGGTCCTTATCTTATCGGGTAAAGCCTAACCGTTCTAAT
>Ga0307517_10001563_pt1 | contig 38181 bp, 34 predicted proteins | sample 23_EM_MG_FD_194515 | JGI IMG/M metagenome (GOLD analysis project Ga0307517, IMG submission 194515) | Populus trichocarpa ectomycorrhiza microbial communities from riparian zone in the Pacific Northwest, United States - 23_EM | ecosystem: Host-associated > Plants > Roots > Unclassified | place...
TTAATATTCTCAATAGCTATTAGCTATTCAAGATCTCAAATATAATTTTAACATCAAATTATAATATGTTATTTTCACTTTGTTTCACCATAGCTTGTATAAAAATAAAATTTATCATCTACTTAATGTTAAGGACAAATTAAAGTTTAATTTAATATTTGGATAAAAAAAACTTAACAATCATGTGTAAATTATACAATAACTTCTAATTGTTACTAATAAAAACAAGATTGAAATTAACTCTGAGAGGTGTAGCTCAATTGGTCAGGCCTTGGATTTGCTCTCCAGAGATCACCAATTCGAGTCTCACAAACCTCAGGGTAACTGGAGGCTTACATATTCATTAACTTCAGGGCCCGTGAGATTAATTAAGGTGTACTCAAGCTGGCTCGGATACCTATATTAATCTAAAAAAAAAGAAATTGGAAGGATGTCCTTATCTAGTGTTGTCATCTACGTTCATAGTAACATTGATAAAATCAAAGGATCAAGACTAAATTGATAAAAAAGTAATAAATTAGGAACTGAATTGAAGTTTTCCCTAAAAAAAGAGTTTGAGATTGTATAAATACAAAAGACGATGAAGCACTGAATTGAATCACGTGAATTTCTAATTGTCAATGAACTTCTACTTGTTATTGTTGAAAAATAGATGGGACTTGGAAGGGTGTCTTTGTTTGATGTCGCTAAACACGCTTATGGCAACATTGATAAAATCAAAGGATTAAGACTAAATTGATAAAAAAGTCATAAATTAGGGACTAAATTGAAGTTTTCTCGACGAGAAGTGAGTTCCTCGGAAGTATAAATATGGAAGACGATGAAGCACTGAAACCGAGAAATCCTCTCCATTGTCTTCCCTCTCTCCAGGACCCCTCCCCCCAGAAAATAAAATTAAAAACCCTAGATACATCGAATCCCAAAAAATAAAAAAACTGAAGGAAAAAAACCCTAAAACTGTATCAAAAAATCGAACTTTTGATGGCACAACAAAATCAAGAAGAAGAAGAAGAGTTAGTGGCTGTAGTAGAATCTGTACCTGAAACCCTAGATCAATCTCCTTCTTCGTCTGATCCTTCGCTTTCTCGTAATGTTTCCTTTAGTAAACTCAACGCACAAGCTCCCGCCTTTGTCCCCACGCGCCCCCAACCTCAACCTCCTCCGCGATTGTCCGTGATCCCTCCCCCTCCCCCTCCTCCCGCGGGCATGATGCATATGTTCCCTCCGTCTCCGTTTCACGTTCCGATTCATGGCCCTGTTCCCTTGCCTCACGTCATCCCCGTTCCGAACCACCACCACCACAACAACCACCACCACCACCATAATCATCCCAATCAGCATCAACAGCAGTATGTTCCGGTTCGAAAGCATAATCAGCTGCATAATTCTAAAAGGGTGCCGCAGCAATTTGAGGAAGAGGTTGAAGTGGTTGTGAATAAGGATGCAGCAGCTTCTTCGGATCATGCGGCTAAGAGTGATGAAGCTATGAATAAGCTGTTGAATCAGGTTAGTTGAATTTGTATCTATTTGTTTTTCTTTCATCGAATTTAGGGTTTAGTAGATTAGTGAATAGTGACAAATTATCGGTGATGTAATTAAGTTGAGTGAGCTTAGAGCATGTGTTAAAGGAAATTCAAGTTAATCTTGATGGTTATTAGAAATAATGGGGAACTTAAGATGTACTGCTAATGATAATGGATTTGGTAGAAGTCTTTGAATACTGTGCCTATAGTGGTGATTGCGATACACTAGAGGAATGGAAGAACAGGATTGTCGCAAACCTGCATTTCTGATATAGTGGAGTCTCTGGCTTGAGAATGCAAGTGGAGTCTCTGGCTTGAGAATGCATTCGGACTGCATTTGAAATTGCTTTTGATCTGGATTCTGGAAAAGGCATCAAAACTATCAAAAAGCACATAAAAAGGCATTGAATAATCCAGTTGGGATTGTTGATGAATTGGGTTTGTTTGATAGTGACTAATAGATGCATTGATGTGGAGAGCTTGTTAAATTTAGTACAAGGGAATAATGAGAGAGGTAGTAGAATGACAATAGGGTGAATTGAAGTGAAACATGATTTAAGATACCTTTGGTTCCATGTTGGATTATGAAATCAACTGCCATGTTTTTTGGCATTTGCTCTTAACTGTTTGCAGGTGGAGTATTATTTCAGTGATTTGAACTTGGCCACTACTGATCATCTTATGAGGTTTATCACCAAGGATCCTGAAGGATATGGTAAGGTTTTTCAACTTCTGTCAGTTTGTTCTTTTATTTGGTATTTTATCATTATCTTCTTCTCACTGATTTTTTTTTAAAGTTCAGCATAGTGCTACTTTCTTTTTCTTTTTGATCTCTTGATAATGATTAGGAGAGGACATACTCTTTTGAAAATGTAGCTAGGATAACAATTGGATAAACAATCCCCTGATAACCAGCTACTTTCTTTGCATTTTGATCTCTTGATAATGATTTGGGTAGTACATACTCTTGTAGAAAATGTCCCTCGATAAGCTATAAATTAGCTATTTATTGAACTTTGAATCAAGAAATAACAAAATGTCACTTTTCTTGAGGTTTTATGTGAACTATATCCTTGCAGTTTGCCAATAAATTTCCAATTCAGTAGTTTTCTAAAGAAATCTCATGATAAAAAAAAATTAAGAAGTTATCACCTTTAGAGTCATGTGATTGTGCAAAGATTGTTTACCCAACCATTATTTCACAATAAGCTATGTGAAATATTATTATTTATGTGAACTATATTATACCCCTTCTAAGCCCTTGTTTGCTTTAATACAGTGCCAATATCTGTTGTTGCTTCCTTTAAGAAGGTTAAAGCTGTCGTAAACAATAATTCTCAGCTTGCTACCATTCTGCGGAACTCAACAAAGCTTGTAAGATTGCTTTTGATCACCCATAATCCTATTTGTTTATGCAACTTCTTTCAATTGTTTTTGTTGACCGCAGTGTAATTTTTTATTTTTGGACGTTACATCATACAGGTAGTTAGTGAAGATGGAAAGAAAGTAAGACGCCAGCATCCCTTAACTGAGTCAGATGTTGAGGAGTTGCAAGTATGTTTTCTTTTTTGCCCACTACCTTTTTTTTTTGTCTTGCATTATTAGTGTTGGAAATTATGTTAAGTTACTTCTTTCTGTCTATGGCAGAAGGCATGAAATTTTGTATTTTTTCCTTTGCTTCATGTGTATTGATAGTTTAGAGAGAGAAACGAAATTCTGGTTTTGTTTCTAACACTTTCCTTGATTTCTAGTCTCGTATAGTTGTTGCTGAAAATTTACCCGAGGATCATTGCCACCAAAACCTCATGAAGATCTTTTCTGCTGTTGGGAGGCAAGATATTTCTGTTCAGAATGATTTTTCATTGGATGGTTTAGCTTTTACGTAAACCATGCCAGATATAGTATTAGACATTTCATATTGTTGACCATTTCTTTTTCCAGTGTGAAGACTATTCGCACCTGTCCACCTCAACCTTCTGGTGGAGCTTCTTCAGCATCTAGATCTGGAAAAGCTGATGGGATGCATTTCAGTAACAAGGTACATTCATGCAGATATTCATGCATATGCATTCATGCAAAGGCATCAATTATGTTTGGCATACTTTTAATCCTTTTTTATCAACGTCATCATGCATTTCTTTCTCTTGGTGAGGTGTGTGAATGGCAGAAATCTGGCAGAAAATCAGCATGTTAATGGTAGAAATTATGGAAGCTCCTTTTATCTCCAAGGCAGCTTTCTTTGTACGACTTGTCTTCTGTGTTTGCTCTGCCTCCTGCTCTCTCTAAACCTCACTATTCATAATTGAAAATGGAGGACAAACTTTCTCGTGTTCACGCAGAATTTCTGCCAAGAATCAACCATAATTTCTGCCATTCACATGTTGATTTTCTGCCAGCTTTCTGCCATTAATTTTCCATTAACATCCCTCCTCAAATTGATGCTGGTAATTCAATTAGCAAAGATTTGCCAACAAAAAATTGATGTCATTAACTTCAAGACAAGAATAAAGAAATTTTCGAGACAAAATTTTCAAACCAAGAAAGTTTCAAGACCAAGTTTTCAAACCAAGGTAATTTTCAATACAAAAATTCAAACCAAGTAAAATTTCAAGAAGAAATTTTCAAACCTTAATGAGATTTTCAAGAAAATTTCAAGACAAGATGAAGAACAAGTGTTGCTCAAGACAAGAAGAAATCCCAAGACCTTAAAGAGCAAATTTGCAAGCATTAACAACATTTCAAAGTTGTGGCTCTACTGCAATGTGAAAATCAAGGATCTATGCAAAGAATCATCTCAACCCAGGTGAAGTTATGATTTATATTATTTAACAACCCTCAAGTTAATGCATTTTGGTTTGAAAATTGCACAAGCTTACACTAGCTTGTGTTATTAATTAATTTTAATTAGAAGAGAGAATGAGGATGGTGAGATTCGAACTTGAGACCATTTGATCATTCAGTCTCTTATATATCATGTTAGAATTATACAAGAGTTTGGAAGAAGGTTGTTGAAGGAAGTTCACAATAGCAAGAGGCTCTTATATAATCAGCGGGTTTGCAAAATGGCGAACAAAAAAGGGCAGAAGGAAGTTTACATTAAAAAAGATGTGAAATGTAACATGATTTTTGAATTATTGATAAAAATTAAAATAACCTGAAAAAAAAGACCCAGAGGAAGGTCTTTCTTGATGAATCTTGCATTTTTGCTTATCTATTGATGCCAGTACAAAATTAGGGTTAGTATAATTATTAAGAATTGACCTTCAAGGTTGTAGTATTCTTGAGAGATGTACACCAACCCACCCAAAAGGAAGATACATATGTTTTGCTTTGGCTGTTAATGCTTTCATTTTCATTTTCCATTCATCATTTCTATTTATCTAATAGCTGGTGGTTTTATTTTATTTTTCTTGATTGTTTGTCATATGAACATGGAAAAGCATAACATCTAAACTCCTTGTATGATTTGCTGCAGTTGCATGCATTTGTGGAATATGAGACTGTCGAGATTGCTGAGAAAGCAGTAAGTATTTTGCTTTTCCATGATTTGCTTGGGTCTGCTTTCCTAACATCAATTGCTCATTGGACTAATTAAGTGCACATACTATTATGTAGGTTGCTGAGCTAAATGATGAGGGAAACTGGAGGAGTGGTCTTAAGGTTCGGTTAATGCTCAAGCGTGGGGTATGTGCCAATATTTTCTTTCTTCTTTCTTCTTTCTTTCTTTCTTTCATTCCTTTTTTTTTCCTGCTGTCATTTGTAAAGAATGATGCTAGAGATACCAGCTTTATTACCAAAGTATTCCAACTGATTAATGCAATACCTTATGCTGTAACTTAAAGGTTCCATGTGAAGATGATTAGCAGATCTTCCTATCTGATGATGCCAAATCAGTTAGGAACCAAGTGCTAATGAAATAGTTCCTAATTGCTGTATATCATGCTTCTGAATGCTCTCCTATTCAAATTTGGTACTGAACCATCAAAGTCAATCAGACTGTTTAAGGTTTAAACTGTTCGTGTTTGTTTGATAGTCTGATGAAAGGTTTATAATTCGTATTAAAAAGATTAGCAGTGGGAGAATAATTACTGGAATTGGAAAATATTCTAAAAGGGAAAGTAGAGATGACAGGATTGAGTGTCTTGTATTAAATATTTGATATGTAATCTTGGTGGGTGTTAAAACCCTTGAGTCTCCATTTAATGGTATTGGCATTTCAAATACCCCGCACTTATAGTTCCTCAGGAAGTCATATTGACCCTGTCAACCAGTGCCTCCCACTGTAGGATGACAGTTTCATGAGTCACAACATGCACTTTTGGATCTTAATACTGTTCTATCAATTTCAATTAATGAATTTGGAAGTTTATTATGTTTTTGGAGCTAGCTTAGTCCCCTGATTTGTGTTTGTTTGTTCCATCATTAATCGAAATCCACCCAGGCACAAGGAAAGAAGGGGCATGATGGTCAAGGGCATTCTGAGGAAGATGAGGTTTCTGCTTTTGAGCAAATGCCGAATGAAAAGCTGACAGAAGATCAAGCCCAGCAGCCTGATGTCCATTCACATGAGCATTCTGTGAGTGTTAGCAAAATTCCATTGAATTTGAACAAAGCAAAATTTTGGAAATAATTTTCTACAGAAATATCATTTTTCACATTGCCAGCTGGGACTGACTTGGCATAATGAAGCAATTAAGAATGAAGGGTATTGGACAATTAAGAATCTGGACTTATTTGCTGGTGTTTTCTGTTTTACTATCTGTAAAGCAAATGAAGTAGGAAGATTGATTAATAATAGAAACCGAATTTATGATATAGAAAAGAATCAGGAGAATTGAATTGGTTTTCCTTGTCTCATCCCATGAAGGGACAGAGGGGAGAAGGCTGCTTTGACTGGAAAGGCTACTGGTCTTTGATATGACAGAGAAATGCTTGTATCATGGGTGATACATTCATTGTCCGACACAACTGCCAGCATCCTAGATAGAGTATTTTTTTCCTCTAAAAAAAGATGAATTCTGGAATACAATTGCTTTAATTTTGACATCTTAAATGCATCCTTGTTATATTTATTGTCTCACATAAATGGTGTTTTAGCTCTTGATTGACTGAGATCCGTTTACTTGGGAAGGGAGAGGATCATGCCAATGACAAGGAAGGTGCACAGCGAAAGCGGAACCGGGGGCGGGGCAAGGGCCGTGGGCGAGGTCAATACCATCACAATAACCACCACAGTAACCACGGGGGAACTCCCCCTTCAAATCCAGTTCTTGGTGAGCATCTGACAATGGCTAAGCAACCACCTGGGCCCCGAATGCCCGATGGCACGAGAGGATTTGCAATGGGTCGAGGGAAACTAGTTGCTGTGAATATCGCATGACTTCGGTATCTCTACAGTGTTCAGTTTTGGTTATAATAGATGTGCATGTAAGTTTATGTTGGGGTGGGGAAGTACGTCTTATATATATATATGTTGTCGATGGCAGGGGTTTTAGAAAGTGCTGTCAATCTGCTGTAGTTTTGGCTGATATGGATCTGCTACTTTTATGTTGGTATCTTGCATTTGGTCATGGATGCTCTATAAACAGTTTTCTTCTTCTTCCGTAAAACTCTAGTTTCGCATGATGTAGAAATGAAAACAACAAAATCCTAGTGGGGGATTCACTAATTCTTATAGATAAATGTGACTTGAAATATCGAATAAAATTGTTCATTGAGTGCCTCTTCTTCACCCATCTCTTCTCTATAACTCGTGGCAAGTGGTCCGCAAACCAGCTTAGTGGCTTAGCCCTTGATTGTCTACAGGTGTTTTTGTACAAACTGTGTTTTTTAAAATTTTGAATTTTTTTTTACTTAAAATAATTTTTTTAATGATTTTATATCGTTTTGATATGCTAATATTAAAAATAATTTTTATAAAATAATAAAAATTATATTTTAATATATTTCTAAATAAAAAATATATTATAATTTCAAATATATCTTACATGATATGCCTCATTTCAATCCATGTAGACAAACAGGACTTTATATGCCGGGACAATGCCCAACCATTTTACTCACCTCAAGAGGAAATGCCCACGCGAGGAAGGCAGCAAGATGAGCTTATGATGAACAACACGAGACCAAAAGGGGGCATGATCATTGATCAGCCATATCCAGTTTAAGAACATCAAACCAACAAAAAACCACTCTTCTGGGTCAATCTAAACTCTCAAGCCATTATATTTGTTTCACGAAAAGAATGAGAGAGAATCATTTGCTCGAAATGCTTGGCATAACCTGCAGTTGCAAGCCCAAGAATTCCCGGTTTCCTCAGGCTTCTAATCGAGTTTTAGCAATATTACAACGTTTAAAAGCGTGATGTCAACAAGGCCTATTAGCTCAGTTGGTTAGAGCGTCGTGCTAATAACGCGAAGGTCGCAGGTTCGAAACCTGCATGGGCCATTTGTTTTTTATTACCCAATACCCTTTTTGGCTCATCCAAAACTACATTTTAGTCCTTACAGTTTCATAAATATATACTTCCGCTCTCGCAAGTTTAATTCTTCCAATATCAGAGTTCGTTTTGGGGGACTTTTGGAATGGATAACTCTGTTCAATGCCAGTAATACCAAAGAGTAACATCATTTTATTTTATTAGTAAACCCCTCCCTTTTTTGTCATTTTGATTTAGTTTTTTTATGATCTAATTTCATAAAATAAAATTTTAAATTATAATAGAAAAATAAAATTTAAAGTAAGAGGAACACAATGTAAAGTATAGAGAAAATATGTGATCAATCTTAAAATTTTTAGAATTTTTGTTATTGTCTAAAAGTTTATTTTATTTATTTTTTAATTCATGAATTTGAGATAATATAGAGAAACTCGCTGGAAGATAATAAAGTTGTCGATTAGATATTATAAAAAAAAACACAAAGTATAATTTTTGTATAAATAAGTTTTTTTTCTTGAGAGAAAATTATTGAAATTAGTTTTTTTATTTAAGCATAATGCATAATGGAAAAGACAAATCAAGTTTGATTTTGATTTATTTTTATTTGATTGAATTTTATTTTTGGAGTGATTTAGAGAAGGAGTTTTGAGGTTGTTAGATGAATTTTATAGGTTTTTATGGTAATTTTAAAGTATTTTTAAGTAAAATTAAGTTAAAAATACATCATTTTATATTGAACTAGATAAAAAGATTACTTGATTAAATTTAATCAATTCATGATCTAATCAAATAAACTAATGAAACCTTATTTAAATTTTTTTTAATTTATTTTTTTCAAAACATGTATCAATTTTTTAAAAATTTTTTTTAAAATAATTTCATTTTAAATTAACTCCTATCAACCTAGATGGATCCTTTTTGACTTAGAGCACGTTTGGGAACGCGACTACGGCTGTGTTTTCAAAAAATTTGAATATATATATATTTTTTTTGCTAAAATTTAAAATGATTTGTATGTTTTGGATCGTTTTGATGTACTGATGTCAAAAATAATTTTTAAAAAATAAAAAAAATATCATTTACATATATTTTGACATAAAAAGTTATTTGAAAAGCACCCGGAACCACATTGCCAAACATACACTTACCATTCAAGCACTAAGCCGGCCGGGTCACTATAGGACGAGTTTTGTAGCTATGCCCTCATCCAAATTTCCGCCTTAAAAATCCAAAATTTCCTACACTCATTTCGCCCCCCCCCTCTATCTCCGAACAAAACAAATTTTGGAAGAGAATCAAATATCAATCACCACCACCATGGCTGAATCTCCGCCTCCTCCTTCTCCTCCTCCAGCCCTTCCACCAAATCCTAACCACATGGTCCCACCAATCCCACATACAGATGCACCACAATCACCAGCATCTCCAATTTCCCTACTTTCAAAAAGACCAAAACTTAGAGTGACCTCTGAGTTTGACAGTGACACTTCTTTGTTCTTCCACAAAGTTTCCTGTAAGCTCCTTGATAGCTTTGCCAAGCTCAAACTTTCTTTTCAAAACAACAACAAGGGTGAACCCTCTCAACCCCAGTTTGCTCTCACTTCCAAATTACTCTCCATTCATTATGACCTTGAAGAACAGAATGCCCTTGTCAAGACTTCTTTTGATCTTGGTCCTAAGTTCCATTTTAAGGCTGCCCATGATGTCAAGGTTCAATCTTTTACTTAAATTTTATTTCTTTTATGCGGGTTTCTTCCTTTGCATTTTTTTGACATGGGTTTTTGTTGTTGTTGTTAGGCACAACAAGGAGAGGTGGCAATGGTTGCTGACTTGGGCGATCCTGGTTATGCACTTGAAATCTCATCTCCTGTTCCAACTGTTGGTGCGGTAAGTCCTAAGCAGTTCCATTTTTTATTCATTTTATTGTTGAACAGTGTAACATTTTCAAAGTTGGGAACTTTTAGGGGGGCTGAAGGGTTGTTTGTGTTGATTTCATACTTGTTTGGTGACTGACTATGGAATCTTGGCTTGTGGCTTGAATTGGGATCTTGATTGGGGTTTAGGAGGGGAAAAATATCTCTTTTTTGTATATTTATTCCTCCTTTTGTTCATATATATGATCTTCCTGTTGTTGCAGCCGAGGGCGACATTGAAATTCCCTCATGGTGAAGTTTCATTGGGCGAGAAAGAGGAGGAGGAAGCGAGGAGAACATTGTCTGTTAGTGGAATTGTCAAAAGTCAGTTAACGAATGGAATCTTCACTGCTCAATTTAACGATGAAGATTTGAAACTAAGATATTGCTACAAGGTAAGGTTTTCTCCTGGCTTAATATTTCATTATGATTAGTTTTGCTTGCACTGTTCTATTTATTGTTCGGCCATCCTCTCTTTGTGGTCTCTGCCACCTATACTTGTACAAATGAATATAATTTTTTTGGATGGATTATGAATTATGTAAATGAGAAAAATCTTGGACCAGGTGATCACATTCCTTGCTTTTTCTCAATTGGTGACATGCTTAATGTGTTGTTTTGGTGTCTTTATAGTGCCCTCTATATAGGTTCTGCTGTTAAAAGTTTTGAATTGATTGCAGGATGAGACAGTTTCCTTTATACCAAGCATTTCACTGCCTTCAAGTTCTTTATCGTTTGCATTCAAACGTCGGTTCACTCCTTCCAATAAGTTGAGGTACTGTTTCTATGCAATTTTTATCCAGATCCTGGGGAGGATCCTCACTCACTTTGTACTCTGAATTACTTGTTTTCTAGTCTCATGGTACTTACCTTTTGATTTTCTGGGTTATGTTTGGGAATGGAAATTTAATTCTAATTCGTATGTGTATATGTTTGCTTTTGACACGTTAACTTGGAAGATGCATGCCCCAGATTTTTATCACTCCCAAAGATGAATGCATGAATGCTGTCATCCTTATTAATTTTTTGTTTATGATATCCTCTTTAGAGGGATAGATGTCAATCATTCCCAAATTGTGGACAAAAGAAAAATAAACTGTAGTAAAATGTCCCAAGTTGCAGACATGCTGTGGAGCTTGATTTACTGTTTTTCAGGCTGTTGAACTGAGTGTGGAAGTTCTTCATCAGATTTTAGTATTATCATTTTCTTTTTTTGCACCTTCATTTATGTTATTTTGGTTTCTCAAGTGAGTTGTAATGTATCAATGTGCGATGCAGCTACCTGTACAATTTTGATTCTAACAACTGGAGTACTGTGTACAAGCACACCTATGGGAAGGATTTCAAATTTAAAGCTGGTTATGATTCAGATGCTAGTCTTGGCTGGGCATCACTTTGGGTAAGTATTCCTATATATTAAACTTTTTAACCTTTTGCTTTTTCCCTGACAAGAACTTCTAATTTTATTGATGATGTTATCTTTGTTTTCATTGTCTTTTATTGTAATCTTATCTCAACCTATTTGGGAAGTGACACCCTTTTTGCTAGCATAAATGTAGTGATGGAGCCACTTCTACCTTTGTTATGGGATTTGAAGTTACAGAACCACTCCATGTCTGTGACATCTCTATATGTGCTAAAGCGGAGAGGGTAGTGTATTTGTTGTTTTGACAGAACTTTTTTGAATTTTTGCCTTTATGGTCTTGTACAGATTCAGTCCCATTTTCCTAATGTGTATATAGTCTTGGCTCCTTAGCACCCAAAAATAAAGACAAAATAATTACATCTATGTATGAAATTGAACAACTAACATACTTTCACATGCATGTTCACCATGCTCTGTATAATCCTCTCCTTATAGATTAAGGAAAGTGCTTTGCTATAAATGATCTATCGATGGCAACTCTTGAGAATGTGTTTCTTTAACAAGGATGTAGGAATTTTACTCGCAGAACTATGACATTTGCCTCTGTGTAATGTAAATGCCACATGCTAACTTCTGTATGATCGGAAAGTGCAGTTTGAAGGCGTTTTAGTTCTGATACAACCCTAAATTGCTCAGATTCGAGCTCCTTGATGATCCTTTTGTTCTCCATTCCCAATCAGTTCATTTGCTACATAGGATGAATTAGATCATTCTGTGGACATGGTGTTTTAAACACTTGATTTTTTTAGTACAGTCTATAGGGTTACTGAATGATGTCTTTGTAAGCTCTATCTAGCAAAATTGCTTGCTTTTTTTTTTCCATAACAAGAAACTTTTATCTAGATTGGAGCTGAGCCATGGTCAAGAATCCTAAGAGCGCATCTCAAAAGCTAAAAACCTTTTAGCGATTAAGACGCTGTAATACTTGGAAGAAGGAAGTATAAATTGAAGACGAGGATCATAACCTTCTTTGCAACTTAGCATCTGTTAAGCAGTCATGTTTCTTATTTGTTATATGGAATTCAAGAGGTGTTAATATATGACCTCGTTATGCACAATCTCCATGTTGTAGGTTGGAGATGAAGCTAGCACCGCAAAGACCACCCCGATGAAGATGAAAATCCAGTTTATGCTGCAAGTGCCACGGGATGACATCAGAAATTCTGCACTCATGTTCCGTGTTAAAAAGAGATGGGACATATAGTAGGATCACCTGATGACGGAACTCCTTGTTTCTGTTAAATGTGGGTTCCACTCGAGTAGTTTTGGGCCATCCGTATTTGTAATATTGCTACATAATAACGCCAGTACCAAATCTCTTTGCAAAAAAATCTGTCTGTGTGAAAGCTAAGAGTGGCTATCTAGTGAAAGGAAGCTCCTCTGAATTCCCCGAAGGCAAGTTGTTGAAGGCTATCCTTCGGTTATTGGCATTAACATTATGCAGGAAAGTCTGCTATTCGATCATTTCTTTGCCAGAGTTCATTAGATCCATAAAATTGCTGAAATAAACGAGGGGTGTAAATGGTAGTTTCTACTAAGATCAAGCTGGTTATAAATGGCGGAGAAACTGTTGCTGCCGCAGAAATATTATTCTCCTTGCAAGCTAGTCCTGTTTTTGCATCAGCTTCTGTTCGAATAATTTGTCTGCACTCAACAGATGAAGAGCTTTTGTCTTAAGATAGAGACCGTCAACCGAATAAATTCTCATGTTACCACCCAACTAGTTAGCAGATAAATGTGATTTTTTGTTTTTAATCTTAAAATAAAAATGACATAACATATCCTCTTTGTCGGTTATTTTATATTTCTGTAAAGAATCTCCGTGCAAGCACACCATCACCACCTGCTGAGATTCTCCACAGTTGCCATAAACCCGGCCCTTTTGCACTGTGTTCTTAGGGAACCGGTGCAGATCGTCCATAACTTTTAGGCATGAAATACTTTACGAGTGAATTTCAAATCCTCGCAACTTTTCTAACTTCATATAAAGTTTTTTCATGGCAAAAGTTAAATCAGTGAGCTATAAAATTTAGATGATGAATCTTATAAATACAGGAAAATTGTCATTGTGGGTGAGCAACTTAATTATTATTATTCCTCATTCGATCCATGTGGTCTACGTACGAGAAACTTTGGTGACATAAACTAAACAATACAAGAAAAACAAAAAACACAATAACATTAGTATATTGACCGACACTCTGCAGCGGGTTAATATTATTTTTTTTTAAATATAAAAAAATATTAAATATATAGAAAATATTTTAAGTGTTTTTGTTTGGTATGACCTGATAACCATTCTACATCCAAGCGAATTGGGTCTAGTAACCATCCTAGACCCAATTTATTTTGACATGGAAGGTTACAAAAAATAAGAACAACACTAACAACAACACTAACAACAACTATGCTAGACCCAAGATGCTTGGGTCTAGCAACCACGCGTGATCTAAGTTTACTTGAGTTTAGCATCAAACATGGTTACCAGACCCAAGCAAACAACAAACAAAGAAAGGATAATTATGTACTTTAGTTGTCACGAGAAAGAAAAGAAAGAAAAAATACAAACAATCGATTACCGGCGGCAATCCAACCATAATATATCTACACGCACCGCTCCATACATCTAGTAATACAATGGATGGCTAGATTTTACCTTCGGGAAACATCTCACGCGCCTCCTTAATGACACAGGCGCCGCCTACTCTCTGGAGTGTTTGAACACGCACCAACAGCTTTTTGATAAAAAAAAAATACAACATGAAAATATTAAAATACCCCCATAGTCCTCTTAATTACACAAAATACCCATTTAAAAACACCAAAAGACCCCCAAAGGCGAAGTTTTTTTATTGTATTTTCTGAGGCTAAAAGTGTTATTTGCTCGTACTTGAAAATTGAAAAAACCTAATTATCCTTATGGAAAAAAGCTAAAAAAACATTTATTCACTCACGAAAAGATAAAAAATTGAAAATAAAATTACTATTATAATCCACAGTGAAATGTCTCTTAATCTACAATAATTTCCCCACACCATTTAGCTTTCGATATAATAAAATTTTCAAATGAAAGACCATACATGAACTCTAATTCATAATTTTATTATTAAATATTTCTTTTCAAGTATTTTACTTCTTTGAAAAAGTTTATAACTCCTTAAAAACCAAAAAACTAACATAAACAAATTAAAAAAACTTGACAATAAAGGAAAGCAATAAAAGTTCTAAACAAGTTAAAAAAAATAAAATTATTAAACATATTATTTAATTTTCTAAACTACATAAAAAATAATAATTAAAGAAAAATAATTTTCTTTAAAAACCCCTCCATCATTTGTAGGTGCATAACTCCTTCAAAGCATTGCATGGAAAAGCCGCAATACAAGAACTGTCTGGCTTCAGAGGACTAAAATGGTCAAGCCTTGATGCATGATTACTGCCAAAAGTAAACATCTTGGTTTTAACATGCAAATGCTTAGAGAAAGCATTCCTGATAAAACATTCCCAAATTACTTTTATTGTTAAAAAATATTAAATTAATATTTTTTTAACTATTTTTCAATGGTTTTAATATGCTGCTATAAAAAAATAATTATATAAAAAAATATTATTTTAATATATTTTTAATAAAAAAACACTCAACACCATAAACCAAACGCATACAAATCAAAATAATGCAGCTTGAGAGAATGAAGATAAATTAAAGGAAACAAAGCTAAACATATTCACATAGTGCATTGTAGATTAGGTCAGTCATCATCGTCATCAAGGTAATTTTCATCGTCATCCTGCTCGTATATCTGATATTCCCCGTCACTACTTTCACCACCATCTTGCTTTTTGTCACCATTGGTGTCCATCGATGGAAAACTGCCCAAGAGTTGTTGCAGATAGCTTGTGGAGGTGTTCTCCATATCTAGATCCATGCGTGTAAAGGATACACAGAGTAACAACCGGACATGGAAATGTTTCAAGAAAAAGAAAATTACTATAGAAAGATGCTTAAAGTAAGTTCTTTATTGTTCTGTGCACACTTGAACACAACAAGGGATGTGCACAATAAAGGATACGTGAATATGAATTCAACGAAAGATTATCTGCCTCACCCGCCTACAAGCAAAAAGAAGCAACAAACTTCAAAATGATTTATCAAAAGAAGCTGCATGTAAAATGCATAAAGCAGATGTTTGATTACCGAATCCATTCCATATACATCAAACTCCTCTTCACCATCATCAGAATCGAGTTCATCCACCTCAACATCATCAGTGTCGATCTGATTTTCAATAGCTTCATCTACAGCTTCTGTATCGTTTTTTAAGGTTTCATGATCTACATTGAAATGAGAAAGCAGGCAGGAAAGAATTTAACAGCAACACACACATTCGTACAGTTTTCTTATGCTAACATTGATACCATAGCATCATTTAGAAAAACAACCTTCACAGATAGTTCAACCACATTTCAAAAATAAGGCATAAAATAATGAATGGGAAGAGGCAAAAAACTGTGAATAAATATGAAGGAAGAAAAAAAAAACTGCCGAGGGCTAGAAAACCAGAGCTTATATAAATATTATAGATATTAGTTAAAAAATCATTTTTGGTAATAATGGTTTGAAATTCTTAAGACTCGTACAATATGAAACAATTTTATAAAATATAGGATGGCACTAATAATCAGAATAGATAAAACTTCTTGAAAGATGAAAATTATTTTCTTAAGCAAAATTGGACAAACAAGTGCAGGTGTTAATTCAACCTTCATTAATTTGCTGATGCTCCTCCTGAACTGGTTTTGGTGCATCTTTGAAAATGCATGCTCTCTTTGACTTCATAAATTTTTCAGAAGCAGCTTTAAGAAATTTTTCTGCGCCAGTCTCTGGGAATATTGATAGGAACCTCACCTTAACACAAAGTCTCAAGCTATCATGCACATGCTGTGAGAACCATCCTGTTTCATACTGTTAACCAAGTTACATTAAATCTTGATCTTCTAACACGAACAAACATAAAACAACAGACAAAGTTTAGATAAAAATGAGAAAATTAACTGTATCGCTGTTCATGATCTGCTATAGAAATCATAAATTTAAATACAAACTATCCTCATCTGAAGAAATGCAGAAGCATGCAAGTCAGCATGAATAATAAATTATTAGAGGTTGATCCACCAGACCAAATAGAAAGAATGAAGTTTGATTTTTTGTTTGGGTTTCTTTTTGTTTGGGATTTTGTATAGGAATGGTAAACTACCAGCATGTTGTTCCAGTTCAAGCAAATATTGCCAGGAGGAAATATGAGAATTGAACAGCAATCGATGGAACCACAATTTCATAGTGTGTGTGTGTGTGTATATAATCTTTACATTTGTATCTAAGACCAGGAAATTTTGTCACCAGTAGACTGTTTATATGTTTCATTTTGTAGAAAAACCTGGTCTTATGGACTAGGGTCCTGAGGATGTGATGATGCTATTTCCTCCACTTTTCACTCAAAGATGTGCCCAAAAATATACTGTAAGAAAGCTCTATTTCTTTATGTGTTTTTCCATGTTGTTTACTTGATGGTCTAACATTGTGATCAAATAGAGTAAAAGGCCATAAGTTTAAGTACAGTGTTCAAAATTGAGAGATATATGACATTCATACAATACAATGGACATTACTATGGGATTTATAGTAGAAACAGAAGACCCTTTGAGAAGAATGACGCTGAAACATGTGTTGCATAGTTTCATAATAGATATGTGCACTGGGGTCACTGTCACTGTCATATGCTCAAAGTTCCAATAAGCACACGCAAAAAAAAATCAATATCAATATCAACACAGCTAAACATGAAAAACTCACAGTGCAACTTGTCTGCTTTGGAGGCTTTTGTATCTCTTGTTGAATGTAATCATCATCAAGTTCATACAGCTGGAACGAATACTGGTTTCTGTAAGGAAAAAATCGAAATTTGCACAAATCCTCCCATCTATGCTTCAAGCTGCAAAGCCACACAGAACAGATTTCAGTATTTGGACGAGCTTCGGTGCAGCACAAGCAAACAGTCTAGCCATGAAACATATGAGCAGCTTGTGGACAGTGCATATCAGTTATCATACGTGTAGTCACATTCAACAACGGTTTTGGTCAGAGGCCAGGTCAATGGGCAAATCATAAGCTTCAAGTACAGGCATCTATCATAGCCACTCCAAAGACCTTGCTATATGCATGAGGTTGGCCTAATTTGGAGTGGTTGAAGAAAATGATTTGTGGTCTTTGGAAGAGGTGTGGTATCATCCATCATCTCCGATGCCATCATGCCGGCAGTAAAAAAGTTACCTCAAGAACTTACAGGAAGTGAGTAAGGGACTGATATTAGTTCTCATACTTACCCTTTAGCAGCATTATCATCACAGTAACTTTTTAATTCAGGTGGTACTCGAAAAGCAACGCTTTGATATCTGCTAAAGAGAATACCATAGATTAGCATCTATAAAACACAATTCACATTTCTCCAATTCAAATAGGCAGTTCAAGAGTACTACATAGATAAACTGGAACTTAAGAGAACTCAATTTCAAATTTTGTTTACTTCTGAGTGACTCACTATTTGACGACAAGTTCTTCTAATTCTAGTAGAAAAGAAAATTTTCTGATATGACAGAGATATGCTTAAGATTCTCTTCCAAAAGAAAAGGGCTTAATCGGCACATTCAGAACCAACAGCATGCCAGCAATAATCAACATGGAAAGGAAGGAAATGTGACATAAAATACCAGAGGTTGTAAGCCTGAACTGTAAATCAAGTGAATGGAGGCTGGAAATTTTGAACCCGGACCAGCAATATCCGTACAAAGATGCCACAAACCATCATGTGCTTCCCAAATTACTTGACTGGATAAAGATACATCTTTTCTCCACCATAATGTTGAAAACATCCTGGTTTAGATTACTTAAGGTGATGAAAAAGAAAAAGCAGTTCCTATGTGGGGATGATTAATCATGATTCATGATGCAGCCTGAGCTACTTCTTTTATAATCTATAAGCAGAAGATGAGGAATTCCCAAAGAACACCCCTTCTAATGGATAATTGGAACATGAAGACTTATTCAATTCATATTCAAAAGAAACTAAATGACCAGTAAATTAAATGCCACCAAAAGCAAAACGGATTTAAGATCTGAGCCAAGAAAAGATCCAAAAAGAATGTTGAGGTAAGAGAATGCACATGCGAGAATCAGGATCTTTGCGAGGATCATATCCTTTTCTGATCCAGAACTTCTGAAATGGTCCGCCTGAAAAGTAGTATCCAACTGTGAGCAGAAGCCTGCCAGATCAAACAGATGAAAGGTGACTGTTCATACAAAGTGAAACCTATCAACATGTTAGAAAATAATCAGATGAAGTAACCATGATCAACCTGACAAAGAATTATCAGTAATAAGTGGCAGAATACCTTTTAAGCGTTTGATATGTAAATTTAAGATTTTTATCAAGTAAGCGTTCAATCAGTGAATATTTGGGCCATATGGGCCGCTCCTCAAACAGCTCAGATACAGCTATCTGCCACTCCCACATTGGTGTACCTTCTGTTATGAATTCCTTCCAATTTATTTTCTTAGGAATCTGTATGAAAGCTAAGGGCTACCAAATAAAATGAACAGGGCTTTGTAGGATATAATCCAGAACTCAAAAGAGAAATGAACACTACATCAAGAGGTCTACACAAAATAAATGCTCAACTTGTGGTCTGTACACACTTCACAAGAAGCACTTCTTTGAAAAAGGCGGCTCCCCTGCAACAGTTTAAAGAAATAAAACCGATCCAAAAAGTTGTAGAAATCACCCCTTAGATCATTAGGACGGTTGACCACATCAAAACAACCATCTATTCTCTTGACATTCATAAACAATGAAAAGACCATGGATACCCAACAGTGTTCTAACAGAAGTATCATTGTGGATAAAAAAGACCTAAACACACAATTACTCATGAAACAAAAACCACTTAACATCAGGATATCTTGAACATCTTTAAAATCAATACCAAGTGCTGGCTCAAAGGTCATCTGAAAAATGGAAAGAAACAAGATCATTAAATTTTAGCTTAACACGTGTTGGTAATGTCTAGCAAGAGTAAATGTAATGAGATCTAAATCACAGAATGAGGTTACAAGCTAATCTTATAATCTGTGTTTATGCCATTAGACCACATTTACATCCCTCCTTAGTCAGTGATGAACTGAAAAACCAACTATTTTTTTATTCAATACCTTTGAATGGGTTTCTGGAGGTTCATCTTGTTTCTTTTTTGAACTTGACGTTGATGGTGGTCTTAACCTGAAAAGCACGAAAGCAAACTAAAATCAAACCAACAATTATTTAGCAATCTAGACTCCAAAACAAACATTTAATCAATCCCCTCTAAAAGCTTATGTTCTTCCTCCTTGTCACCATAGGCAAAGCCCTTGATTAAAAATATGATAAATTGCTAGACCATTAAATAAACAACATGGCCAAACACAGAAACAGAGCCTCGTACACTATATTTTCTGGCACATCTTTGAGTGAAAAAAGTGGAGGCGATAGCATCATCACATCCTCGGGACCCATATCAATTAGACCGGGTTTTTCTACAAAAACAAGAATAAAGAGTTTACTAAAACAAAAGGTTTCCCAGTTTTATATACAAATGTGTGTGTGTGTGTGTGTGTGTATAACAAACCATTACTTTGAAAATGTGGCTCCTCCATCTCACTAGGATTCTTCCTCTTCCTCCTGGCAATATCAGCATGAACTGGAACAACATGCTGGTAGTCAGCCATTCCTACAAAAAATTCCAAATCCGAAAGAAACCGGAAGAAAGAATCAAACTTTATTTCTTATTCATTAACAAACATAAAAGAAGACAGTTCAATCCTAACCCTCAAAGTAATAAGCCTCTGGTATTCTAGCAACAATATCAGCATGAAACTCCTCTGATTCTTCCTTTGCTTCATTAATGGGACTAGAATTCTTCTTCTTTCTAGATATTTTCAGCAACATACTGTGACAAGAACGAAGCTCTCCTGACACAGGATGCGAGTATGGATCCTCAGGGCGAAAATACAGTTCCAACTTATTAGATTGTGAACTACGAGCCTAAAATGCCAAATTCACAGCATTAACAACCAAAATTAATCACTAATAACACAAAACAAAAGCTAATAAATAAAGGGTCGTAATTGGGATTTGGAGTTTGTTTGTTGCCGTACCTTAAGAATTGATTCAGTTCCTCCGAGAGTTTGGATAGCCCGAGATATTGAAGAAGGATAGCCTGGATAATGAACTGCAAAACCCTCTTTGCTTGGTATCAATCCACTCACTTTTCCTTCTTTTATCACTCCCATTCTCTTTGATCTTACTGCTCTTGTTCTTTGCAGAAGCAGCAGCTCATCAGAAGAGAAGAAAGGAAAGGAAAAGAGGGTTTAATAGTTTCTCTCTCAAGTCTCAGAAGAGAGCAAAAAATAAATATAAAGTTATGGGCTTTATGCAAAAAAGGAGCCAAATTTAAGCCTTAAGGTCTTCGGTTGAGACCCGAGAGGCCATATCAAGTCTGGCTTTTCTTTTGTTTAGGACACCCTTTAGTATGAGACTGCTCTCTTCCTCTTGGGTCTCACTCTCAGTGGCATCATCAAGAACTAAAGCAGCTGTTCCATATAGAAAATTGTGGATTGGTGCCACAAATCTGAGGATGGACAAGAAGAGAGAAGGAAAGGAGCCAAGTGAAAAGGAGAGAGAGAGGGTAGTTTTAAATTCAAGCCCGAGGTTCATCAAGTGCAACAACTCCTAACCACTGACAAGTCTGGTAACTTTCTCTCTCTTTCTTCTTATAGAGAACTGCCTTGTTTCCACTAAAAGATTTCATATTTGCTTCAAATTCCAGTTGCTTTTGAAGGAAAATAGCTGGAAAAACTAGAAATTTAACAGCATGTTTGGAGTTTGGAGCGTGGTTATGTTGTTTTTATTTATTTATAAATATATTAAAATAATTTTTTTTAATATTAATATATATTTAAAAACATTAAAAAATATTTAATATTAATATATATTTAAAAACATTAAAAAATATTTTTAAAAATATTTTAAAAATATAAAAATAAAAATAACCTAAGTATTTTTATCTTATTCCAAAAGATACTGTAAAAAAAAAAGACACCTTGCACATACAAATCTTTTTGTCAATTTGTGGTCATTATCTTCTCTTAAAATACATGCCTCTGTCACATTCCTTGTGCATTACTGCATGTTGTTTTTGATGTATGTATACATTAATTATATACACACACACACACACTTATGTTGATTTAAGATTTTTATGATTAATTCTAATTAATTTTGCTCAAGTGTATTATCTTTATGATTTTGTATAAATATGATATATATATTTGTAAAGTTTATCCTATTAGTGCTGATAGTACTAATTTATTGACTAACCGGCTTACAGGTGGTCCTTTTAATCCCAATTATTCTAATGGTAAACTAGATTTCTGCACATGCTTTCATAGTGACAAACCTAAAAATTTAAGGGGTGTGAACCTAAATAAAAAGTATGAAGTTTTTTTAGGTATTTTTTTTTATTAATATGGGTATTCGGCTCAGCTTGCACGTTACCTCGACTAATCCTACAAGTCCTAAAATTAACGACTATACAAGTCTTCAGTGACCTTGAGGTTTGTAAGACTCGAACCGGTGATATGTAGAGAATAAATCTAAAATCTGATTAGTTAAATTTAAAATTTTTTTAACAATAACAATAATAATAATAAAATAATGTTCATAAAAACTTGTTTTGCGTGCAACAAGTTAAGATAGCATACTAGGATGATTATCATCGTCATTTTAAACAGAAGAATGCTCAAAACAACACGATTGAGAATGTTGAGGAGGAAGCTATAGAGCTTGCTATATTTATGTTAGAATTGGACAATTAGACCACCATGTTCTGACATGAATAGTTTTTTTTTTTCCTACTTGTGTAATAATTGGTAAAGAGAACAAATGTTCAAGTGTGCAAAGGTGGTGCTAATTAAGGATGATATCTAGAAAAGAGCTACCCTGAACAATGTAGTTCATGCTTATGATATTTGAAAGAACATGGTTTATGGCTTGCTATTGAGTGAGAACGGATTTAGGATGATTTGTGAACCTAATAAATTTGTCTTTATTAGGAGTGGAATGGTGGTGGACAATTGATATTAATGTGATTGAGCTATTTAAACTAATGTTATGACTATTATATTGAAAAAAAAAAGAAAATTAATAAAGCTTTTTCATCTGTTTATTTTGTTGATTATTCTGAGCTATTTCATGGATAGAAGTTACAAACTTTTATATTTAATTCATTCTAATATACATGATTTAAATTTTGTGTAAATTAGAGACAGTGAAAAGTATTTATTATTTATTATTGATAATTATATAAGATGTTATATCTATTAGCTAATAAGCAAAGAGATAAGACCTTGACGTGTTTAAATATTTCAAAAACAATTCAAAAACAAGGTTGAAAATTAACTTAGTAAGATGATATACGGAATAAAAAATGATATAAATGAAGAATATAATTCACCTTTTAATAAATTTTATTTTGAGAATGATATAATTCATCAAATAACGATATTTACTTTAATTAAATGATACTGTTGAATTTAAGAATCAAATATTAAAAGGAATGATGATGCTATGTTGATAGGTTTAAAATTAAAATAAAAAAATTTAAATTATTTTCATAAAACAAAAATAAACCACAATATCAAATAAGCTTCACCTAAGTTACACTTTTGAAAAGGCAAGGCAATATTTATGGTTGGGAAACCTTTTATTACTTATTAGTATGAGACTCTTCTCCTCCTTCTCTTGGGTCCCACTCTCAGTGGCATCATCGACGCCTAAAGCAGCTGCTCCATATATGCAACTGTGGATTGGCGCCACAAATCTGAGGATGGACAAGAAGAGAGAAGAAGGAAAGGAGCCGATTGCAAAGGAGAGAGAGGGCAGTGTTAAATTCAAGCCTGAGGTTCATCAAATGCAAAAACTCGTAACCACCGAGACGTCTGGTAACTTTATTCTCTCTTTCTTATAGAGAACTGCCTTATTCCACTAAAAGATTGCAAATTTGCTTCAAATTCCATTTGGGTTTGAAGGAAAATTGCAGGAAAAGCCTAGAAATTGAAGTGTGTTTTCTCTTTTGGCTTGATGTCATGTGATTTTGTGTGTCTAAAGTTTTATTGTTTGTTTTGAGTTCAAAGTACATGGTTATAGAGATATGTCATCGTGTCTGTAAATGATGTAATCTAGGCGGTTGGGAGAATTGTTGGGAGCAGGGATTGACACCATGGGATTTAGGACGCCCAACACCTATTATCTTACATCTTCATCAGACAGGTGCCCTTCCTAAGGGCAGGGCTTTAGTCCCTGGATGTGGCTCTGTAAGTTACTTCTTCAGTATTTTTATGATCTCTTGCATGTTTATGCCCCCTTTTTTTTTTGTTTGGTGTAAGTTTCAACATGATCCTGAAATCAGCTATATGGTCGAATATCGCGCAGGGTTATGATGTGGTAGCAATGGCATGCTCTGAACGCTATGTTGTTGGATTGGACGTCTCGCACACGGCTATTGAGAAAGCAATAGAGGTAAGAGCAATCTGCTTGCCAATTCTTCAAATACATTGCACATAACAATGTGATTATGATCAGATTAAAGCAAAACGCATGATAGAGGAAATTAAGATCGTTTGTATTACTAATTCCCTTCTGCTCCCAAAGGAATTCAATGAAAGTACTACAAACGCATATCGATTTAAATTTCTATAGCTCTGATTTAATCCTGAGAAGCCTTGATCTAGTGTTACTGAAAAAGTCAGTTGGTAACAGAGTTGGCACCCGTATCCGTGGATTCTAAGTTGGTTTCAGATTAGAATGGTGACCTAAGTTAAGAAATTAAAAGATTCATGGTTTTAGTTTTTCTTGCTTCATTACTTATGTTAATTCTCTCTTTAAATTTTGAAACAGTTGTCTTCCTCATTACCAAATTCAAGTTACTTTACATTCTTGAAGGCAGACTTCTTCACTTGGCATCCACCTGAGTTGTTTGATCTCATTTTCGATTACACGTAAGTCAACTTGGTCATATGCATGTTTAGTCTGTGAGATGGGTTGCCTGATATGAACATGCTAATGGAAAATCTGCAGGTTCTTCTGTGCTATCGAACCAGGGATGAGATCAAGATGGGCATGCAAAGTTCAAGAAATGTTGAAACCTGATGGAGAGCTCATAACACTGATGTATCCGGTACTGATCTTTATCTCCTACATATTTTCACAGTTTCTCTTCCATTTGGCAACAAACCCTTTCTTTTTCTTTGAAGGAAGCAACAATAACTTGATTCATAATTATAAAACACTCTAGTTTCTTGGCTCTGTTTAATTTGGAGTTATGAACAATGGAGGATGGCTTTTTCTTGGGATTGTCAAGTCCATACTAAATACAAGTAAATCAGCTCAAATTATTGTGATCGTCTCTCTTTTTTATAACTAGTGGCTAATATTCCTATATAATGTAAACTATTTGGCAGATCAGCGATCATGTTGGTGGGCCCCCGTATAAAGTATCAGTCTCCGAGTACTTCTCTACCTATTTTGTTTTCCTTCTGCTTCTAATCTTATCAGTTATTACCATGACCTATAAAATTCTTGGTTGACAGTTTATTCTCTTCTTAGAAGATTGAATTTATCATGTCTTTTCCCCTAGCTATGAAGAGGTGTTGCATCCCATGGGCTTCAAGGCAGTAACCATTGTTGATAACGAACTTGCTATCGAAGCTCGCAAGGTACACTAGCAATGTTTTATCGTTTCGTGGTTTTCTGCTTGCAAAAGGGTCATGCTTTTCATGCAATACAGCTTAATTCTCAGAATACTGTATTGTAAACTGATTTTAAAGTTGTCCATTACCGCACCATTGCCGTTCATTTTGGATATCATTTGTGAAGGGTCTTCTGGATTCAGTCTAGTAGAGTAACCACCACTCACCATCGTTCCATGCTTTATTGCGAACTACCGATTGTTTTTATCAAAATTATATATTTAGGAGTTTGGTGGTAGTCCTTTCATGATTATGGGTATGGGTATGCAAGATGGGATGGACTGATGGAGGATCCAGGTGTGATTATGTGCTTGTGCAATGGGCATGGCTTATAATGTTCTTCTTTTCTCCTTACAGGTGCTTTTTTATTGCACAAAAGATTTTTCTTTGTTGAAATGAATTCTTAGATTATTGCAAAGATCTTGAAGAGACTTGAGAAATTTATTTTTGCTTGAGCATTGCTGCAGGGAAGAGAGAAATTTGGAAGATGGAGGAGGGATACAACCCAATCCATACTTTGACGAGTATACAAACACTCTTGATGCATGATCCTCATTTCTTCGGGAGGAGGGCACATTGAGCATCAACATGAATGATGGTTTCTGAAGGAGTTGAATCGCCATCTCCTTGCTGTACAGGATCCACGCCCATCATTGACTTGAATCCTCTGGGATTATACTGGCATGTGAATGTCTGTTCTATCATTTACTAGTGAGAATAATATCAACCTTGAAGAATAATATGATGAATGTCTGTTCTTTACATTGATTTAAGCGGTTCAATACCAAACCAAGATTGTTTTTGACATTAATCATAAGAAAATATATTGATGTAATATTATTCAATTTTTTTTTTTTATAATATACAAAAATGATTTTACTATTTTTAATTTTTTGTAATCTCATTTAAAAACTGTCTTTTTTGTTATTTTTATAATCAACATTAATTCTTGAAAAATCAGACTGTAAATTTTTTATGGGTCAAGTGGGGTTTCGTTGGCATTATAAAAATATCACAAGACATTGTTTAAAATCTAGACCAGTTCAATAAATTGACCCGGAACTCGACCATCCAACTTGTGGTCTAAATTAGTTTAAATTGAAGGAAAAAATAAAAAAAGTAAAAACCCCAAGTGATTCGGTTAAAAACCAAGATTGATCATGTGACAAGATAAAAACCAAACAACCAACCCGTTGATCTTTTCAAAAGAAAAAATTGTTTTGATTCTTTTAAAAAAATTAATCCGCCCGGTAGATCTTCTCAACCCGGCCTGTGCCTTGCAGTGGTCGGGTTTTAAAACCACTTTTAAGGTTGCAATTAAGCAACTAATTAGTCTAATCTAAATATATCAATAGATACAGTCCCACAAAAGCAACGTAACATTCCTGTCCGTCCACCCACCAGCATAATACGCCTAAGTCTTCGCTCTCTCTATTCTCTGTCTCTGCCTCCTCCTCCCCTTCCTCTTCCTCGTGAACAACTCCAAACCAAAGTGCTCTCCTCTTTCCTTTAGAGTCATTCTTCCCTTCCTTTTCTTCTCCTTTTCACCTTTCAATCTCTCTGTTTCTCAACCTTTCCAATATATATGTGATATATCCATCTTGATGATCATCAATGGGTCAGGATAGAAATGTTGACATTTTTGAAGATGAAGATAAAGAGGCTTTAAAAGGGCTATCTCCTGTCCCTCTGCCGCCGCGAAATATCCACTCTCATAGCCAGCAGCTACGTGCAACCTCTTCAGGACCTACTACTAAAAAACACCATCCAGGTACAAGAAAGCACAGTCTTGATGACATCCCTAAACCTGTGCTTTCTGATCCTTTTTATTATGAATCTTCTTCCGAGGACGATGAATTCTGCCCACGCTCCTCTTCTCCTTCTAACACCACCCGTTCTCGTGGTGGCAGCGGTGAAGATTTCTTCGTTGGTACTGCTGAGGATGATCAACTCATGCAATTCCAACCATTGCCTGAGTTCATTGCAAATGGTGGCGGGACTGGAATCTTTAAGTTTCCAACACGTTCAGCTGTGCACGCTGGCCGACCGCCTTGTCTAGAACTTAGGCCACATCCTTTGAGAGAAACTCAGGTGGGGAAGTTTTTGAGAAACATTGCTTGTACCGATAAGCAGTTGTGGGCTGGTCAGGAGTGTGGGGTAAGGTTTTGGAGTTTTGAGGATGTATATGAGGCTGGAAGTGGATTAGGTGGGAGAGCGAGAAGGGGTGATGAAGATGCTGCACCATTTTTTGAGTCAGGGAATACCTCACCTACAATGTGTTTAATCATTGACAGTGCAAATAGATTGGTTTGGAGCGGGCACAAAGATGGGAAGATTAGGTCCTGGAAAATGGATCAACATTTAGATGATGCTAATTCTCATTTTAAGGAAGGATTATCGTGGCAGGCTCATAAGGGTCCTGTTCTTTCTATAGTTATGAGCTCTTTTGGTAAGCTAGCTTTCATTATATTGCCTTTTTGGAAAATGATAATCACTGTTCTTATTGGGGCAAGGCATGGTATCTGGAATGTGATAAGAAAATGCTAGGGCATAACACCAACTATCTGTAAATTTCACGAGCAAGAAAATCTTTTAACGGTTTAATTTCATAATCGTTGATTAATAATCGTTATTGTCAAAGAACAACTTACCATCTTATCTGTTATACTTGCCCAAAACCTTCGATAAATTTGACATGATCTTGCTTTTCAAGGCTCTAATTTTAAACTTTGTGCTTTGATACATGTAGGTGATCTGTGGTCGGGTGGTGAGAATGGTGTTGTTAGGATTTGGCCATGGGATGCCATTGAGAAATCTCTTTCTCTTTCACCAGAGGAAAAACATATGGCTGCTTTATTGGTGGAGAGGTCTTTCATTGACCTCAGGAGCCAAGTCACTGTAAATGGTGCCTGTAGCATATCTTCTTCAGATATAAAGTGCTTGTTAGCTGACAATGTTAGAGCTAAAATTTGGTGTGCTCAGCCTCTTTCCTTCTCTCTTTGGTATTTTCTTTTCCTCCCTGAAGCTCCTAGAATGTCACTAGTTCTTTAAAAATCTTTCGATAAATGTTTAGTTTTTGGGCATTGTTGGTACCACTAGGCTATGAATTGGCCATAAGTTGCTTCAAGTTACATGTGAAGCTTTATAAGATTTATAATTCTGCAGGGATGCTCGTACAAAGGAGCTTCTGAAGGTATTCAATACTGAGGGTCAAATTGAGAATCGAGCTGACCTGCCATCAGTGCAACAGCAAGACCAGCCAGTAGAAGATGAGATGAAGGTAAAATTTGTAGTCCCATCGAAAAAGGAGAAATCTGGGGGATTTCTGCAACGTTCACGTAATGCTATAATGGGAGCAGCAGATGCTGTTCGCCGAGTTGCAACCAGGGGAGCAGGAGCATTCGCAGATGATGCCAAGAGAACAGAAGCACTAGTGCTGACTATAGATGGAATGATCTGGAGTGGATGTCCTAATGGCCTTCTTGTGCAGTGGGATGGGAGTGGAAATCGTTTACTAGAATTTAATCATCATTCTTCTGCTGTCCAATGTTTTTGCACTTTTGGAACACAGATATATGTTGGCTACGCAAGCGGTGTTATCCAAGTATTGGACCTGGAGGGAAAATTGATTTGTGCATGGGTTGCTTACAGTAATCCTGTGCTAAAACTGGCAGTTGGAAATGGATATGTTTTTAGCTTGGCAAATCATGGTGGCATACGTGGATGGAGCATTGCATCTCCAGGACCTATTGACAGAATAATACGATCAGAAGTAGCATCGAAAGAACTAGAGTATACAAGAAGAAATAGTTTCAGAATTTTAGTTGGTACATGGAATGTCGGTCAAGGAAGAGCATCCCAGGATGCACTTAAAGCATGGTTAGGTTCTACTGCATCAGACGTTGGCATTATTGTTATTGGGTTACAAGAAGTAGAGATGGGTGCAGGTTTTCTTGCAATGTCTGCTGCAAAAGAAACAGTAAGATCTAGTTGATCTGCTTTCATTGCAATGGATGGTCATTTGGTTTCTGTTCTCATTCTCTATCTTTTTTAATAATTAATGTAGTTTCATGACAAGTTGACGCACAAATAATACATATAAGTGCTTGAGTGAATGTTTAGCTGTATAAACACAAATATTGATGCTAGATAAACATCTCTAGAGCTTAGAAAAATCGACACTGTGGATTTGAATATCAAGAATTTCAACTACGTTGAATGCAGGGGGGGGGAGTTTTTTTCCTTTTAATGTAGCCTGATAATTAGTTGAAGAGATTTGTTCTATATTGTTCTGCACATTATCTTGTTTGCTGCTTGTTTTGTAGGTAGGACTTGAAGGGAGTGCCATTGGTCAGTGGTGGCTGGACAATATAGGAAAAGCCTTAGATGAAGGAATGGCTTTTGAACGTATGGGTTCCAGGCAGCTTGCAGGCTTGCTCATATCTCTTTGGTAAGTAACTGTGACTATAGTTTGTGTTGCCGATTTAACGTGTTATTTTCACACGAAACCTCCAGTCAGTCTTTTCTCCTTTGAAGAAGCATCTTAATCCTGTCTTCGTGTCCCAAGGGTTCATAAATTTTATAGTTTGTCGCATCTTATATTGTGAGTTCTCAATTAGGGTAAGAAAGAATCTCAGAAAACATGTTGGTGATGTTGATGCTGGGGCAGTTCCATGCGGCTTTGGACGAGCAATTGGCAATAAGGTACGAATGTCTACCTTCATGATGCTTATTTGCACATTACTGGCTATCACCTGTCACTAACAGTCTTTGCTCTATTCAACATTTAAAACCATCTTAATTGCAGTGTGCACATTTTAAAATTGTTGACTAATCTGTCTTTTTTCATAATGTTCTAATATGTCCTTGCAGGGAGGTGTAGGTTTGAGAATTAGAGTTCTCGACAGGATCATGTGCTTTGTTAACTGTCACTTGGCTGCACATTTGGAAGCAGTCAATCGGCGCAATGCTGATTTTGATCATATTTTTCGAAATATGTCCTTTGGTCGGTCATCAAACCCTGCGGCAGCTGGTATGGTGCGATTCCTGTTTTTGTGTTGCGTTCTTGCCTTCTCCACATTTTTATTTTGGCTGCTTTATGTTTCTGGCTTCCCCCTGGTCCTATCTATTGCAGCTGGTGTCTCAACTGCCAGTCACACAATTAAGGGAACAAATGTACGTTCTTATGACCTTTTTATAGTTGCTAGCAGAATCTTTATTGGGTATGACCTATGAGTTACAAGGTAGTGGTGCTTTCACAGGCTGCTAGTGCCAACAATGAAGAGCCAAAGCTTGATTTAGCTGAAGCAGATATGGTGGTATTTCTTGGTGATTTTAATTACAGGCTTTTTGGTATATCATACGATGAAGCAAGGGACCTTGTTTCACAAAGAAGCTTTGACTGGCTTCGAGAAAAGGATCAGCTCAGAGCAGAGATGCAGGCAGGGAAAGTTTTTCAAGGAATGCGTGAGGCACTCATTGTGTTCCCTCCTACTTACAAGTTTGCAAGAAACCAACCAGGTTTAGGAGGTAAAGATTCTGCAGAAATGGTAGAAGTTTTCACATCCCTTTAGTTCAGATGCTTCACATTACTGGAAATGATCTTAGGCTTGTTCAGAAAATCTTAAAAGATTTCCTTGATCGAGTTTGCCTATGAATTGTTATTCCTTTTTGTTAAGCAAAATTTTCTGTTAGTATCATTCAACCTCGACTTTTTACTATGTGCATTATCCACAGGATATGATTCTGGGGAGAAAAAGCGAATTCCAGCATGGTGTGACAGAATAATATACCGTGACAATCGATCAGCTCCAGTGTCCGAATGCAGTTTAGACTGCCCTGTGGTCTCATCAGTTATACAGTAGGTTTCACAATAGGGTGATTTTGATTCTTCCTTTTCCCCTTACAAGCAATCGTCAATTGTTTCTGATATTTGATTTTCATGGCCAAAAGGTATGGAGCTTGCATGGATGTCATAGAGAGTGATCACAAACCTGTCCGCTGCAAGTTTCATGTTCAAGTTGCCCATGTTGATAGATCAGTTAGGAGACAAGAATTTGGATTAGTTGTCAGGTCCAATGAGAAAGTCAGGTCTATTCTTGAGCAATTGCGTTATGTACCAGAAACCACTGTCAGCACCAACATCATCCGCCTTCAAAGCCAGGACACAGTCATCTTGCGAATCACCAACAAAGACGTGAAAGAAAAGGCTATATTCAGAATTGTTTGTGCAGGTGTTTGCACTGTCAACGAGGATGAAGACGAGAGTACTTATCATTCACGGGGTTCTTATGGCTTTCCAAGATGGCTCGAGGTACTTTTCTTATTTTTAAACTGGAAGATTGTAAAATTAACTGCCCTAAACCCAAGCCACACAGCAGTATCAGATCATGCACGACCAGCAAGTTTGCTGGCAAAGTAGCAAGGACATTTCGTCTGGAAAAATATTCTTTAACTTGTTCATGATCAGTTTAGTTTTTTGGAACTTCATTTCCACCTGCTTCACTATAAATCTTGAAGAGTTTGTGTTCATAATATACAATTTGTTTTAGGTTTTATCTCCCTCTTCAGCTTTTATACTGTTGTTTTCAACAATTCTCTCCATATCTGATTTCAAATGAATCTTTTCCTTTCATTCTGAAGTAGCTTCTTTCTTGTGTCTGGATATAGGTCACACCAGCAGCAGGCATAATTAAACAAGATCACTTTGTGGATATCTCAGTACATCATGAAGAGTTCCATTCCTTAGAAGAGCATTTTGATGGAATCCCACAAAACTGGTGGTGCGAAGATACACGAGACAAGGAAGCTATGTTGTCTGTGAATATCCAGGGCAGTAACGCAACAGGAATACAAAGTCACCAAATCATCGTTAGACACTGCTACTCTGCCAAGACAGTGCGTATCGACTCTATATCGAACAATTCTCGGAAAGGCCAAGGAGGCTCTGTTCACCGGTCTGACCTTAGGCAACAAAGTGGTTCCTCTGATGCTGTTGATGATTTCCGAGATTTTTGAAGCTTTAGTGAGGCCTCGTAGAATTGGACAGGAATAGATACATCACCTGGAAGCAGCACCCAGAGAGCTTAATCCGATATCTTTTTATGTAAATACATGGAGAGTGGTCTCCATTTCATCATGTTGAGAACAGGTTCCGTTTGTTTATGGTGATTTGCATATGCTGATGTCAGGTGGAAATTCTTTACCTCATTCATTTTCAAAGAACAGAAAAACACAAGCACTGTAATCGAAGCAAATTGCACTAAATGGTCTTTTCTACGATTGCAGTAAAAATGTTGATATTCAAATGCCAGTTTTCTTCGTGTAAGATTGGAACTATTTTGCATTTTGTTTTCACCTGTTGTAGCATTAACAGGTAGCTGAATTAGAATCATTTCCCTCTCTTGCGTTAATAGTTGGTTTGTAAATCCGGCCATGCCATTGTTGAATCCTTCTAATTTCTGAATTTACTTGACAGACTAAGCACTAGTTTGACATTGTGATAGTTTTTGTGGTTATAGTTGAAAAAAATATGTTTACAAAAAGCTACAAATTATAACATTTTTGTAACCAAAGTTTTAAAAGAGTTTTATGTGAAATTATAAAAATTGTGGTATATGTTAATCAACCTAACATTTTCAAAACAATAGTGGGAGCAAAACACAATTTCAACCATACTATGCCACAGCCAAATGAACCCTAAAAACCTAAGCACAAATTTTTTTTTCCAGCTAACATTAGATTCAAGCAAAACAGGGATGGAAAATTACTTCCATGTGGTAAGCTTTTCTCCATTAATTAGAGGGATCCTGTTATTACTACATTTTATACATAGTATGCATATAATTCAAGCAGACCCTTGTACAGTTTCAGTCATTGACACCTTTGTACCTGCTTTGAGCTTCGATTGAATCTGTAGTGAGTCATCAGGTTCAAATTCATACTAGATTTGAGCTCATCCAATAGGAAACCACAGAGCAACCAGCAGGCGAAGGAAACCAAAACCCTGTCAAGGAAGCTTTCTCAGAAGTTCATGTACAGCCAAAATGAGGAGATCAATGGCTTCCTTCAATTGCTGAACCTGAGTATTCCATTCATCCCCTAGTATTATCAAGTAAATCCACATCTTGGCTCCACTTCTGAAATTAAATGCTATAATCACCAGAGTATGAGCATAGCTATTTCATATATAGAGTGAAAAATAGGTCATAGAATCCCGCTTCACTTCTCCAAATTCTAAATTCTTCAGAGTGCATACATCCTCCTATATTCGCTGTTCAAAATCTCTTGATCTGATTCCACAGACATAGAATAAGAACCAGGCCGAGTTTCCCTCCTTATATTCCTTAACTTTGATTCTTCCATCTGATGTAAAACGACACAGTAGCACATGGAGCCGATCGTAGCGAGCATGATTAAGCCACCAATGACTGTTGCATAGATAGCAAGCCACCTGGAATTCTTACCCACCACCACATAAGTAAGAGAAATAAAGGCTGCTGAAATGAAGAGGCAAGCAAGCCACATGAGTTTGTTAATAACAAACACAAGCTGCTTCTTTGCCTTTTGTTCAATCACAACAATAGATGTTTGGACCACAACGACAGCCAGAGAGATGAATAATGCCAGGCTGTCAAATACAAAGAAGACTAAGAAAGCAGGATTTCTTGCTACATTGGCTTGCCCAATTGCAGCTCCCTCGATCTTCTCCTCAACATACTGGCCAGGGACGGTGAAAATGGCTGCAAAAGCAACTGTTGCAATGAGAACTGCAACAATAGTCGAATTGTTTATAGCATTGTTGAGGCCACTAATGTGGAGCTTCTTCAGCTTCTTGGCGATTTTCTGCACTCTGAAGCCAGTTTGACGGGTCTGTTGGAGCTGGGACTGGACATCATGTTTTATGTCACTGACAGTCTGCTTTAGTTGCTTTGCTGCATTTGGGGGCTTTCCACAGTCTTTGGAATTGTTAGCCCCTGCTTTCTTTAAAATGGAGACAAGCTCTTGAATTCCAAGTTTTTCTGCAATGTCAAGTGGGGTCTCTCCAGCTTTGTTAATGGCATTGATGTTAATACCCTCAACCGATAACAGACAATGCACATTCTGCAATTAAATGAAGAATCTCAATAAAGGTTGCCAAAAAAATATAACTTTTTGACTATTGGGGGGAAAAAAACTAAAAGGGCATGTAAAGAGAAACATGATGTTATCTGGTTACAACATAAGATCTCAATAATGCCATCATAAATAGTTCATTTTGTCACATCATATTTCAGAGATACTCCACCCAAAATTATGTATTATTTCCATTACAAGTCTCTTTTGAGATTACTTTCATCATCAATCGTACAAATTTTCAAAATTTGTACTAGACATTTCTTTCAACAGGGGTATAACATATTACAAGGTATCTCCTTAAAATCTGTTCAATGTATCACACAATAATGCCTGAGGTTTTCACTGAAAGTCTAGATTTCAAAATAGGAAACTGCAAATGATAGCCAACTCCATAAGCTATTGCCAGGCAATCAGTTTTTTTTTTTTTTGACATTATTATGCAAATCATTTCCGACATTGTTTGAGAAATAGGGTTGAATAAAACAAACAGAAGTTACTAATAATGCATTTTTATCATTTCTCAAAGTTGTTTGAATTTAACAGACTGAAGCAATAAGCTTTAGGAAGGGATCGGATTGTTAATAGTAGGTCAATTACTGAGCAACTAGAGTCATAATCGTGACAAATTCTACTGAAGGTTTTTTCATCTTACCTATAGAAAACTTAAGTTGTAAGGATCACCGGAGCTCATATATATATATATATATATATATATATATATCACTATTGAATGCGTATGATGGAGCATAATTTATCACAGAACATATCCTGCAGTGCTGTAGTCACTAAGACATATAGCTAGCTAAAAAGAAAGGGTGAAAGATAAAGAAATGACGAAGCACCTGAGTACGGCCTTTCATAACTGCAATATGCAATGCCGTGTTTCCCTTATTGTCTTCCACATGCATAACAGTGCGGTCAGGTTTTAGCAATTCTAGCACAATTTCCTCATTTTGCCCTTTCACAGCCATGTGCAGTGCAGTTTGTCCTTTTTTATCTGTTCTAAAACCAGTGCTTGGATCCTTACTTAGGAGGGACCTCACAATTTCCAAGTGCCCCATCCTTGCAGCTGAATGGAGGACAGTCTTACCATTATTCCGGGCAATCTTAACAAGATTTACATCTGTTTCTAAAAGAAGATTGACCACATCAATGTGCCCTTGAGTCGCAGCTGTGTGTAGAGCAGTTGTACAGGATAAATCTGTTGTCATGACCAAGTTGGGGAATACACGCAAAAGTTCTGTCAAGACATCTGCAAGGTTTTAAAAAAATCAGAAGTGACAACCTAAGAGTTTTTCAAGTAGCAGAAAAATTTATCTTGCAACGCAGATCTAAACACAGCCTCTAGTATCAAGACCAGATAGAAAAGGTTTTCAGTGGGTTCATAGCCAAAGTAACAATGCTAGAAATTCTCCGAAAGATTCTAAGCAGAAAGAGCACGATAGAAATGCATGAGCACACTACTATTTAAATACAGAAAACTAAAAATATCTGGAGAAGAGAAGTCCTGAAACTACTTTGAGTTCTAATTTCATGCTCATCACAAAAAGAAGAAGAAGAAAAAGATATATATATGAAAATTTCATGCTCATCACTCGAAAATCTAGAAATTCATGCATGCTTGGGTTCAAACATCCATATTCGAGGCTTTGAACCTCAAACAGGCTAACCAGAATCCTTGTAGCTCATATATATGAAAAACACCTGACGTGTCTCATGAAATTGGGGGATTTTATCATCTTCTAGACAAGATTTGCATAAAAGTTAATTGAGGTCTTTCTTCTCTTATCAGTAGATGAAAAAATTTGATAGCAGGAAAAGAATGAGTAATTCATAGGAAAAATGATACATGGGGATAATGAAGCCATTTTGTCAGCTCAAACGAGTTAATGACCGTAATTCAAAAAACATACTACCAAATAATTTTAATGGAGAACGGAAGTTCAAAAATGCAAAATCAGAATGATTTCTCACCAAGATGACCCTGCTTTGCAGCCACGTGGAATGGATCATACCCATTCCTAGCGGCAACAGATGCAGTCTCCAGGTTCATATATTCCAGCATTTTAGCAACAACCCCAGCATGCCCATTCTCTGCTGCTGCATAAAGGGGAGTTTCTCCGTCTTGATTCTGCGTTGCCAACAGAACCTTCAAGTCATTACCATCAGAATTCTGAAGAATCTCTCTAACTCTACTCAAATTCCCCGTACGTGCTGCCAAATGAATTTGTGAGTCTCCTCGCTTTCCAGGTGAATCTTTAGGCCTTTTCCTCTCACCACCACCAATAAAACTAAGTTGTCTCTCCATCACCACACGAAAGCTCTTCTGTTTCTCCAGAAATCCACGAAAACCCTTCTCTACTCCACGAAAACTGGGGTGTTTTTCCATCACCCCATGAGAAGTTGACCCATTTTCTGTCACACCATGAAAACTCGGGTGTTTTTCCATCACCTTCTGTTTATTTGGTATTCCTTGAAAACTCACTTGCTTTTCATACACTTTCTGTTTGTTTGTTATTCCACGAAAACTCTGCTGCTTTTCCATTGTTCTTCCATTGAAACTGCTTTGTCTCTCCATGGTCACACACAGTAGTATCTCACACTATTATCAATCAATCTCAAAACCAATCCCCTGCTCCTAACTGAAACCTTGATTCCTTGATTTGAAACCCAGAAATTACTTTCTTTTCTCCATGATCATACACAAATCAAAGAAACTACTCTTATAATACTCTAAATCTTGATTCTATGGATTGTAAAGCCAATAACTCATTCTCATTTCACCAGGATCAAACATGAATTTCAAACAAATCTCACTCAATCTTATCCTTAAAAGTCTCTATATGTACTTGAAAACCCAATTTTCAAAACTTACAAGAAACAATCACCAACTTCTTTTAGATGATAAAGTCTTGAACTTTGATAAGCCAAACTGAACAGCACCCATCCACTGTAGATTTCCAAATACACTTTCTTTCTCACTTGTCAAGATGATAATCATTCAAACACAGAACACCCAGAAAGTGAAATGAAATTTGAATACCTGATGTGAGAAAAGAAATCCCGAAAACTGAAACTTTCAACTTCCTCAATATAAAATATGAAAAAACCAGTAAGTGATCTCCAAGAAAGCTCAAAAAATCTAACTTGTTTTGATAACCAGAAACTGAAAGTGACAAAATATCATCAGCAAGAAGCTTTTGTCATGTTTTTTCTTCTCTCCAAGTGAACCACTGAAAAATGCTATCCTTTTGGCTTCAGCGATTTACCAGTTCTGTATTTATACCTGTGACTGTCAAAGAGATCCTTAACTGTATCCGAGAGAGAGAGAGAGAGAGAGAGAGATACGCCATAACCACTGTTATTATTTATACTTGTCAACTATATCCTTAGTTGTATTCTACTTTTATTTTACAGGATAAAAAACATGTTAATGTGCATCACCAATCTAGTGTTAGTACAAAAGTACTTATCGATCCATCTATTCACTTCCAATAATTTACCACATTTATTTTCTAAAAAAATGGAGTCATCAATATCAATAAATATTCATTGAACAGCAACATTTTGTGGCCACTCGGACAATTACTCAGCCGCCATTGTTGTCTACTTCATAAACGTACAAAAACTTATAAATGGTGGGGGCACCTTTCGACCCACAATGTGGAGAGAAAAAGAAAAGTAATGAAAACGTTTTTCATAAAAAGTATTACTGGCAAATGGCAAACTGACAAATTGATGAACAAATTAAATTAAATTAAATAAAAAAACCTAAAAGAAAGACAAGAAAATGAAAGTGTGTGATTCTGCACGTTCTTGCCCTATCCTATCTATCCTCTCCACCGACCATTTTAGCTCATGTTTTGTGC
>Ga0307517_10001564_pt1 | contig 38170 bp, 39 predicted proteins | sample 23_EM_MG_FD_194515 | JGI IMG/M metagenome (GOLD analysis project Ga0307517, IMG submission 194515) | Populus trichocarpa ectomycorrhiza microbial communities from riparian zone in the Pacific Northwest, United States - 23_EM | ecosystem: Host-associated > Plants > Roots > Unclassified | place...
GCGCCCACCCGACGCGACAGCCGGGTCACCAACCTGCCCCAGCCCACGAAATTCCGCACCACGCAAGCACAGAGTCCCCGTCAGCGAACCGACGATGACTCATGAACGATCGAGGCTAAGCCTCGGCACTGACAACGGGGCGTCACTCCAATGGTGGTTGAGGCGTCAGACTCGCTATCCGTGTGCCGGCCAGGCGAAGGGCTGCAATCCCAGACCCGCCGAACCAGCCGCAGACCGCGGCGAAGAGTCGTCGATCTCCTCGTCGCGGATGTAGATCATCTTCATCCCGGCTCCCGTCTGCTCGGCGAACAGCACGCCTGTGCCGGCCCCTTGCTCGTCTGCCGAGCTTCGCGATGGGGCCTTGTTCTCGAAGCGCGGCTCGTCCGGCTTGAGCCGGAGGCACCAAGGCGCACTTCTCCACCACAGGTGGTAGTCAGGAACGTCGTCCACGACGTGTCGCCCTTGGCATCGCAGCGCCGCTCTTCTCCGGCAGGCTGATGACGTCGATGACACCGGGCATCTCACCGAGCCCCTTGTTGTCCGTAACCCGATGAGAGGCCGAGGGGCCTGCTCGTGCCCCACCGTGCGCACCCCCCGGTCATCTCGCCCGGCATCCGCTCGCCGGCCCGGTCCTCGACGACCAGGAGGAGCTTCTTGCAGCCGAGGAACTCGGCGAAGGAGTTGTTCTTGCCCATGAGGAACGCCAGCAAGCACCAGGTCGACCTTCTCGTACCAGACGGAGACGGTGTCGCCCACGAAGCCGATGGCCACGAACATGGTCTGCCGAGCGGATAGGAAAAGTCGCCCAACTCTGGGGCAGAAACGCTCATAGTTCGGGCAGGCTACGCGCCTTCGTGGCGTTGTGCCTGCGGTTATCCCGAGCGATATGGGTTCGAATCAGGAGTCCGCGCGTACGCGACGCTGTCAACAGGCAACCCGCCGACGGCAGGCCAGTATGGGCAATAACTGGTAGCCGTAGCCAACGAGAACTAACAGCATTGACGCATGACGCACGAGCCAGAACCAACGCCTTGGTTCATTGAACACCTCGGACACTATGCGGAGTCGGACAGCGACCAGCCCGAACTCAAGCAGCTTGGCCTCGCCATGTCGCTCCTCCACTACGCCGTCTACGCACAGCAGGAGTTCCCGTACGAGACCACGTTCCCCAACGACATGGCCAGCGCGGCATGCATGGCACAGGCATTCGAGCAGCTTGAGGCCGCCACAGTGATGCTCTCGTATGGCTTCTACGGCGTGGTGCGCAACATCCTCCGCTCTGCGTACGAGTCAGCTGGCCTGGGGCGCACTCTTGCCAAAGATCCTGTGATGGCTGACAAATGGCTTCGCAAGAACCAGTGGTGGCCTGACGGCAAGGTCCGACAGTGGCTCGCGGACAACCGCATTGTCTCGGATGACAAGGTGCAGCTGTACCGGAACTACTACAAAGAGGCCAGTGCATGGACGCACCCGACCGCGACATCCTGCATGGGTCAGTTCACACCAACCGAGACGGGACTGATTCTCAGGCGCGGTATCCCGTTCGACGCCGAAAAGTCCCAGACGATGACAGCCGAAATCGCGGCAACCGCCGTCTTCGTCTGCTTCACCATGCGTAACAGCGTCGTGGATGAGACAGCCATCGATCCGCAGTGGCGCCGTGACCTGTACGAACTCGCCTGTGAGCAATCCGGTAAAGCCGAGCCGCATCTTGACCGGGACTGGACAGCTGAACAGGAAAAGTACGACGCAGTGATGGCCCGGCTCCAAGAGGTAAACAGCCTCGATGAGGTACTCAACACCCACCCTCGCTCGTGGAGGAACCTGACGTCACCTGATGACGCGACGTCGAACAGCACCCCCGAACAGGAGGACGACGCCTGCAGGTAGGGGCGGCATGTTACTCAGTCCCGGAAGTAACTCGGAGCGATGCGCTTGAGGCGATCGTCGTCCTCGGTGACACGTTCCAGGCCCTCTCTGTCAAAGTGGGATGAGTCGGGTAAAGTGACCGATTCATTCAGTCGAGGGCGGAGAAGGAGGAGTGCCCGCGGTGGCCAGCATCAACAACCACGGGACCCCGGATCCGCAGGTGACACCCCGATCGTCCGGTCCACGCCGGTACTCGGCGGAGTACAAGGCGAGGATCCTGGCCGAGTACGAGACCTTGGGCAAGCAGGCCAAAGGGGCCTTGCTGCGCAGGGAGGGCCTGTACTCGTCACTGATCACGAACTGGCGGCAGCAGCGGGACAAGGGCGCCGAGGCGGCGCTCGCCGCGCCGGCGGGGCGGCCGAAGGCCGATCCGAGGGACAAGGAGATCGCCCGCCTGCAGACACAGGTCGCCCGGCTGGAAACCGAGTTGGGCAAGGCCCGCACTGTCATTGAGGTGCAGGGAAAACTCTCCGCGCTGCTCGACCAACTCGCCACGGACAGCGCCACGACGAACGGCGAGAGCGCGTGACGCTCCTCACGGACGCAGACGCGGACACGGGGCTGGATCCGGTGGCCGGCACGGTCTTCGAGGACGCCTGCATGAAGGCGCTGGAGGACCTCACGGCCGTGGTCGGCCGGGTGAAGGCGTGCACCGCGCTCGGCGTGAGCCGGGCCACCTACTACCGTCATCATCGCCAGAGCCCGACTCCGGCACGGCCCCGGCGTGAGCGACGCCGTCATCCGCGCGCGCTCGACGTGGCCGAGGAGGAGCGCGTCCTTGAGGTGCTGCGGTCGGTGGAGTTCGTCGACATGGCGCCGGGTGAGATCTACGCGGTCCTGCTGGACCGGGGGATCTACCTGTGTTCGGAATCCACGATGTACCGTCTCCTGCGCAAGCGCGGCGAGGTCCGCGAGCGGCGCCGGCAGGCCACCCACCCGCCGCGCAAGAAACCCGAGTTGGTCGCCGAAGGGCCCGACCGGGTGTGGTCGTGGGACATCACGAAGCTGAAGGGGGCGGTCAAAAGGGCAGTTACTTCTGCCTCTACACGATCATCGACATCTACAGCCGCTACACCGTCGGCTGGATGCTCGCAACGCATGAGAACAAGGAGCTGTCCGAGCAGTTCCTGTCCTCCACGATCGCCAAGTACGAGGTGGAACGAGGGCAGTTGACCATCCACTCCGACCGCGGATCGCCGATGGTCGCCGAGAACGTCGCGCAGATGATGTCGAACCTCGGCGTCACCAAGTCGCACTCACGGCCGAAAACCTCAAACGACAATCCGTACTCGGAGAGCCAGTACAAGACGCTGAAGTACCGGCACGACTTTCCCGACCGGTTCGGCTGCATCGAGGACGCCCGTGCCTGGTGCGAGCGGTTCTTCGACTGGTACAACCTGGAGCACAGGCACTCCGGGATAGCGATGCACACCCCGTTCGACGTGCACTTCGGCCTCGCCGAGCAACTCCGCGAGATGCGCGCCGACGTCCTGGACGCCGTCTACGCCAAGCATCCCGAACGCTTCGTCCGCAAGGCACCCGAGCCGCCGAAGCTCCCCGAGGCCGCCTGGATCAACAAGCCCGACCAACCCCGGCCGGACGATCAAACGATCCCGGCACAGGGATAGACCGAACTACCTGCCTTGATCACGTTGACAGGTTCCGAGGCGAACGGCTTGAGGATGGACAGAGATCAACCGGAAGCGCCTCAGCCGATGTCCTCGCACTCGTCGACCCAGCGGGCCAGGAGACTCAGCGCAGCAAGCCGCTCCAACGCGTCCTGGGCCGTCATCTCGTCTCCCGTGCTGTGGGTGGCGGTGTTGCGCACCGTCATGTTGACGCCGGGCGCGTACTTGGACAAGCCGTTCTGCATTGTGCTGACAGTCCGATCGGCAGGGTCGCCCGGCCACTGCAACAGATGAGCTCCCTTGCCGGCGAACGCCTTCTCATACAGGTTGGTGGCGTCCAGGTTCTGGAGGCCAGTGCGCGCTTTGACCTGTGTGGTGAGGGTTTCTGCGGCTGACTGGACAGCCAGGCGGAAGTGCCCGTCTGTCCATAGTTTTCTGGCCGCTCCCCACACCGTGGGGTGCATCGCGTCCACTCCTGTAGTGGGCGGGAGTTCGGCTTCTGCTTTCCAGGTCATCGCCTCCAGCATGCCGAGCATCTGCTCGACGGCATCGAGAACATCACCGGGTTCGAGCATGGGCTTGGGCAGTGTGATGGTTCGCCAGGCCGTCAGAGGATCCACCCGTTGTCCGTTCACGGAGATCTGCATGCCCGTCAGAGCGGTGGCGACTGCGGCTCGTCCAGCAGCACGCGCCACCTGCGTACTGGCTTCGGATATCGCGCTGGGGCTGACCCCCTCGGCTGGTACAACAGGAGGGGCAAATGCCCTTGCCGCCCCCGGAGCGTTGGTCTCTGCATGAAGCGTGAGGAAGTGCGTCAGCGCCGTCTGAAACTCGGTCACGGCGCCCGCGACTTTACGCAGGTAGCCGGGGTTCTTCGCTGCATCCATGGGGTGATGATGTCACTCGATCGCCATCGCCCTTCCACCTCACAGAGGACGACGTCGGCGATGCCTTGGGCCCGCTGTTCTTCGGCAGTTGGTGCGCGCAGCGCCGCACGCCGGCCCCCACGCGGGCGTGGCCGATCTCTTCAGGGCTCGACGGGGAGGGGTGCTGTGAGGTGGTCCAGCCGCGTGTAGAGGGCCCGTACGAGGCGTGCGCGGTTCTGGGCGCAGCGGGCGGTGCCCTCCAGCGGGGCGGACAGGCGCCTGTCCGCTTCGCGGAGGATGACCTCGGCGAGGGCCCCTCGGCCGTCGTTCTTGGGCAGGGCAGCAGTGTGGCTGCGGACGTCGGCGGCCACCGCGCGGGCGTGCCAGGTCAGTTGGAGGGCGATCTGCTCATAGTCGCGGGGTTCGAGGCTTGGCGTCTTCCACGCGAGGACGGCGGTGACGAGGGCCGCGTACGGGGCGCGGTCCAGGGGGAGTTCGGCCTCGATCGGACCCAGGAGGTGTGGAGCAGGACGTTGCGTATCGCTCACCGGGCGCCCGCCGCGCCGTCGTTCTGGCCGTGGTTGCTGGTGCTGGAGGCCGGGGCCTGGTCGGCGAGGAAACGGGCGTAGCCGCGGGCAGCCCGGGCGATCAGCGCCGGGGAAGGCCGGCCGAAGGCGGACGGCTGGAGGCCGGGGCCTTGCGGTACGGGGCCGTCGGGTGTGGGTGCGCTCATGGGCACCGCCTCCGTTGCTGGTGCGTCGGTGGCGTTCGACGCTACGGAGGCCGCCGCTCGATCCTCAACGAAATTGCGGGTAATTGCGGAGGTTCACTCCAGGGTGTCGATCGCGGCCCGGATCAGGTCGCGGGCAGCGTCGCCGTAGACGGCCATCTCCGCGAGGCCGGTGAACGCCTTGGTGTAGTCGGCGAGTTCGCGCGGCTGCGTCACCTTGATCTCCGCCGTCAGGGTCTCCACGACGGCCGCGGTGTCGTCGTGGAGGTAGAACGCCTCCAGCGGCCACACGGTGCGCTGCGCGGTGAACGGGATGATCCCGAGCGAGACGGACGCCAGCGGCATCACGGCCAGGAGGTGGCGCAGCTGGCCGCGCATGGCGGCGGGGTCGGCGGTGCGGTAGCGCAGGACGGATTCCTCCATGAGGACGACGTAGCGGTGGCCGCCCTCGTAGAGGAAGCGGGAGCGGGCAACCCGTGCGGCGACCGCTTCGGCGACGTCGTTGGGCGTGCCCTGGAAGCGGGTGATCTGCCCCATGAGGGCGGTCGCGAAGCCGGCCGTCTGGAAGAAGCCCGGCGGGACGTTGGAGACGTAGACCCGGCAGACGCGGGTCTGCTCGTGCAGGGCGTACCAGCCCTCCTGGACCTTGCGCATGCCGTCTTTGTGCAGGCGGCGCCACTCCAGATACATCGAGTCGACGGCGCGGGCGGTGGCGATGAGGTCGTCGGCCTGGTCGTCCGCGCCGCAGGCCGTGCACCAGGCGCGGATGTCCGCGTCGGAGGGCGGGGCCTCGCCCTTCTGGATGCGGGTGGTCTTCGCCGGGTGCCAGCCACACCGGGCGGAGAGTTCCTTCCCGGAGAGGCCGGCGTCCTTGCGCAGGTGCTGCAAGCGCACGGCCAGTGCCTCACGGGCCGCTTGTGCGCTGGACGATGGGGATGCGGTCACGGGGCTTCTCAGGTGCCTAGACGGTGTACTTCTCGTGCGGGATGCCGCGCGCCCAGACCGTCTCGAACGCCGACGCGCACAGGGCCACCGCGGCCGGGTCCTCGGTGAGCTCGCAGCCCGGGGTGCCCCAGTCGCCGTCGCCGCTGAAGAAGTGGAACATCACCAGGCGGTCGTCGATCAGCCAGAAGTCGTTGCCGGGCAGGGCGATGTCGGAGGCGTGGCGGCGGGGCAGCCAGCGGACCTGTTCGCCGGCGCCCACGTTCAGCGCGGTCACCGCGTGCTCCCAGCGGATGTAGTCGGTCACCGGCTCGGAGACGATCCTGGCCCGGCGCATCACCACGCCCCGGGCCAGGGTCTCCTTCACCAGGCCCAGCCACTCCGGCCACCAGCGGGCCGTCGGGTCCAGCTCGATCTGACCGGTCCGGGCGAACAGCTCGATCTCTTCCGCCTCATCCCCAACGCCGTAGCTGTCGCGCATCTCCAGGTGCACCGCGCTGCGCTGAGCACCCCTCAGCAGTTCAGCGAAGTCGGGCACGCTGCTCTGCGACATCACACGCCTCCCTCAGAATCGAGATCATCCGGGCCGGAATCCGGATCACCGTCTCATGCGGCGGGATCCCCACCGCACGGCCGGCCACCCACTGCGTTCCGCCCACCTGCGCCCGGAGAAACTCTTCGGCCTCCTCGCCCTGGAGGACCAGGTCCGCGCTCTCCTCTTCCACCCACACCGTCGGTGATCCACCACCGCCGGTGTTCGGGTCGATACCGACGAACCGTAACGTCATGGAGCTCTCCCCTGTGACTCGGTTGCGCGTAGTTGCGCAGACCGTCCCGCAGGCCGGTACCGACGTCAAGAGCCTCTCCGGCCGGGGACACACGGCTGCGGCGGGCCGGGAGCGGCTTCTGGTCCGTCCGGGTGTCGGCCACCGTGTGACGCCGGAGTCGATGACGGATCCTCCTGGCGCCGTGTCCTCCAGCCAATTCCGGCGGGATCCCCACATGCAGGGGCTCTGCTTCAGCAAGATGGTCATGTTGAACACGACCAGCAGCAGATGCAGCGTGGAGGGGACCGGATGCCGACCGGAGTGGCTGTCCTATGCGATGGCGATGAGTGTCTCGCCGTCTACCTGGGGGTGGAGACCGGCGACGACGAAGACGCGCGCTCCGCGTCCGTGGTCTCGCAGTTGGGGCGCGACGCAGCCCAGGGCGATGGGTGGGTGGTCAGCTTCGGTTTCCGCCAGCCCGTGATGACCTGCCCAGGCTGCGCGGACGGCCGGGGCCCGGTCCGCGAACGCGGGGACTGCCGGCGGTGCATGGGCCGCCTCGGCGAAGGGTCCAGGTGCGTGTACTGCCTGCACCCGGCAGAGCCCCCGCTGCCAGAGGCAGGCTGAACACGCCTCCGGGCACACGTAGGCGTGACGTCGACGGCCCGCCATGCCGCCCGTGGTGTGTCCGGGCGGCGTCACCGGAATACGAAAGGGCTGTCGCGCAGCCTCGTGGTCATGTCCTCCAGGAACCCTGAGGATTGCGTTCGGGCATGTGGCTGGGATATGCAAGCCGGCTGTTCGCCGCCTGGGCGAACCAGGCGGCCCACCTCTCGATGAACTCGCCCATGTCTCCGATGACGAGGGGGGTGAAGGGCCAGGCCACCTGGTCCATGCCGAGAGTCTGACTGATGGCAGTGCGTGATTCGTGATGGGGATCGAGGGCGTAAGGAGCCATGTTCCCCGTGACAGTACGAAACGGGGTTGCCATGAAGGCGGTCTCGAACCACTGGTACTGGTTCTCCGTCTGCGCGTCGGCATACCAGAGGGGGTGGCTGCGGCCCCCATACCCGTGATGGTTAGCGGGAACCCGCAGAGTGAGGGTGGCGGATGCAATCACGTCGAACGCCACAAATGCCGAGGCGCTGCGCCAGGCCTCGGAGGCCGTCACCTTCGGCCCGGACAGGGTCAACTGGGCGTCGTCGATTCGGACAGTCCAACCGCCCAGGTTTCCCCTGCGGATCTCCGCGCTGGGGGCCGCGTTCGTGAGGGTCGTGAAGAAGGCGTCGGCGATGAAGGCGAAGGATGTCGTGGCAGCCTCGAACAGCGCTGTGCGCCTGCCGGCCTCGGTGGACTGTTCCGAGGCTTGACGGTCGACTTCGGCCCGGCGTGCGACGGCGCTCTGGTTGGCCTGCGCGAGCGCGGCCAGCCCGCCGGAGAGTGCGGCTACGGGGATGTGCTGCAGCCGTGCGAGCACGTTGCCAGCTACCGGGCGCCCCTCCGGGGCCTTGTAGAGGCACTCGGTGATCAAAAATGCCAGCAGCGGCGGAGCGGCGGTGAGGGGCGGCGGGGTTCCGTGCAGGTGCTGTTCGCGGAAGTCGTGATCGCGTGGTCCGGTGAAGGGTGTGGTGCCTTCCAGGAGCTCGTACGCGAGGATGCCCAAGACGTAGATGTCGCTCGCGCTGGTGGCCCGCTCGCTGTTCCAGCGCTCGGGGGCCATGTACGGGAGGGTTCCCAAGAACTTGAAGGTCTCCTGCGCGGTGGTGGCTTCGGCGTAGCGGGCGATGCCGAAGTCGGCGAGGCACCAGCGGCCACCGAGCAGCAGGATGTTCTCCGGCTTGAGGTCGCGGTGGACGACCTCGACCTCGCGCTCCTTGAGGTCGGCGAGTGCTTCGGCGACGTCGGACAGGACGGCGACCGCCTCGTTGAGGGGCAGCTTGCCGTGCTGCTCAAGGTGGTCGCGCAGGGACTTCTCGGCGCGAGGCATCACCAGCACCCACTGGTCTTCGTGCTCGCCGCTGTCGATGACCGGCACCACGTTGCGGACGCCGTCCAGGTTGATGAACAGCATCTCGCGCTCGGTGCCCGGCCTCTTGGGTACGAGCTTCACCGCCGCCTTCTCGCCGGCGGTGTCCTCCGCCTCGAACACGGCGCCGAAACCGCCTCCCCCGATGGGGGCGCCGACGACCCACTCCTTGTTCAGTGCCAGTCTCATGGTGTGCGTTGTCTCCATCGTCAACTGCCTGTCCCGTGAGGGCGGTTCCGCCCCGCTTTCATGGTCTCAGGGATCACTGACAACGGTGTGTCCGTGATATCCCGTGGACCCGGGCCGGGCCTCAGGTGCCGGCAAACCGCGCGGCGCGAGCCGTGCGGAACATCAACCCGGCGCCCCGATCGCCTCGCCCGCCGCCCGCGCTCCCGCCCCACCTCCCTTTCCTTCTGGTGTCTTGGGCGGGCGTGAGTGACGTAGAGGGGATGTCAGCACAAGTGGAAGCCACCAACCACGGCGCCCGACCTGTGACAACGGCACTCTGCGGAATCCGGCGTGCGCAGGAGAACGCGCAGCAGATGGTGCAGGAGATGGCGAACCCCGACCACGCCTGGCAGTCCGGCCGGACCAGGGTGTGCCCCTTCATGAGACAGCATGTTCCGGGCGGGTCTGTGCCGAACGCAGTCGGCGCAGACCTGCGACAAGGTCCCAGCCCGTCAGCGGGCGGCGGGTTGCCGGAGGAAGGTCGCGGGCAGGTCCCCCTGCCGGAGGCGGTCCGGAATACGGTTGGGCCAGTGCGAGGTGACCGCGCTTCTTGCGAAGGTCTCCAGGCCGCTGCCGGGCCGGAGGTACACGTAGTCGGCGACCGCACGGACCTGGGCGGTGTTGTAACGGTCCACCTCGTCGACACCGATCGTGGTGTAGCCCTGGCCGCCGCCCAGGACAGCCATGAGTCGCGGCCCCAGCGGCAGGACCAGTTCGTCGCAGTTCCCCAGCCCGAGGCCGTCCTGGGGCCCGGTGCCGAGCTGGCCGTCGCGCAGGGCGAGGGTGGGCACGTCGCCGATCAGGAACTCGCCGGAGGCAGGCCGGCACAGTCTCACGGGCTCGTGCGCGAGCATGCGGCTGAAGCGCCGGAACCGTTCGACGACCGTGACGCGGAAGTACACGCCGCGGTCCATCTGGGCAGCCACGCCCGAGATCAGGTCTTCGGCCATGAACTGCAGTTCCTGGTCGCTGGTCGGTGACCATCCAAAACGGGTGCGGTGCATCCAGGACAGGACGTCACGGCCTTGCCGCATCCACGCGTCGACGTGCGCCGCGTGGCGGCTGCGCCACGTCTCGTCGGACACGAGCAGCATGGGGATGCTCCGCACCAGGTGCAGCACGATCGCGTCGCGGACCGTGTCGGAGTACCGCGGCTGGTCGAAGAACGTGCCGTTGTCCGCCGCGTCAAGTGCCGCGCGCAGCCGGGTTTCCGTGGCCATCCAGGCGGTCTCGCTGGAGTCGGAGGCGTGGCGTACGAAGTGCCGGAACTTCCCGCAGCCGGCCGGGCCCCGCTTCGTCGGCTTGGCGTGTATGTACGCGCGGTTGAGGCTGCTGACCAGACGCTCGCCTTTGGCTCCGACCGGCTCGGCGAACTGATCCAGGAGCACCCGGGACACGACGTGCTGGTCGGGCGTGAGCTGCTGCGGGCCCCGGGCGACCTCCCGCACCAAACGTTGGTACTGAGCCGGTGTGGGCGGAGGGGCGTATTTGAACGAAAGCACGCGTACAGGCTGACACGCGACACAGCCCCGCCTCCGCTGGTTTTCCAGCGTCACCTTCGACGTCAGCAGCACGCGCCCTCGTTCCGCGGCGCTCGCGCGGAAGGTCGCCGGGGTGCCGGAGGTGCCATGGCCGGCACCCGCGTGACGGCGAGGGTCGCGGGTCGTTGGACGATGCGCCCCGAGCCGGGCCCCGGGGATGTCATGGCTGATCCCCCCGGGGCCCTTGGTGTGTCCGGCTCGGGGTCAGCTCTGGTTGTCCGTCGGGTCGGTGAGCCAGTTGACGACGTCGGCGTCGGTCATCCGGACCGCCTGCGTCTCGTGGGCGTCGCCCTGCTGGACAACGTGGAAGCGGCCCGGCTGGGGGTGACGCGGCTTCGGGGCGGGGCCGACCGCGGGGGCGAGGCGCCGCCACGTGTCGGCCGTGACCCGCGCCAGGATCACCGTGGCGAACTGCTCGCGGGCCTCCAGGCCGAGGGCGGTGGTGTCGGGCCGCCCGCCGAAGATGACGTGGACGCGGGCCGCGCGGCCCACCCACAGGGCATCCTCGAGGGCGGTGACGGCCGGGGACCTCTTCGGGTCGTCCTTCTCCCGGAACGTCTCCCAGTAACGGGCGAGCTGCCGCAGCGTGGCGTTGGCCTCGTCTATCGCAACGATCAGCCGCAGCACGCCGTCCAGGCCGCCGTTGAGGCCGCCGTTGAGGCCGCCGTTGAGGCCGAGGCGGCGCCTTGAGTTCGTCGGCAAGGCCGACCAGGACGTCGTGGATGCCGGCGATGTTGCCGCGGTGGGTCACCGTAGGGAGGACCCTCGCCCACGGGTGGGAGATCAGCGCGTGGGCGTCCTGGTGCAGGAACTGGACTGAAGGACGTCGCCGACATGGTCGACCGGCGGGGAGGCTACGGCACCTCGAAGGCGGGACTGGACCAGCTCGCCCACGACATCATCACCGTCGTCCGGAAGCGGTCAGTCGACCTTCTTCCAGTCGCAGCCGTGGGCGGTCAGGAGGGCGTCGCCGTTGTGGACGGTGACCTTCGTCGGGCCGGTGATGTCGTGACGGGTCGCTCCCGAGAAGTCCCCGACCTTCGCAGCCGCACCCGAGATCCTCTTCCACTCGCACGGGATGTTGGTGCCAAAGCCGTCGTCGGTCTTCTCCTGGGTGTCAGGGACGCCGGACGTGCTGTAGGTGCCGGGAGGGATGTCGCCGGTCCGGTCTTGCACCACCATGATGTCGTCCCGGAAGTGGGTCCGCAGGCCGTCGTTGTTCACGTCTGGCGAGAAGGACGGGGCGCTGGGGGTGGCGCTGCTAGCGCCGGTCCCGCCTCCCTCGCGGCCGTCGAGCAGAGGGCCACTGGACGACCCGCAGGCGACGGCTCCGAAGGCCACCACGGCACCGAGGGTGACGGCGAAAATCAGCCGCCCGCTGCCCCTCATGACAGCTTCCAGCGGCAGCCGCCGGTCGTGTAGAAGGCGTCACCCTTGAACAGGGTGATCTTCGCTGGGTTGCTGATCGTGTGCAGCGGCTGACCCTCGAAGTCCCCGTCGCGGGCTGCCTGGCCTACGGCCGTCTGCCAGGTGCAGAAGTCGCTCAGGCCGGTCCGGCTGACGCCACCCGTCTTGTAGGTGCCCGCGGGGATGTCCAGGCCGACCTGCCAGACGCCGTCCGTGAAGTTCGTCCGCATGCCCGCGTCGTTGGCTGCCGAGTGGCTGGACGGCTGACTGGGCGCCTTCGGCTGGGTGACGGCGGCGGGATGGCTGGCGGCCGCCGGCGGGGGGCCGGTGCCGCACGCTACGGCACCGGTGGCGACGGCGGCACCGACGAGGACACCGCAGATGGCCCGCCTCATTGGAGGCCTACATGGTCGGCCGCGTAGACGGCCTGGGCGTGGGTGTACTTGTCGCCAGCGGACGAGGAGAGCTGCTCGATGAGTCCGGCCCGCGAGAAGTGGGTGAAGGACAGGTAGCCCTTCGCCGACTGGACGGCCTCTTTGTTCCAGTTGACCTTGATGTGGTTGACCGCAAAGACGGCGTCCTTGTGCATGTAGCCGTCCCCGGCCTTCGACGAGAGCTGAGTGACCAGCCCGGCCTTGCTGAACGCGGAGAAGGACAGGTAGTCCTTCCCCGCCCCGATCGCGTTCTTCTCGGCGGTCGTGTACTTCGCGTGGTGGTGATGGTGGGCCACCGCCGCCGGGGCGGAGTACTTGGTGGCTGCGCTGGCGTCGGCGGCAGCAGTGGACCCGCACCCAACGACGACCGCGAGGCCGACGGCGGATGCGGCTATGACGATCGTGCTGGTCTTCTTCACAGGAACACCCACCAGAACCGGATCCTCTTCGCCAGCTTCACCGACCGTGTTTCGTTGCGGACGTCCCGGCTGTCCCAGCGCTGCTGTATGCGACTCACGACGTCTCCCGGTTTGGGAGTAAATGACCGTTATAGTCGCCAGTATGCGCCCTTTGTCGCCCCGGCACTAGGGTCATCCGGCCTCCGTCGGGCGTCAGAAATGATGTCTGTGCAATCACTCATGTCCCGCCTCAGACGATCTTGCCGGCGATCAGGGCGAGCTCATCCTGACCCTGATGGTCCCGAACGAGATGTGGCCCCGGGCGCCCCGGGAAGGACAACGCGTTCGAACGCCTTCGAGTGATGGCACCAGGGCCGGGGGCAGGGCGAGAGAGGCTGCCCGCGCTCCGCGCGGGCCGGGTCTCGTGTGGCTGAGCAATCCGGTCCGCGAGGGAGCGGGGACATGCTCACATCCCGAAGTGGCTTTCGACCTGTCCCGCGATCGACCGGGCCAGCTTGTTCAGGTCGCGCCGGATCTCCCTCAAGTCCGCTTCGTCGACAAGTCCGGACTGCTCCAGCTACTCGGTGATCTCATGGACCACCAAGCTCGCGAGCGATTCCTCTTCGTCTTCGATCGGCGCCCCTTCCTCGTCATCGTCCCAGTCCCGATCCGGCGCCTGTGCAGAGTTCATGTCCCGTGACCATGGCCGTGTCCTACGGGAGCGGAGGAAGGGCGGCGGCGATCCAGGGCGGCGGGGCGGTCTCCGGGTTCTGGAACAAGCTGCGCATCTGCCGCAGCAAGAGGTTCATGTCGGTGCCTACGGCGGCCCCGACCGCGGCGACGTCGATGCCTTCGCGGAACTGCTGGAGGAACACCAGGAAGTCGGGGTCCCGGCCCAACTCGATGTACATCGGACCCACCCAGTCGTGCAGCGTCTGCAGTCGGTCGACCATCCAACGGGCATCGGCCTCCCCGACGTCCCTCGGACGCAGCAGCGCGCCGTCCGCGCCCAGGTCGACGTACAGGCCGCGGAACTTGGTGGTGTTGGTCTGTGTGGCCGCGGCTTCGACCTCCGCCAGCATGTCGGTCACCGCCACGGGCGCGTCCTGGTCGACCATCTGCAGCACGAGGTGTCCGAAGGCTGCCTTGGCCGCGTGGCCGTTGAACATCTCGGAGAACTCCCGGGCCGAAAACGCTCCGCGGTACTGCACGGGGATCACGACCATGGTCATGCACAGATGTGCCTTGCCCAGTTCCTCGAAGCCGAGGGCGGCGTTGTAGAACGCCTCTGCCCACTGCCCGGCCCCGAACAGCAGCGTGGCCGCCTTGAGCTTGCTCGCGGCGCTCTCGCTGGCCGCGGCCGCGATGCCGACGAGTTCTCCATCGTCCGGCACCCGGACGGCTTTCTTATCCATGAGCAACTCTCGCACCAGCACGGCGGACATCTCAACGGGTTTCGGTCTGGACGGCGTTGGCGCGGCCAGGTGCCCAGGAGGGCGGGGCCCGGATCGACGTCGACCAAGCCCCCCCTCCCCGACCGTTCCGTTCGCGGCAGTGGCCCCCACCGTGGTGGAGGCCGCTGCGCGGGAGACAGGTTCGTGCTACGCGGTCAGGGTGAGCCAGTCCGTGGCAAGCGGCCACCTCAGGGGCTTCATGATCTCCCGGAGCCTCAACAGGTCGGCGCAGCGCCCCTCGATGGCGTCGATGGTGCGGGGCGGAGTGCCGTCATACAGGTGGAGCGCCCGGACCTTGGCGAAGACCTCTCGCTTCGCTGGGTTGCGGTTGTGGGCGTCCAGCCGGCCCTGGAGGTCATCCTCGCGGTTGGCCTGTCCGAGCCAGCGCACACGGCCGGAGGGGTCCGTGACGATGTAGATGCCGGCGACGATGTCGTCGTACTTCCAGCGGTCGGACCAGGGGATGGCCGTCAGGTGGGCCTGTGCGAGGTGCCGTCCGCAGGCGAGCGGAAGGCCACCAAGCCGGGGCAGGGTCAGGCGCGGGCCGATCGGCAGATTCGTCGTCATCCCTCCTCACCTGCCTCGTCGGTCAGGAACTTCTCCGTCAGCGACTCCTCCGGACGGGGATGCCCGAATCGCATGTCTGCGACCGTGGCCGCGAGCATCTGCAGGTCCGTCTTGGTGACGCTGAGGGCCTTCGTGATCGCGGTTACCTCATCCTCCGTGGCACCGTGCAGGGCGGCCTGCTCGGCGGTCTTCGCGGCGTCGAGAAGCTCGTAGGCGCTGCTGAGGAGGTCGATGATGGTGGCGGGCATGGTGTCGGTGACGGCCGCGTAGAACTGCGCGCGGGCGAGAGTGAGGAGCTCCTGCGGGGTGGGGTCCGGGGCCTTGGGGGCGGTCGGGTCGGTCTGACTGTCGCGGTTGTTGGTCCTAGTCCGGCGCTGGATGGTCTTCGGGAACTGCGTGTCGAACCAGTGCTTGGTGGCGACCGAGTCGTCCACGGGCTCGTTGTCCGTGTTGATGGTCCTCGGGGCGCGGTTCTCGTTGGCGGCGGCGGCGAGTTCCTGCATCAGCGCGATCGTCCGGGTCGTCTGCAGCAGCATCGCCTTGCGGGCGTTGATGGTGCTGCGCCGGATCTGGCGGTCAGCGGGGGTCTCGCCCTGCTGCTCGGAGTCGGTCTCGTCGGTGCCGGCCTGCGCACCGATCGAACCGCGGTCCGCGTCGATGATCTTGTGTTCGGCCAGCCAGTGGATCCCCCGGGTCGTCAGGAAACGGTCCAGGACGTCGGGGTCGGTACGAGCGGCGGTGAGGGCGCCGGACCACTCCGGAAGGTCCGCGAGGTGCTCGTATCCCTTGAGGAAGGTGCTGCTCAGCAGGCCGTCCAGGACGCGGGGGTTCCAGCGGTGGCGGTAGCCCTCCCCGGCGACCGCGGAGACCATCCGCAGCCGGTTAGCCACGTGGTCCTTGTTCGTGTAGCTGCGCTTGGGCTCGCCCAGAACGCGCCGGACCGCGTCCGCGCGGCCCCTGTCGCTGGGGAAGACCGCGGCGAACAGGGCCCGGTCGCGGCGGTCGCGACGGGAGACCATGTCCTCGCCGCGCTGACCGTTAGGGTCGTCCCCTTCGCCGGCGAGCCAGGCCCTCTCGCTCTCCGTGATCCAGCCCTTGGCCTTGGCGTCCCTCAGCACGGCGCGCAGGTCGGAGGCGGCCTTCTCGGCGAGGATGTAGCCCAGCGGCGGACGACGGTGATCGGCGCGGTTGGGGTCGAAGACGACGTTGTGGAACTCCCCCGGGTCCGCCGTCCCCACGATGATCTGCATGGGAACGGTGGCGACCTTCGCGGCGTCGAGCGCGACGTCGTGCTGCGGGTGCCGGTCGTCGCCGTAGGCGGTGCGCATCGCGGTGGCGAACGCTGGCACCCAGACCGTCGGGTCGGCGATACGGGCGGGGTACTCCACGCCCGGGCGGGGGTCCGGGAGTTCGAGCTTGTTCTGGTCGATCCCGAACACGATCTCCTTGGTCGAGAGATCGAACAGCCCGAGCCGGGCCTTCGTTCGGTTCGCTCCCTTGATTGCGGTCAGGTCGAGGACCCTGCGGGCCGTGGCTCCGGAGTTGTCGCTCTCGTCGACAACACGCAGAAGGGGGACGTGCAGGGTGGTCTCGTTCTGTCCGTAGGCCCTGATGTCGTCGCGCAGCTTGTACCCGCGGGCACCGTCGGTGTCGCTGAGGGCGCCCTCCATGACCCCGATCAACGAGCTGAGGGTGTTGGCGGCCACCGGAAGGGACGTCGTGAGATAGGGCAGGGACTTGCCCTCGGTGTCCGTCCCGGTGACCAGGCGGGGCAGCATCCGGGCGGGGTCCGGGTTCGGACTCGCCGGCGAGTGGAAGGTGCCGCGGATGCGCTCGTTGTACTCCCCCGGAGTACCGGTGAACCCGTGCACGGTCACGGACAGGATGCGCAGCCTGGTGCTGCGGTCCTCGTTGATGACGCCCGGGCGGAACCGGTAGGTGCCGTCGGAGTTGCGGGCGAGGTACGTCTTGGGGTGCACGATGTACGGCGCGATGGCGTCGGTGATCTCCAGCGGCAGGCCGGTCTCGGCGGCCAGCGCCTCGGAGAACGCCTGCGTCCAGCCCGGCTTATCCGGGCCGGGGAAGGGGTTGTGCTCGGGCACATCGTCGTAGTCGACGGCGGAGTTGATGGTCACGCTGGCTCCCAAGGGGGGACGCAGTAAGCAGTCCGGGCCGGGCGGTCCGGGCAGAGCAGAAGGCCCGAACCCCCTTGGAAAACCTTGGGAGTCGTTCGGTATCAGCCGCCGCACGCGAACGCGATATAGACGTCTGAACCCGTCCGGTACTCGACTGTGTGACGCGACCGCGAAGCAGCCATTGCGCACTCCCCCGATTCCTTAGAACCACTGGGGGTTGAGCAGAGTCTCGGCATAGGGCCGAAAGCTACTCACCACAATACCCGCCCCCACTGACAACCGAGGGGCACTTCCCGGAGAGCCCCCGCTGCCTGCCGCACCAGGCCCGTCCGCCGCCCGGCCCTGGACCCGTACGACGGCGGCTCTCGGGGGCGCGACGGGCCGCCGGAGAGCTGGACCTCCCGCCGTACGCTCCCGTCCCGCCCGGTTCATTCCCCCGCTCGGATGACGAGACCCCGGCATCCAGGGCCCAAGCTCCGGCGCCGTGTCCGCCGGTCGCCAGCGCGTGTCGGTTGAGCGGGAACGGCCGCGGGTACCGGAAGCTCGGTCAGCCCCAGAAGCCGGCCCTCGCCGTGGTCGCGGCCGTGACCACGGCGAGGGCCCGGGCAAGTTCGGGCCCGATCTCGGAGACGGACGCAGTGTGGGAGGCCACCGGTCGGACGAGAAGAAAAGTCAGAAGGAGACGTCGAAATAGTCGATGTCGTTGAGGACGACTTCCAGGCCCGCGGCACGCCGACCACCGTCCCTGAAGTACACCTCCTGCAGTCCTTCCGCGACGATGTCGCGCAACTGCTGGTCGCCGGCGCCTTGTTCGCGGGCCTCGAACAGGCGGCGTGCGTACTCCGGGGGAAGGTGGACGGTCAGACGCCGGAAACGGCCGTCGTCGGTCGTACCGACGGGTGCGGTGTAGCCGAACCGGGCCCGGGTCTCCACGGTGATCCCGTCGGTGGCGGCGGCCTTCTGCCGGCGGCGCTTACGGATGAGGGGCTGCCAGCGGGAGCGCACGGCGTCGTCGATCCGGTCCTGGACATGCTGGGGCGGGTGCTTGCGAGCGCCACGCCGATAGCGGTTGACAGAGTCGGCGGTAATGCCGAGTTCAGCTGCGACGGCCCTGGCCGTCTTCATCTGCTTCATCAGGTAACTGACCTGTCCTTTAAGGGTCGTGGGCGGTTGCCTGGTGAACGCTTCCCGGCCGGCCCGGTCCAGGGCCTCGTCGATGTCCCCCACGGCTCTACTCCCCTTCGTCAAACGTGGCGTCGTGGCCGTCGCCCTTGATATGGCGGGCCGGGTTGAAGCCCTGCTCCATCAGGTCGACCGCCCACAGCATCGACTGGACGCCCTCTAGCTTCGCCAGGCCCGGGGTGGGCCCGAGACGGAAGCCGCCGGGCTGCGGCTTGCCGGACGCGGCGTAGGGCAGGAAGGCGAGCGGGCTCTCCCCCGGCGAGGGGTAGACGACGCAGTCGGACAGCACGGCCAGCGGGTACAGGCCCGTCATCTTCGCCATGTTGGTGAGCTTGCGGTGCATGTTGACCCGGGCCTTGGAGATGACGGCGGCGCGGATATCGGGGCGCCAGGTCGGCCGCTGAAGTGCCGGCCACCGCTCGCCCTCCTTGTAGCTCTTACCCTGGGGGCGTTCCCGCAGCTTGCCCACGCCGCCCTTCACGGTCGCTTTGATGGCAGCGAGCACAGCGGCCAGGGCAGGGTCGACATCCTTGTGCTGCTCCATCGCCGCGAGAAACTGCTCGTCGGTGAGGTCCTTGGTGACGCCGAGGTCGGCGAGGGTTTCAACGTAGGCGGTCTTGAGCCGGTCGTGCCACGGATCCAGGTACGCACCGGTCTCACGGCGCAGGAACGCCTCGACCGGGGCGACGTTGTAGCCGAGCTCCTGGGCGTAGGCGACGGTGTGGGTCTGGTACCAGGCCGGTCCCGTCGGGCGGGTGCCGTCCGGGGTGAACGGCGACGGCAGGCGCGGGTCCCCCTCGATATGGGAGAGGTCGACAAACCAGGAGCCGGGGATCTTCGGATTGAAGGCCGGGGCGTTGAAGTGGTCGGGAGCGGACAGACCGACGGTGAGTCGGGCTGCAGCGGCAAGGAACGCGGTGTTGAGGTCCAGGCCAATGGCGAAGGGCAGTGTGCACTCCTCGTCCGTCAGCAGGCTGACATCGCGCACCCACTGGTACGCCTCCTCATTGAGGAAGCCGCCCTTCCAGCCGCTGTTGACGACCACGGGGTGCTCAGGGGTGGCCTCCGGCGGCGCCGGGTCCATCGGCTCCGTCCCCAGCGAGCCCGCATTGTGACCGGACACCCAGTTCCCGCTCGCCGGGTCCTGCACGGCCTTCGTGGGCGGGCGCAGTGCCGTCATCAGCTCCAGGCCCGAGACGGCCGTGGAGCCGCGCGGGGTGATGACCCGGGTTGCGTAGAGCCCGAGGACGCGGGCGATATCGGCCGGCTCCATGTCCGTGACGCCGGGCCAGGACCGCTCATCGAGGGCGTCCCAGGACAGAACCGCGAGCTGCACGCACTGCCGCTCGCGGCCCTGCGCCTTACGGTAGATACGCGCCCACGGGCCGAACCCGCGCTGCGTCAACTGCCAGCGGCCCTTGGCGACTTGCTTGACGGCCGGGTGGTCCTCGGGCAGACGCAGGGAGCGGCGCTGCTCAAGGCCCTCCAGGCGCTCGGGCAGCCCCAGCTTCACGGCGGCCGCCGCGGTGAGCACGATCAGCGGATCGCTGTCCTTGCCGTAGCGGTTCAGCTTCGCAGCACCGAGTCCGGACTCCTTGAGGGTCCACTCCACCAGCTCCACCACCGTGGTCGCCGGGCAGTCGAGCACGATGCCGTCGACGCCGTACGCACTGCCGTCACCGTCCAGCACCGCCAGCGGACCGTGCGGGAACCGCGGATCGGCGGCGGGCTTCGCCGCGGCCGGGCGCCGCGAAGAATGCGCCGGGCGGGCAGGGCGCTGCGGTACGGCGGGTGCCTTAACCGGTGCGGCGGTCCTAGCCTCGGGCCCGGCCGACCCTGTGAGCATCTGAGGTACCGGCTCTGGCCGGGACGCGGAGGCAGGCGAGGCCGCGGGGATGTGGTGGGCGGGGTACTTCGCCGCCCAACCGGTCAGCAACCGCTGATACGCCTCCAGACGCGGCGACTTCGGTTCCGAGCGGCCGTTCTCGTAGTTCTTCACCGACTGCGTCGTCGTCTTCAACGCCTGTGCCAGGCGGGCCTGCGTAATGCTGGCAGCCTCACGCAGCCGGGCCCGCTCCGCCGGAGGCGGGAGCTGCGGCTCCTCATCCAACAATGCATCGACCGACGCGAACAGCTCTTCCTCGGATGCCATACGTGTCCACCTCCACCCGGACACTAGCATTCTTTATCCCTATATTTAACTCATTCCTTAACCCGATTGGGTTCTATTCAATCTGCCGAACTTGAGACGCCGACCGTAAAGCCACTGTCCTGTGTCATCGAAGGTTGAGCGCGTGCCATCGAACCTTGACCAACGCTCGCTTGTGTCATCGAAGGTTGGTCACACTGGTCAGGGCTGGCCTTGAAGAGGTCAGTCGGCTGCGTGCGCCGGGATCGGCTGTGCGGGTCTCAAGGGGGCGGAAGAGATACTCGCGAAATCCGCCGCTTCCTCCCCCTGAAGCCTCCTACAGTGACCTCATGAACATTCGCTGGGGTGGCTCGGTCTGGGAACTGATGTTGGTAAGGCGCGCGGTCGGGACAGCCTTGTCGAACTCGGCGAGCGGCGGATACAGCACGCTCCTGCGTGACGGCGCCCGGAACTTGGTCGGCCACGCGGACCTGCTCAACGGGGGACGAGCCGTCGCCGGGCTTGTCGCGGTCTCCGCGGTAGCGGGTGGTGCGCTCACCGTCGTCACGATGAAGGCGACGCCGCACCTCAAGGCGAAGTTCCGTCCCGCGGCCCAGGACACGGCAGAGGAGGGGGCAAAAGCCACCTCCGACACCCCTGTTGAGGTGCCGGAAGCTCTCAAGGGGCCGAGGCTACGCGCTGTCTGACCATCGGGCGTATCCACTCCAACGGACTGATAGGCCGCCGGTGCAATCAACCTGCGGTGACACACGCTCAAGGTTCGATGACACGGGACAGCCACTGACTTCGTGACGGACTCCACGAAGTGCAAATGTCCTGTGCCAGTCGATCTTCCTCTTTGTCAGTGAATCTTGCTCAAACCCACTCTGTTGCCACTACGGTTTCCTCGGTACATGATCGCTCGGACCGGGGGTGTGGGCTCGTGGCCGGAGACGGTGTCATACCGCTGGTGCATCTGGACTCGATCGACGAGGTCCGGGCTGTGCACAACATGCTGTTCGACCGAAAGTTCGACGGCCAGGACGATGTGTACTTCGGGAGCCCGTTCATCGCTTCGGTCCAGCACAAGTTGGTGGACGCATTGGCAGCGGCGGAGCCGGCCAAGAACTGGGCCGCTTGGCGTGACGCGGCCGAGCACCCGGAGAAGGTGGAGAGGATTCGCAAGCACCTGGCCGGCCTGGGCGAGTGGTGGACAGTCGCGTCCGTCATCAAGCGGGAGGCATACGTCCGTGACCTGCTCGCGCCGCTGCGGGTGGATGACGAACTGCTGGGCGAGCTGATCCGGTGAGCACTGTGGACGCATCGGAGCAGGAAGCGGCCGGAGACGGGTTCACGCACTCGCCAACCATCTCCACATTCCAGCAAGATCCACTGGCGAAACTCTCCGCATCCGCGGACAGCGGCGCCCATGAATCATGGTCACTTCGCCACTCAAGATTCCTCATCGCAGGTCAGAGTGACCCCCTCAGAAGGCTTCCGCATACCGGTCGGTGGGCGTGGTCAGTCGAACTGGGTTCTGGATCGGGTGATCGCGGCGGTGTCGGCGCATGAAGACAGGGCCCCCTCGGTAGCTCGGGGTTGCGAAGCCACTCGAGCACCCAGGAGACCCTGTTGTCGCAGTCTTGCCTGATCACGCCTGTCGCGTCCAACTCCCGCGTGTCGCCGTGCGATTGTCTCGCGCACCGGTTCGGAAACGCCGCGGACCGGACGGACCGGGCCTCCTGCTACGGCTCAGATATGAGCGAGTCGGAGTGGCAGGTCCTCCGGCCGTTGCTGCCGGTTCCGGGCTGGCTCCAGGGCCAGGGCGGGCGGCCGGAGGGGTACTGCCATCGCGTCATGTTGGATGCGGTCCGCTATGTCGTGGACAACGGGGTGAAGTGGGTCAACCTGCCGACAGACTTCCCGCCGTTTCGGCGGGTGCATGCCTTCGCCCGCCGCTGGCAGGCCACCGGCCTGCTCGGGGAGTTGCACGACCGGCTGCGCGACCGCGTGCGCGTCAAGGAGGGCCGCTCGGTGGATCCGACGGCGGCGATCGTGGACTCCCAGTCGGTGCGGGCCGCGGCGAACATCCCGCGCTCGACGTCAGGGTGGGACGGCGGCAAGCGGGTAGGCGGGCGCAAGCGGCACGTGATCGTTGACTGCCTCGGCCTGGTCCTGGCCGTGCTGGTGACCGCGGCGAGCATGCAGGACCGCGACGCCGCCGTCCCGCTGCTGGCACGGCTGCGCGAGCAGTACTTCTCGGTCCGTCTCGTCTGGGCGGACGGCGCCTACGCCGGCAGCCTGGTGGACTTCGCCCGCGAAAAGCTCCAGCTCACCCTCGACATCGTCCGCCGCACCGACGACACCACCGGGTTCGTGGTGCTGCCAAGACGCTGGGTGGTGGAGAGAACGCTGAGCTGGCTGATGCGTTCGCGTCGTCTGGTGCGTGACTACGAGACGCTGCCCGCCATGCACGAGGCGATGGTGCTGTGGTCGATGACCATGCTGATGACCGGGCGACTGGCCGGACGCCACCGGAATGCCTTCATCCCGCGGCAGCCGGCGCCGTCGTCATAGCGGAGGCGAACACATTCGGCGCCACCTCGGTGGCCCACCCGCGGGCGGCCAGCCGCTTCACCCGCGAGCGCACTCCCTCGACCCGGGTCGGTGTCGCCTCCCACCCCAGCCCGGCCAGGATCTGCTTCACCCGCATCCCACCGGCCGCCTCCGGAGCAGCGAGCACCCGCAGGATCTGCTGATACTCGGGCGCGAGCACCTGGGCGACGGCATTCTCACCCCGGTGCGGAACAGTCGAGCCCGCTACCGCGCTACGGGTCAACTCGCCGCCCTGACCTGCTTGTTCACCCAGCAGCACCTCGGCCACCGTTTCCCGGGCGCCGACCAGCTTCACCAAGGCGCCTTCCGCCGCCACGAGCGCGGCCTGCACCCGGTCGGCCTCCTCCCGCAGCCGGGCTACCTCCTCGCGGACCTTCTTCTCCCGGGCCTCCAGCATTCCGAGCACCGACGGCACAGCCACCTCCACGGACGAGACAAGCAGACGAACCGCCCCATCTCTCCCGCCTACGAGCCGAGTTCATGCCCACCAGCCTCGAACCGCACGCTCACGTTCGGAAAGCGGAAGCCTTCTGAGGCCGCCAGCGGGGACGATCAAGAGGCCGTTGACAACCGCTCGGCATCTGCCCACCTGACCAGCGTGGGCCGCGCCCCGTGATCTGGTCACGCCCAGCTCGGGGACAGCCTTGAGCGAACTCCTTCGACACATAGTACGCCGAGAGGTTGTGGCAGGAATGCGCCGACGTCCACGCGTTGTCGTGCTGTCGGGCGGATCCGCGATGTCGGGGCGTCGGGCGCGGGCGGACACAGGTCACCCGGGCCGCTGCCTGGCGTTCTCGGCTTTCGACGTCCTCGGACCAAGGCCGCGGTGGTGACGGCGCGGAGTGACCCGTCGCGCGGACGGCGGGCCTGGACGCCGCCGCAACATCCCTGCCCACCGAGGTCACGGCCACCCGGCCGTGTTCCCGGCTCACCCGGTCAACTCGGCCGGATCAAGCCGGTGCGGGGTCACAACCCTGCCTGGCTGGCACGTGTCTGACCTGTCAGGAGCAAGACACTCCTAAGACCATAAGGGGGACATATGAGCTTCAATCATTCTATTCTAGCCGGTACCGCGATGGCGGCCCTGGCAGTCGGCGCGACGACCGTTCTGGCCGGCCCCGCCTCCGCAGCACCGAACACCACTGCGCAGAAGGTCTGTGGAAGCAGCTACAAGACCGTCAACTCCGCGCCCGTCGGCACGCAGGGCACCGTCTACCTGACCTACAACGCTTCCAACGGCAAGAACTGCGTAGCGACCATCCGCACCAACCCTGGCACCGCGCGCGACATGGGGGCGTGGATCTACGTCTCCGACACTGATGAGTACGCCCAGGACGAGGGCGCGTACACGTCGTACGCCGGACCGGCCTATGTCCAAGGCAAGGCCCACTGCGTCGACTGGGGCGGCCACATCGACAACGTGTACGTCTACGTGACGGGCTCCAACTGCGCCGCACTGAAGGAGCACCGGGTCACCACGGTCCGCTGACCCGCGGAGCGCCGCCGCGGTCCGGCCCACTCCCGTCGTCCGGGGGTGGGCCGGATCCCGTCGCCCGCCCGGATGCCCGTCGTCCCCGCGGCAGCGAGGGTAGCCCCTGGCCGGTTCCGGTAGTGCTGGACGTCTACGCCGACCGCTGCGGGCCCGGCAAGGACCTCAAGCCGATCGCGGGAGAAGTCTCCGCTGAACTCGGCGACAGGTTGCGCGCACTGGAACTCGACTACGACCAGGCCGAGCAGGCCCGTAGAAAGTACGCCCTCGACGCCGTCCCGACGCTTCTTGTGACCGTTGGCGGTGTGCCGGTTGCGAGGATCCTCGGCGCTATGGAGAAGGACGAACTGCTCTCGCAGCTCCACCCGCTGCTCAGTGTGCGCTCAGCAGGTGAGGGCACACCGGCGAGTCCTCGGGGACCTGAGGTCGTCGACACGACGCCTCAAGGCTGGACCCCCGACCATCAACCGGCGGGCCCCGCGCACGGCACCGTGGAGGTGCCCGCCGATCGGATCGTCTGGCCATTCGTCAACCAGACCGGGCCAGATCCCGTGGACCTGCAGTTCCTGCGACAGCCGCCGGCCGACGGCCTGGACAGGCCAACGGTCCGGACCTCGGCCGTCACCGGGTCCGGGCCGGCCGAACTCGCGCATCTGACCAGTCTGAGCAGACTCTCCGTTCAGGCGGAACGGCTGACCCAACCCTCCTCCCAATCAAGCCAGTTGGACGAGCCCAGGCTGGACGTGCCGGAAGCCGACGGCAGGATGGTCACCGACGTGATGAGCCTGCCCCGGCTGCGCGAGCTGTACCTCTGCTCGGAGGCCGTCACCGATGCCGGGCTCACCCTCCTGCTCTCTGCGGACACCGAACTCGGGCACCTCATCGAGGACCGAGAACAGGTGGACGGCGTGGGCACGGTGGACGGTTCAAGGGGCCGGCCTGGCTCAGGCCGCGCGATGGTGCGACTGCGATCCACCAGCGACCGGCCGAACACGACATGCAGCCAAGCGACCCTACTTTTCATCCTATGAATTTCCCCAACTCCTCCCTCTGTCCGCACCGTTGACAGCGTCCCAGCTCTCCTCAATCATCAGACATCCGATGAATTGGAGCCGCTCATGGGTACATATCCGAGACGTCAGGTCCTGGGCACCGCGGCCGGAGTCGCCGCAGCAGCAGCCCTTCCCCTCACCTCCGCCACCGCCGCACACGCCGGCGAACCACTTACCGAGCACGCCGCGCCATGGGTTCCCGTCCCCGAGCCGGTCCCTGTCCCGCTCGACGGCCTCTACGACAACGACGGCATCGACACCGCCTCCGCGCGCGGCGGTGACTTCGACGGCTCGGGCTACACCTTCCCGGGCGAGGAACTCCCCACCGGCCGCGTCGAGGTCGACGGCATCCCCTTCCTCTTCCCCTCCTCGGCCGCGGGCGCCAAGAACAACGTCGTCGCGATGGGCCAGCGCGTCGAACTGCCCCAGGGCCGCTACCTGTCGGCCGTCTTCCTCACCTCGGGCAGCTACGGCAACACCTCCGGCAGCGCCACAGTCCACTACGCCGACGGCTCCACCAGCACTGCCGGCCTCGGCGGCGCCGACTGGTACGCGGCCGGCGGCTCGCTCTCCGCCCCGTACCGCTACCGGCCGGACGGCACCGAGGACCAGCACAGCGTCGGCATCGGCACCTCGGAGGTCTGGCTCGACCCGCAGCGCGCGGCGGTCGCTCTCACCCTCCCGGTCACCAACCCGGCCGAGGCGGGCCGGACTTCCCTGCACGTCTTCGCGCTCTCCCTCCAACCCGCCGCCCAGGGAAGGGCGTTGGCCCTGCGCGACGCCCACTCCACCAACTCGCTGCTGGAATCGTCCGGCGCGCAGAGTGTCGAGGCGACGGTCGTGAACGCCGGTACGGTCGCGATCCTCGCGGGCGACGCAGTGTCCGTACGCGTCGACGCCGAGGGTGCCCGTACGGTCGAGGCCGCCCGCGTCCAGCGCCTGGACCCCGGTGAGCAGGCCCGGGTCCGCGTCGGCATCCGCAGCGGTGTCACACCCGGCACCGTACGGGACGGCACGGTCACCGTGACCGGACGCGGATCCCAAGTCGCCGTGGCCCACAAGCAGTTGACCCTCGGCGTCTCCGACTACGGACCCACCGAGACCTCCCTGGCCGGCCACCAGGCACCGTACTGGTTCCAGGGCGCCAAGTTCGGCATCTTCATCCACTGGGGCGTCTACTCGGTGCCCGCCTGGGCGCCCGTCGGCAAGCAGTACGCCGAGTGGTACTGGGACCAGATACAGGACCCGAACAACCCGACGTACTCCTACCACCGGGACACCTACGGCGAGGACTTCGCGTACGACGACTTCATCCCGCGCTTCACCGCCGAGAAGTTCGATCCGCGCGCCTGGGTGGAACTGTTCCGGGACGCGGGCGCCCAGTACCACGTGCTCACCTCGAAGCACCACGAGGGCTTCGCGCTGTGGGACACCAAGGTCTCCGACCGCAACGCGGTCAAGATGGGCCCGAAGAGGGACCTGGTCAAAGAACTCTTCGACGCCTCACGCCGCCACACTCCCGAACTCCACCGGGGGCTCTACTTCTCGATGCCGGAGTGGTTCAACCCCGACAACCCGTGGATGGGCCACGCCCCGCGCAATCCGTACACCCTTCAGCCGGTGCCGTACACCGGATACACCGCGGGCAAGGACTATGTGACGCAGTATCAGGCCCCGCAGATGCTGGAATTGATCCAGGGCTACGACCCCGAGCTCATCTGGTGCGACATCGGCGGCGCCAACGACAGTCTCCATGTGCTGGCGGAGTACTTCAACCACGCCAAGAACCGCCGCCGTCCGATCGACGTGACCGTCAACGACCGTTCGGGGATCGCCTTCCACGACTTCACCACGCCCGAGTACACGACGTACGAGAACACGGTCGTCGCCAAGTGGGAGTCCAGCCGCGGCCTCGACCCGTTCAGCTACGGCTACAACCGGGCGACCCCCGACGACGGCTACATGACGGCCGAGGAGGTCGTGCACAACCTCGTCGACATCGTGTCGAAGAACGGCAACTTCCTTCTCGACATCGGCCCTCGGGCCGACGGCACGATCCCCGAGATCATGCAGACCCGGCTGCGCGAGACGGGCCGCTGGCTGCGCGTCAACGGCGAGGCGATCTACGACACGACGTACTGGTCGCGGATGGCGCAGCTCGGCGACGACCTGAGGTTCACGGTCCGCCCGGACGAGGCCTTCTACATCCACTCCCTGGCCAAGCCGAGCGCCAGACTCACGGTCGAAGCGCCGATCCCGATCCGCAGTGGCGACAAGGTGACGATGCTCGGCCACGACCGCCCCCTGACATGGACCCTCAGCAACGGGGCACTGGTGATCGACATCCCCGAAGCCGCACGCAAGGCGGGGCAGTACGCGTGGGTGTTCAAAGTGCATTGGCGTGCCTGAGAGGTCACTTTCTCCTGTTGTTTCATCGGCATATGCGGCATTGGTGTGCTGGCGCCGGGTCTCGCCAGGAGATGGTGTTCTCTCCGGTGAGGCCGCGGGCCATCAGGTCGGTCATGGCCCGTTGGATCATGGCTTCGGAGCGGTGCGGGTGCGTTTCGTAGTCGCGGGCCAGGCGGCGTTGCGGCATCAGCCAGCCGTAGGTCCGCTCCACCGCCCTGGACGTCAGGCGACGCCTGTGTCCGCCAGTTTTTCGAAGAAGAACTCATGCTTGAGGAACGACACGTCGTACTCGTGCCCCGGATACGGAGGAATCAGCTGAGCTGCCTGGAACAGTCTCCAGCCGTCCTCCAGGGCATGGACGCCCGAGGTGTACGGGGGTTTGTCGCTGTCGCCCGCCGTCGGTGCCGTGAGGCCCGTGCCGTCGTAGAGAGACCAGCCCACCACATTCGCGTCCAGTGCGGAGGTGGCCAGGTAGAGCACCAGGACCTGCTGACGCATGCTCATACGGCCTGCCTCTCGGGACGGTTGGAGACACGGGACACCCAGTGGTCCAGGTCGAAGGAGTCGTCACCCGTGAGCGACCGCCACAGCAGGACGCGGTTGTAGATCTCCAGACGTCCGGTGGCCTGCTCGTACCACGGGAACGTCGTCGACAGCTCCGCGGCGACGCGAGGATCTCCCAGGTCCGACGTGTCCCACAACCGGAGTTGACGCACAGTGGGATTGAAGCGGATCTTGAACATGTACCGGACGGCATCGCTGTCGTTGCGCCGACCTCCGTGCCACAACCCATGGTGCAGAAACACCACGGTGCCGGCGGGACAGACCAGCCGACTCTGCCCTCTCAGGTTCTGGTAACGACCGGTGTCCGACTCGTTCGTACGCCGCAGATGGCTGCCCGGCACGCTGAGGGTGCCGCCCATGTCGAGGGTCACGTCCTGCGGGTAGTACATCAGCTGTACATCGAACGCGTCGGTGCGCACGTCGATGATCGCGTCCCCGTGCAGCGGCTGCGCCTGCCCCTCACGGGGCTCCCGGATGTGGACGGCATGGTGGTCGACGCTGGGTTCGGGCCCGACGAGGCTGCGCAACGCCCCTGCAACCTCGGGGATTTGGAGCAGGAGACGGACGAAGGACCCCTCAGGGTAGGCGTCCGGCACACTGCTGCCGTAGGGAACGCCCGGGACTCCCGCGCGCAGTGTCTCGATCCCCACGACGTTCAGCTCGGGCGGCACCACGGCGTCCAGCCGCAGTGAGCCGCGTGCCACGAAGTGCGCCATCTGCACCGAACTCAGGAGCTTGGTGTTGGTCATGCGTTCCAACGTAGGACCCGCGTCGCAGCCGGGGCGTTGGCTCCGCTCACCACTGCTGGTCATTTTTCACCGTGCGTGAGACAGATCCGCCTCGGCGAACCACCCGTCGTGGTGAACATCGGAGTCGGCGTGCACGAAGTCGCCAACCGGATAGATGTCTTCAGGCTCCCTGAGCTGTGGCAACTTCACCTCTACAGATATGAAGCAGAACTGACTGCCGAGAGCACAACGCAGCCCATCAGACCCGGCCGGGTGAGCCTGGTGCCACCCGTATGCCTCCGCCAAGGAGGACTCGACCAAGGGTGACAATCGGTTCTCCGTCCGGCTGATCGACGGCACCGACAATGAGACCGGCGGCCGCAGGCCTGACCAGATGTGCACCCTTAACCGGATCCTCGACGGCCGACGCCTTCTACATGAAGATCACCAACTAGCAGAGGGGCAGCGGCATCATGGCGCTCCTGGCCGAATACGGGTGCAAGGCCACACCCGGCCGCCGCGTCGTGGAGATCTACGACGCGGACGCCTACCTCAGCGACGACGACGCCATGGCCGCCGCCCGCACCCAGGTGGTGGCCGACAACGGCTACCACCTGTACATCCAAAGCCTGCAGCCCGACATCGACGTCGAGGTCGCCATCCTGCTCTGGGACAGCCCTCCCTCTCCTCCCGCCGACGCCGAGGGCTCGGTTCCCGTCAGCATCGAGTCGAAGACGGCGATTCTCGTGGTGAACCAACTGGAATACGGCCCCGCCGGGGAAATGCCCCTCCCCCGCTCAGGTGTCTACACCGGACACGCCTGGTGGGAAAACCGCCAGGTGACCGGGGACTACTACCAGACCACCCTCGACCACCCCACCGACGACACCTTCGAAGACCACCTCACCCAGGCATGGACCAACCCCCCAGTGACCGAACGCTACGTCCTGGACCTCGCCTACAGCCGTGCTTCGGAACCCAGCGACGACGAAGAGCCGTAGACCTGGACGCTGAGGGGTCCGGGGCGAGTTGAGTGGTCGAACGGCGAACTCCCGGCGCACTGCCAGGAGTTCGCGTGGGACTACCAGAAGCGGCCTGTACGGCGGCGCCCGCCGGTCCGGGGACCAGGGCGAGCATGATGCCGGTCGCCGTCTCAAGGGGCCCCAGGAGCTGTTGATGCGTCTGCAGTAACAGCTGATTCAGCAGGGGCGGAGCGCGTCGTGGGTGGTCCTCGATCGCCGATGACGGCGGGGGCCAAAAGAAACAACGTGGGATCGATGTCGGTAACTGCGTCCGCGTAGTCCAGTTGGGCGGCCGCCGACAAGAGCCGGTCGCACTCGTCCTGCCGCACGGGCAGTCGGAACGCATCAGCAGTGTCGATGAGGTAGTCGATCGCGATCTCTGCCTCGTCGTTGGCGACAAGGTCGAGGACCGATTCGAGGGCCGACACTTTCTCTCCCCGAGCTGTGGCCCGTTGCTTCAGAGCGTCGACCACCGCGCGGATGTCGTCGCCGGATGGTGCGTCAGCTGGTCTCGTACTTGTACGCCGCGGTTACGCCCAGCGGCTTTCCGTCAGGTGCTGCGATGTTGCGGTAGAACGCCGTGACGGTCCACTTCTTCTGCTGCCGGCAGCAGCCGCCCGTCTTATACGTGTACGTGACTCTCCTGCCCTGCAGACACAGCTGGTCCGCCACCGTCTGCGGCGCTGGTGATCGCTCCGGCCAGGGCGGCAGCAGCGGCTCGGTCAGCATCCACACGTCGCCATCCGCGATCCACGGCCGAGTCCTCACACCCTCCCGATCGGCCGAATCGTCACATCGGTCACCCCCCGGCCAGAACACCTCAGCAAGATCGCGTCACAAGCTCTTGTGAGAATGGGCCCCTGTCGCACCGTATGGATCTGGGACGTGGCCGAAGCGGAGGGTGCGGGCTGGATTGTTGGCTCCAACCCTGCTAATCACCTTGTCATGACCATGAGTGCGATGGAACTGCACAGCATCAATCGTTGGGAGGCGTCCTTCCTCCGCGAGGAGGTGGGCGGCTACTTCGCCCACGGCATCGAGTGCACGCCGGGCGCGACGGTACTCGACGTGGGCGCCAACATCGGTGTGTTCTCGGCCGCCGTCTATGAACGGCTGGACGGAGACGTGCGGATCTACGCCTTCGAGCCGATGCCGCCACTCCACGCGACACTCGAACGCAATGCTCGCGAGTTCTTCAACGGACGTCTGACCGCGCTCCCCTACGGCTTGGCGTCCCGCGACGACGAGCTCGATTTCAGCTACGTTCCGGCCGCCACGATCTTCTCGTCCTCCTCGCGAAATCAGGGGAACATCGAGGATGAGCGGCGCCGGGTCACCGCCAGCGTTGTCGAAATGATCCGCCAGGGCGGCCTCGGACCGGTCCTGCGCCGCATACCCACCCCCATCCTCACTCTTCTCATCAGCCGCAAGCTGCGAGTGCTGCGGCAGCTTGAGACACACCGAGTGAAGGTCAGGCCCCTGTCATCGGTGCTCGACGAGCAGGGCATCGACCACATCGACCTGCTCAAGGTCGATGTGGAAGGCGCCGAACTTGAGGTACTCAGAGGCATCGAGGAACGGCATTGGCCGCTGGTCCGCCAGGCCGTCGTCGAGGTGGAGCGCTGGCAGCACAACCGCGACACGGTCTGCGAGGTCCTCCTCACACACGGCTTCACAGTCAGCACCGAGCAGGACTCGGTGCAGCGGGCCGGCGACATCGGCATGGTGTTCGCGGTCAGGCCCTGACCACGCGCAGCACCCGGCGCTCAGGGCGGTATCAACGGCTGACACAAAGAGGTTGATCGGTCCTGATGCCCCTGTCTGGGGCGGGAGTTGGACGTTCGGTCCGATGCGGGAACGTCGCCGTGGATCGTGTCGGATGAGCTGTGGGACCGTCTGGAGCCGTTGCTGCCGCGGGGTGATTGCAGGTTTCGGTATCCGGGTCGCAAGGCGTTGCCGGACCGCGGGGTTCTGTGCGGGATCCTGTACGTGCTGCACACCGGGATCCAGCGGGAGTACCCGCCGCAGGAGTTGGGCTTCGGCACGGGTACGACGTGCTGGCGCCGGTTGCGGGACGGGAACGAGGCCGGTGACTGGCAGCGGCTGCACGAGTTCCTGCTGCCGAGTTGAGCGCGGCCTCACGCCTGAACTGGTCTCGCTGCGCGGTCGGCTCTTCCGACGCTCGGGCGTTAAAGAGGGGGTGGCACACGGGGCCGTCGCCGGTCGGCCGGGGCCGGCCCAGCTCGAAACATCACTGAACCCGGAGCCCTTTGATCAGACGGGTTCACCAGCGTCGTGTCGCGGCGGCGGCACGGACGCGAACGAGCCTTCCCGCCTACCGCGACTCCGACGGTTCGGCCGGTCGATTCGGCAGAGCCTTGGCATTCTTGGCGGCGGCTGCCGCGACGGTCGCCAGGTCTTCGCCCGAGAAGCCGGCGCGGCTCAGCACCGCCAGGGATTTGTTCGTCGCCAGCGTGCACAACGCCAGCTCTACGGCCTCCCGCTCACCGGCCCCCGCCGCCAGCAACGCCTGTTCCAGCCGCGCCCGCAAACCGTCGATCATGGCGCGAACCATCGCCCGGCCCTCCGTGTCGAGCGCCGGGATCTGCGTTGCCGACACCGTGAGCAGGCAGCCGTCCGGGACCGTCGGGTCGGCGATGCGGTTCAGGGCCACCTGCAGGTAGGCGGCCACAACGGCACTCGGGCTCGAGTGGGGGCCGGACAGCGCCTGCTCGTACAGCGGGTGGTAGGTCTGCGCGTACCGTTGGAGGCTTTTGCGGAAGAGGGCGCTCTTGTCGCCGAAGGTGCCGTAGAGCGAGCCCCGGCCCAGGCCCGTGCCCTCGGTCAGGCGATCGATCGAGGCCTCCGAATAACCCCAGCGCCAGAAGACGTGCATCGCACGTCGGAGCGCTTCGTCCACGTCGAACTGCTTGCGGCCTGCCATGGTCCGTCAGCCTACACATCTTGTACCGATCGTTCAAAGATGGGTAGGGTCGCCGGCATGACAACCCTGAGTTCGCTGCGGCTGCCTGACGGATTCCTCGACGTCTTCACCAGCCGGCTCGTGGAGGTGAACGGGCTGCGACTGCACGCGGTCACCGGCGGGGACGGCCCGGCGCTGCTGCTGATCGGCGGGTGGCCCCAGACCTGGTACGCCTGGCGGGAGGTGATGCCCGCGCTCGCCCGTGAGCACACCGTCGTCGCCGTCGACTCGCGCGGGGCCGGGCTCTCCGACAAGCCCGACGACGGGTACGACGCCGGCACGCTGGCCGCCGATCTGGTCGCGTTGATGGCCGCGCTCGGACACGACCGGTTCGACGTGGTCGGCCACGACATCGGTACGTGGACCGGATACGCCCTTGCCGCCGATCACCCCGAGCGGGTGGGCCGCCTCGCCATCGTCGAAGCGGTGATCCCCGGCCTCACGCCGTCCCCGCCGTTCTTCGGCCCGGCCGCGGCCAACCAGAGGCTCTGGCAGTTCGGCTTCAACCGGCTCGACGACCTCAACGAGGAACTGGTCCGGGGACGGGAACGGCTCTTCTTCGGCTGGCAGTTCGCCACCAAGGCCGCCACCCCGACCGCGATCCCCGCGTACGCCGTCGACGTCTACGTCGACGCGATCACCGCGGATCCTCGCGCGCTGCGGGCGAGCTTCGCGTACTACCGGGCGCTGGACGAGACGATCGCGCAGAACGAGCAGCGCGGCAAGACCCGGCTGACGCTGCCGGTGCTCGCCCTCGGCGGCGCACTGTGGAGCGGCGCGAACGCCGAACAGACGATGCGGCTGGCCGCCGACGACGTCACGGGGGTCGTCCTCGACGACTGCGGCCATTACCCGGCCGAGGAACAGCCGACACGGTTCGTCGAGATCCTGGAGGACTTCCTCTCGGCCGACCGGTAGCGGGCACGCCACACGGCCGAATTCGCGTACGACAGGCGGAGCTTCACCAACTCCGCTCCATCGTCAAGCAGGCCATCTGCTGGCGGCGCCTCAAGAAGGCCCATCCATGGAACAAGGCGTCGCCCGCCGCGTGGACACCGCCGACGCTGGTCGGCCAGGCCGTACGCCTTGGCGAATACCGGCTCGCCGCCCCGATCCACCGACACGACCCCGCTGAACCCGCTCTCGCGTGCCAGCGCATCGACACCATCCTCGAGGGCAGTCACGGGGACCAGGAGAGGTGGGCGAACCTGCCCGGACTCGTGCACTTTCAGCCCCCGGAACGGCGGAAGCCAGCCGGAATCACCTGGTGCGATCCGCTGAGCGGAACAGGAAACGACATCGGACTCGCGGCGACCCAATCTTTGTACCGAGGACGGGGGGGGTCCCATCGGTGAGGCAGTTGGAGAGGTCGTCATATCGGCCACCCGGGTCCAGCGGCGGTCCGTATCCCGGTCTGCACCGTGCCCTCGGTGAGGGGAGGCGTGGGCGACGAGGTCATGGATCGAGCCCGTGCTGCCGAGTTCCAGGGCAACGGCGACAGTCTTGGTGCCGGCAGAGCCGGCCGCCGCCCACCGCCCAGCAGCCAGCAGCCAGCAGCCAGCAGCCAGCAGCCAGCAAGAAATGACAGCACGTCACAGTGGTTGACAACTGGACGCCACCATCTCAAAGCCGCAGAGCCACAACGTCGCATGGATGTTCCTCACGCCCCGTCACCTGGGCACTCGCCGGGGCGCGGCACGGCGTCGAGCGGCGCCTCGCGCCTGACGAGACCCCCGTCCCCGACGCGTGCTCACGTGCCACGAACCCGAGCGTCGGGCACCGGGAGTTACTCGCTGTGTGACGACGACAGAACTCGCTTGTCCGAGGACCGAATAGGTCCCGGTCGGGACACCACAGGTTGATCAAACACGATTTTTCGAGGCACCCGGGGGAAGCATGACAACGCTGAACGGATCGGCACACAGCCGAGAGCAGGCAGACAAACACATCACGTCGATGCTCGGCGGTCCGGTGGCGGACGGCACGCTGCGTTTATTATGGACCGCCTCCCAGGGTGACAGCGCACTGGCATACGCGCTGGTCCGAGGCGGGCTGGAACTGGGCGAGCTGGCGCGTCACGGGGAACTGTGGCGCTGGGGCGAAGCACCGGATTCCGTGGCCGTGCGGTGGACCGAGCTGGTTGAGTCGCGGGCCACCGTACTGACCGACGCGCAGTTGGAAGCGCTGGAGAGGATGGTCCGGCCGCTGGCCGGACCGCACGAAGCGATCGAGCGGGCCCGGCTCACGCACGCCGACGCCGTCCGACTCACCCCGCGCGAGCACGATGTGCTCGGCCTACTCTGCGAGGGACTGAGCGCAGTGGCGATCTCCCGGCAGCTCGGGCTGTCGTCGCGTACGGTGACCAAGCACCAGGAGCGGCTGTACCGCAAACTCGGTACTTCCGACCGGCTCAACGCCGTGCTGCTCGCCCAGCGGCTCGGTATCGTCGGCGCCCGCTCGTGAGGACGCGAGTCCGTAGAATTCACGCTGGTGGTGCAGGAGCGGCCGGCGGCGGTGGACCACTGCCTGCTGGACCTCTCCGATGATGATGGTGTGATCGCCGCCGGGGGCCAGTGCTCGCGCCGAACACAACAAGTGTGCCACGGCCCCCGGCACCACCGGCAGCCGGTCAACCAGTTGGAGCGGTACGCGGGAACGGGCAGCACGGGGACCGGCGAAGCAGCGGGCGACGTCCGCCTGGTCCTCGGCGAGCACGGTCACGGCGAACCGGTCGGCCGAACGGAAGACTGCATGCGAACTGGAGCCACGGGCCAGGCAGAAGAGCACCAGCGGGGGGTCGAGGGACAGCGAGCACAGCGATCCGATCGTCACCGCACACGGCACCCCCGATTCGTCGGTGGTCGCGGCCACCGAGACCGCGGTGGGGACCGTCGCGAGCGCGTCCCGGAAACGTTTTGACGACAGCGTCATGAGTCACACCCCAGCCAGCAGTTCCAGGCACCGGTCCCGCAGGATCCGCAGCTCGGCCACGTCGGCGCCGGGAAGCGCCAGCGCGGCGTCGAAATCGCGCAGGGCCAGGTCGGGCAGGCCGGCCGCTTCATGGGCCAGGCCGCGGTTGAGCAGCACGTCGGGGTCGTCGCCGATCAGTTCCAGGGCCCGGGTCAGATCATCCGCGGCTGCCCCCGGCCGCCCTCGGCCGAAGCGTGCAACCGCCCGGTTGACCAGCGCCGCCGGATAATCCGGATCGACGGCGAGCGCGGCGTCCAGATGCCGGGTGGCCTGCTCGGCGTCGCCGCGCTCCAGTGCGATCGTGCCGTGCATGCACAGCAACTCGGGGTCGGCCGGCCGCAGTTCGAGGCCCGCCACCACATCGGCCTCGGCCGCCGCCAGCTCTCCCTGGTCGAGGAACATCTCCGCGCGCCTGATCCGGGTCGGCCCGTCGTCCGGCTCCAGCTCCAGGACGTACGTGAAGTCGGCCCGCGCGCCCTCCATGTCGCCCGCCGCCAGCCGGGTGGTGCCCCGGTTGTAGTAGAGCTCGGGGAACGGCGGCGCCATGCCGACTGCCCGATCGTAGTCGGCCAGTGCCGCGGCCGGGTCGCCACGCTTCAGCGAGATCTTGGCGCGCTCGCAGAGATAGTCGGTGTAGTACGGATCCATGGCGATCAGGGTGGTGAAGTCGTCGTACGCCTCGTCGAGTCGGCCGAGCGCGGCCAGCAACCGGGTCCGGTTGTAGAGCAGCTGGGAGCGGTGTACGACCCACTCGTCGGGCGCCAACTCGCTGTCCAGCCTCGCGATTCCGGCGCCGATCAGATCGAGACCGCGTTGCAGGTTGCCGCGGTGCATCTCGATGAGCGCCACCGCGTTGTCATTGAACACCTGGCGTTCGGTGCGTTCCCTGGCGTCCGGGAGCAGGGCGGCGATGGTGACCGCGTTGTTCTGCCAGGCGAGCGCCGTATCGTGATCGCGCGGCGAGAAGAATCGGGTGTACAGCATGGCGATGCCATAGCTGCTGATCATGTGCGCCTTCGGATCGGTGAAGCGTGTGCGCAGGTCCATGAAGAGCGCGAACGACTCGTCGAGCCGGTGCAGCGGTACCAGCGCGTTGGCCGCCGTCGCGGTGAACCGGCGGAATTCCGTCGGCTCGGCAACGGGATCGGTCACCGCCCGGCCGCGCAGCCCGAGGTCCACGACGGTGGCCGAAAATCCGACCTCGGCGCAGAGCCGGAGAGCGTCGGTGAGTGCCTCCCGCCCCCTGCCACCCGGGTCGGTGCCACGCTCCCGGTGGTACGGGATCGCACCGACCCTGGTTCCCCAGTTCGCACCCACGGCCAGTTCATCCGCACGCCGGTCGTGCAGCTCGCGGACCAAGACACGGTCTGCGGCCTCGTAGGCGGCGATCTCGGCCGGGTCATCGCTAGTGCCGTCCGCCGCGACATAGGCCCGCACCAGTTCCTCCGGGACGCGGTGGTCCGAGGGCGGAGCTTCGCCAGCCGGCGCGACGGCGGTGTCCGCGAAGCGGGACAGCACGCCGGTCAGCTCGGCTGTCGGTTCGCCGTCCGCACCGGACACCACGACCTTCAGCACCTCGGGATCGGACCTGCGGACGAGCAGCGCGACGAACTCCTGCGTGGTCACCTCGGCGGCGTGCATGTCCTCGAAGACCAGGCAGAGCGGTACACCGCCGGACTCGGTCACCCGCCGCGCGTAGCAGGTCAGGAACGTCACGACGCCCTGACTCATGCAGCGGATCATCCCTGTGCCGTAGAAGCGAGTGCGTTGCTCGAACGGCCCGGTGAACGCCAGCTGCCGTGGTCCGGGCCCGATCAGTTCCTCCAGATCGGGGATGCCGTAGAGCAGTTCGACCCGGTGTCGGTCGACCAGCTCCGGCCATCGGGCGTACGCGTCGGGCAGCACGGCACGCAGTACCGTGTCGACGCCCGTGTAGGGACCGCGCAGCCCTCGATCGCACAAGGCGACGATGGAG
>Ga0307517_10001565_pt1 | contig 38120 bp, 47 predicted proteins | sample 23_EM_MG_FD_194515 | JGI IMG/M metagenome (GOLD analysis project Ga0307517, IMG submission 194515) | Populus trichocarpa ectomycorrhiza microbial communities from riparian zone in the Pacific Northwest, United States - 23_EM | ecosystem: Host-associated > Plants > Roots > Unclassified | place...
CCCCCCCCCCCCCCCCCCCCCCCCCCCCCCCCCCCCCCCCCCCCCCCCCCCCCCCCCCCCCCCCCCCCCCCCCCCCCCCCCCCCCCCCCCCCCCCCCCCCCCCCCCCCCAAGAAAAGAATGAACCAGGGCCAAGAGTACTGTACATTTTTTCATTCAGCCCCCCCCTTTTCTCCACTGAGACAAAAAGTTACAGTTTATGATGTGATAATATTATGATACTAGGAAAGGCAAGTCCAACGTTCCTAAAAACCTAATCATTAGTAGCTATGATATGATGATACTTTTGTAAGGTTATCATAACTGACCTTACTACGATAACTAACTATATTTGGTGCACCCCGAACCCCGGGGCCCAAAAATACAAGCGATCGCTCCCGGCCCCTAAGACAGGAATGGTACATAACGATTTCACTCTAGCCTCGCCTCGCCCTATCGTACTGGACGTACGCCCTGCCCCTACGCATCTTTTCAGCTCGATTCTTGCCCTCTCCCCTAAGCACAGTTTGCTTTGCTGTGACCGATCAATTGATTCATTTCATTTCACTTCACTTGGAACACTCGAATTCAGTAGAAACCTAATATTATTATCTCTCTACCTTCGTACAAAAAGTAACCTTAAAGCAAAACCACTTGCCCTCAAATATGTACCCGCAGTGAGAAAAAAAAAAGGAAAAACCGAACCAGTGATTTTTGTTACTCAAAACTCCACACAACCCTACCGCATTAGACGAATAAAATAAAAATAAAAGCAAATGCGTAAGGAAAAATTGTGTTCAAGTTAAAAGACAAGAATGGAATGAGATAGACATAAAAGAGATCGCCTTACTCATAACGTCGTGAAGCTTCGTAACTTCGTAGCTTCGTAACGGCGTAGACATCGTAACCTCGTTACCTTCGTGATTGGAATAAAAGAAAAAAAAGAGCAAGGCGAAAGGCAGATAAACAAGGCAAAGCAAGGCAAACTCAAAAAGGAGAAGGGAAAAAAGAAAAAAAGAAAACCACCATTTCCAGACCCAATGTGTGCCCTAGACGAATTTACAAAAATGAAACGGTAAGGGAAAAAACAGAATTCGAAAAAACCGCTAAAAGCAAAAAACTCAAAAAGGCCACCATAAAGGGACCAAACCTGGGTAACCCGCCACAGGTATATATCCTTATCAAGAAATGAAGAAAAATAATATACCGTGGAGAATGTATGCGAGGAAAAAAGAGTTTTTAAACAAAAAAAGAAAAGAGAAAAAAACTTCAATCCAAAAAGCTCAAGTGAAATAAAATAGGAGCTAAGGAATAAGAAAGAGAAAAAAACCAACGCAAAGCTAAAAATCAAAAAAGACCAATTTCAAAAAAAAGGAAACGAGATCAAAAACCGCTATGCCAACCCAAGGGCCTTCCGTCAATGCCGCCCAAATGATTCAATCAATCATCAAAAACCACCGCCCAATCTTTTCATCACAATATCTTCACACAAACACAACGCCACCCGACAGGTAATAAAATATACGGGAGGACAAATAAGAGTACACCACATATCACGATCAATAAAAGCTGCTTCAAAACAAAGGAAAAAGTATTGTAGAGGGTGTAATGTGGGAGGCCTATCCGACCGGCAACGTCTACGCATAGACAACCAAGGGAAGGATGAAAGGCACAGGATATAAAACAAAGGAAATGTCAAGCATGTGGGTGAAGACCCAGTCGATCAACTGTCGGTCCATGTAGATCACGGAGGGACGGCGATGAGGAGAAGGTGGGATTTCATGAATCCAGTCCCCAAAAATATAGGGAAGCAAGTACGCAAGGAAAGAGACGATGGCGTCAGGTGCGTTTGTGGGTGTCTCAAAGTCTCCATATTTTTTTTATTCATCGGGAGAAGAAAAAGAGTAGTAGGAAAGTGAGTTTATACGGCGCTGTCGCCATATCCGCCAGCCTCAACGCCGTCGGAGGAAGCTTGTTGAGCCTGCTGAGCCTGAGCACGCTGAGCGAAAGCAGCAAAGCGACGGACAACCTCGGCATCAACCTTATCCCAAAGAAGCGAGCGAGTATAGACATCAGCGGCAGTAGGCTTGTTTCGCATGGAAGCAAGACCTTCTTCCAAATGGCGCCGGTTTCGAGCAACGGGTTCGGGATCGCGAAGGAAGTTGTTCGAGGTAACATCGGTGTATTCAGCAGCTGTCAGCTGCATGAACGAATCGTGCTGCTGTTCAGCCGAGGGTTTGTCCAATCGAGCGTTCAACATTGCCAAAGAAGAGTCGAGTCCAACCATCTGGGATACAGATGATTTCGCAACCATCCAGGTGTCCGAGGTGGTAGAAACATCAGCAGCCTCAACACGCCCGGCTTCTATTGGAGCAACACCGGCATCCTGGAAGATGTTGTTCAAAACATCTGCTGAAGCAGACTGCAGCTGCTTGGGAATTGGTGGAAGTGAGGGAACAGAAGTCTTGGAAGAAGCAACGAATGCACCACACAAAAGAAGCTGCAAAAAAACATTAGCGTCAACACCAAATGAACAAATGTAGGATATGAACTCACAATAAGCAACAGACCGGGAGCGGCAGCTGGTTTCTCGGCGTCGCGTGGCTGAACCTTCTCGGATTTGATCGGAGCGATGTCGGAAGACGGGATGGACATGGGGTCATTCCAGTATTCCGGAAGATCGAAGTCGGAATCAAGGCCGAAGGTGTCGCTGAATCCAGACGAGGTGGGGGCATGAGCCATAGGGGCACGGTCAAGAGCCTCCTGCATCTTCTGGACTTGACCCTCGAGGTAAGTGTTCTTCTTGCGAAGGTCACGGGTCTCAATAGTGTGCTCGCGAACGATATCCTCCTTCTCCATCTGGAGTGTCTCAGCCTTGTGGGCAATGAAGTCACGCTCCCGCATCAGGGTCTCCATTCGTTGATGCATCTGCTCCTCCTGCATCGACATGGCGTTGAGCTTGTCCTCAAGATCTTGGATAACAGCACTATGTAACTTCTTCTCCTCTTCCAAACGCTCAGTATGCTGCTTCTTTCGTTGCCGTGAGTCGAGACTAAATTTAGTAGGGTTAGCTATATAACAAACAAAACAAAACAAATTCCAATTTGGGTTAAAACGAAACAAAAGGGGAGGGTTGAAACATACGCAGCTTGTCGGTTCCTGAGTAACCGCTTCTGTTGCTTCAACTCCTTGATCTCGTTATCGTCCTGAGACCGCGCAATCAACTGGTCAATGTTCATCAAGGTCCTCTCGGCCGGGATATCGAAGCGAGCATTCTTCTTTCGGATCCCATCTCGTCGCATAACATGTAGCGGGGAGTGAGCGCGGGGAGCGGGACTCTGTGGCCTCATCCTCTTCTGCATGGGTTGCGAATCATGACCCTCAGCACCCGAAGCCTGTGCCCAATCCTTCTGAGCTGGTGTCGAAGGAATGGAAGAGACTGCACCAGAACCCTGGAATACTGTGGCATGAGGGGTGATATGAATGTCACTACCAAAAGCACCAGCCGGGCCGGCACCCCCGATAGCAGGAGCTAGGTATGCCGAGCCATCTTCGAAAGCTGTGTTAGGGAAAGCATTGTTGTCGTAGACAGTAGGAGTGCACGAACCCGATGCACCATTAGATGACCACGAGCCGTTCTGTTGGGCAAACGCGGGTTGAGCCTGCTCAAGTTTAATGAACGGGTTGTTTGTTCCGTTACTGTGTTCGAATGTTGCTGCTGGTACTGGTGAGTTATCGTCTGCTGGACCCGCAGACAGACCCATATCGTGATCCTCAAAATCCCAATCATTTGAAGGTGAAAAGATGGCGTTAGTCTCAAGAAGGGAAGGTCGTCGTCGGTCGATAGGGGACATGTCGAGGGCGGAGTCGAGGAGGTTGTTGTTGTCGAGTATGTTATCGTCTAGTATTGATGAGTCGTCATCGTCCAGCCACTGCTGCTGCTGCTGCTGCTGCTGCTGCCGCCGTGTATCGAGGGAGAGGTTATTCTGTTGAATGTAGTGATCCATGTTGTAGTGGAATGCCGAAGCCATTATCGTTGTGGTCGTGTATTTATGCTAGAGAGGGAAGGGAAAGGAAGAATAGGATCAGGAGAGGATTGTGTGGGGTAGGAGTATAGTAGGGTAAGGTGGTTGTGGGAGAAATCTAGAAAGGTAAATAATAGTAAATACGGGTACAAAGGACGGGTTTGTTGAAGGTTTATTTATTGTAAATAAATAAAAATATCTCGTTGAGGGCGACGGTCTATAACAGACAAATGGGTCGACTTAATTCACGTTTGCTAACTATCTGAGGAGGGGGGAAAACGAACAAGAGAAAACCGCGTTCCAATCTGCCGCTATATATTGTTCAGGTTCAGGTGGGAAATACCGAATGGGAATGGAATTGGGGAAGGGGGGGGGGGGTGAACCAGTGTGGATGCAAATGTGAGTGGGAGCAGTGCAGTAGACTTGCAGCACAGGAGGACTAGGGGGAGGAAGAGAGAGTGTGTGAGAGGGAAGGGTTCGAATGGTCAGTGAGCTTTCCCACGAGTAAGAAGGTAAGCCCGCAAGAAATAGTGTGGGTGTGAGCGGTGATACTCGGGCTGGGATGTCCCCAACCGTTTACCCAATCCGTTCTCGCAGATTCGGGGGGGGGGGCAGCCAGTGAACAACGAATCAAACAGGGTCATGCATGTAGAGGTCCCATTTTCCAATCCATCAACCTCACAAAAACGCTACCCACCCGACATTCTGGCCCACCGGACAGGCATCGCGCCGCGGTGAAGGGAAGCGTCTCCTCTCACCCGCTTCACACAAAAAAAAAAGGGCCTTTCAGTAATTCTGAGAATAGAACTATTGTCTGCGAAAGGCAGTGAGTGAGTGAGCTGAGGGCGAAAATGAGCGAGAAAAAGAGGAAATGGAGATAGCCCCTCCTTTGGCCCCCCCCGCCCATCTCAAACCTTTCCCCCACTCAACTCACAGAATCCCATCCACTTATATCCAGTACCCGCCCCCCTTGTAACTTGAGTACCGCAGATAGTCCCCTTCCGCCGCTTTGACTGGCTCTCATTCAATTGAACTTTCCCTTCACTGAGTCTTTCCTATCCATCCAGACTCTAAGCAGGAGGCAAATCATCGCAACGAGGCTGGGTCGATTGGTCGCAAAGAAATGGGTAAAATCCAACACCTTTTTCTCGCTGCCATGTCTGACGAGGGGGAGACGGGCATGGAGAGCCAGAGGTTAGGTATGCTCAATCCAGTACTCACATACGAAGCAGGGAGCAAAGCATTCACACGCCCAGTTGCGTTACTTGTTGCCTTCGGCAGGTCCACCGCCCCTTCCCCGGTCCCAAGTCCCAGTCCCTAGTCCATCACCTCTCACTCACATAAACTTGGATAAAGGGAAAAAGAAAGCAAGAATGACCCCACTCCAAAGCAGCGAGTAGGAAGGAATGATTGTCGAGAAAGTGAAAAAAGTGAGCGAGTGAGCGAGTGAGTGAGTGAGTGGGAGAAAAAAAAAGGCTCCCTGGTCCCCTCTCTTTCGCTCTCTCTTTACTCGTGCGGTACAACTACGGTAGTTACCTTTCTGTTTATCACTCCGGGTTGCTATCATAAGCGTCCAGTCAAGAGCTGTCTGTCGACTGTGCCCCAAACTGGAAGAAGAAGAAAACATAGCTCTCCGCAATCCCATCCACTCAAAACCTCATCCTTCTTGTAGACGAACGAAAGTTTCTATCACTCATCACATCTTCTGCAGCCCTCGTGAACCTTTTCTCCGCCGTGCCGGAAAAAAAATGAAATATAAATTTTCTATAAAAAATAAAAATAAAAAAAAAACTCTTGCTATGGTATCATAGCCAAAACCAGTCTGCCGTAACTGTAGCTTCCCCGCTGATCAACCCAACAAACCTAGCTTAACTCCATTACCACCTTAGGAGAATAATCGGAAAATATGTTGCCCTTATTCCAACAATTATTATGACGAAGGCTACTCATTTGTCCTCTGACAGCTCACTCCATACAAGGTTTCCCCATGTTCCTGTCTCTCTTTGCGCACTCTCGGTGACTTGCGGCTGCCTTGATTTTTCATTTTTCTTGTCCAAGGGAATGAGTAAGTACTCGGGAAGGGGAAGAAGAAAACGCAAAAGTGAAGAAAAAAAGAATTGTTTTTGGGGCCCCTCTCTCAGCCAGCTACGTCTTCCCCCCGGTGCACCGTCAAGCATCATTGCGTGCGTCTTTGCTTGGATCAACAGTCAAGCAACCCTACCCCCGCTCCCTTGTATGTTATGGAACGAAAGGAAAGGGCAAAAAAAAAAGTAAGAGGATCCGGCCGTGGCGCAAACAGGAAGAGGGAATATCCCAACTGATTCTCGGGCTGAAAAAAAGAGAGGGAAAAGAGAGAGAGAGATTCCTTGGATACCCTGCTCGTGGATTAGGAATGAGGTCTTGCACCAAAAGGAAAAGAACAAGCGCAGTGCAGTGCAGTGCAATGACAGGGAAAGGGAAAACAACCATGTCCATTCATGCAAAACATGTACCGTTACCGATAGTCCCTCTCTGCAAAAAAAGAACCTGGGCTTAGTGAAACTGGATGATAATAATGGTAATAACAACCGCGATTATCTGAAAGAATAACGAGAAAGGGAAAAAAAGGAAAAAAAAAGTGAAGCAGAAAGGTACAAAAATAACGATGAAGAATGAGTGAGAGATGAGGTAATTGGGTACGTACCAGCAACAGTTCTCAATAGTAGCCATTGATTGACAGAAGGGAGAGACACAAGGGACCGGGTTCGTGTCGGAGGTAATGTGAAGCGGAATTTTTAGAGCAGCGTCAAAAAGTCAAACTGCCGCAGGAATGAGGAAAAAGGAAAGAAGGGGGGGGGGCTGAAAAGAGTAAGGTTCGTAAAGCAAGATCTCCATCCAACCACGATCTCGCGATAGAAGTGGTACCGGTACCGCCGGGTACGAAGGTTCTGGGCTCTCTCTCGCCACCCAACTCTCACTCGTTCCATCTCGCTCGACCCCCTCACAAACAAACAAAAACAATGTCAAACATGGGTAGTTACATTAACCGTAGCGACTAGCAGGTCACTATTATTGGGCGGAGATATACATGATAAAGGAAGGAAAGCGGCGGGGCGGGTAGCTGAGTTTTTAAAAACGAGCAAGAGACGAATGAGGAGGAGCTTTTCGGGGCCACCCAAGGAAAGAGAAGCAGTGGAGAGAGCACCTGTTGGGTGAGATGTGAGGGAAGATGTTTTCTCTCGAATCAAAAAAAACAAAAAGACTCACCAAAAAGGGAAAAAAGGGAAAAAAGGAAAAACGTAACAAGCAGCCTCAAGGAAAAAAACAAAAAACAAAAAAAAGTTATCATATTATCATGCCTTCACTGTCTGTCTACCGTACCCTACCGGTACCGGTACGCCAGCCTTGAATACAGCACTGTGCGAGTACTCGTACTGTGGGCTCCTAACGACGTAACTTGTAACTGTACCCAATAAGCGAAAAAGCGATCCACGCGCGCGTGAGCAGATCGCGAGGGGAGCTGGGTAAAAAAAAGATAAAACGCCAACCTATCCTCCTATCATCGATCCGAATGGACGGTTCATCAATCCAATCCAATCCCTTCACCTCTCGACCAACGACAAGATACCAAACCGAGAACAGGGCTGGATGGCAAACGCCTCGTAGGGTACCGTCGTATCCACCTTCTCGCGGGGGAAGGACGGAGGCGACAAGACCTCCGAGCGGAGAAACTATTCCCAAGTTACCTAGTCTAGTCATCCTCTCGTCGCAGTTCGTTGGAACCGTCGCCGTCGTCGCCGTCTTCTATCCGGAAGATATGTCTTGGGCACCCCAAAAGCAAAGCAAAGGCCCGAAAAGAGCAAGAGAAAGAGAGAAGAGACCCAAAAAAAAAAGAAAGGAAGAGGAAAGACCACCATCTTCAACCCCAGCCTCAAGGAACGAACGAGATGCACCAAAAGGCGAAGCGAGGGAAAGCCGCCCTCATCGTGAAAAAGGAAGGAAAGCAGGAGCTGGAGCAGCAGACAGGCCCACCGGACCGAAAAAGGAATTTGCTCCAATGCAGATCAAGAAGGAAGGGCCATCACCTTAGCACCAAGCCAAGTTGCCGCAAAGCTCAACCCCCACCAGTTTACGCTGCCGTAACCAGTCGGTAGAGCGCAGTACCGTACGATGCCGGCACTCGCACTGTAAGTCGACCCAAAACCCCCAATAAGATGTCAGGTTGGAACTTCTCCAAACGGCCTTCCCGCTTGCATGCCCTTCCCATCCTCCCCATCCTGTCCTGTCCTGTCCTGTCCTGTCCTGTCCTGTACGAGCACTGTAGCCTGTACTCGAGTAAGCTTCCTTTAACCCCGCCTTCCTTCCTTCCTTCCTGCCTCCCCTTCCTCCTAACTTTTTTCCCCATCGCAGGCGTAGACCACTACTCTCCCGGAGGGAGGAAAGAAAAAAACAAAATAAACATCACCTCCAACTCCCATTCCATCCCGCCGCTTTTTTCTTCGCCCTTCGGACCGGGTCAACCCAAACCCCCCCGTCCGCCTAAGCAAGCAAGCAAGCAAAAAATAGCAATAGAGTAATCCCACCCTATGATACCGGTACTTCTCTCACTCGCTGGTAAGAATACGAAAGGGCAGCGCGGACTTCCAAAAAATGAAAAAGAAAAGAAAAAGTTCCCACAAACCAGGACTCCAAGCGATTGGTTCGGGCACAACTCTAAACCCATCCGTGCCCCACGCCTTTCCTCCCCCTCCCTGCCTCCTAGCACATCCACCCTAGTTTACAATTCATGCTCCCCATCGGGTTGGAGTTCCCTCGATAAGTTGATTGGGAAAGAAGAAGAAGAAGAATTATTGTTTTTTCTTTTCTTTTCTTTTCTTTTCTTTCCCTCTTACTAAACCGCAGTTGTACTGTACCGCCGCCATGCGCAGGAGGTTTCTGTCGTGACCTACAGTTACTTTTCTTTTCTTTTTTTCTTTTCCTTTCTTTCTTTCTCTCCCTACATTGCCTGGCTAGCTGCCTTGCCTGTGCTGGATACTTGCCTACCGGTAGGTAAGGTAGGTAAGGTAGGTATGAATAAATGAATGAATGACCCGGGATGGAAAGCACCGCAGGCGTGATATAATCTAATACCGTTTACCGTATAACAGCAGGAAGGAAAGGAGGGAAAGGGAAAGAAAAGTATAATGGTACTTGTACATATGTGTGTATAATAGAAATGCCGAACCCGGTGACAGGCATGAACGAGCACATGGTATGATAGTTTGAAGGCAAGGGAAAGGTGGGGGAGGAGGAGGGTACCGTAGGTATTATAGGTAGGTATGTACCGTACAGTAGGTATCATGCTGTAGTTTACTGTTAGGAAACTCCCCCACCCCGTGCCTAACTACCTACCTACTTACCTACCTACCGCACCTGCCACCATGTCGTCGGGTAACGCTTTCTCCTCTCAGCTGTTTTTCAAACGCTGGATGACGCTGGTGATGCCGATTATGGTTTACCGTGCTGGGCTAGTACCGTATTGTGCTTGATTTCGGTTGCTATCTCTCTATCTGAACTTTATCTCTGTCTATCGGTACGTACTCTGAGGGAGAGAGAGGTCGGTAGGTAGTAGTGTCCAGACCGCTACGATAGTACCGGTACGGTACCGGCAGTAAGTTTTTGAAACGGGGTACTGTATGGTACTTGTATGTACGGGTGAAACATGATGTAATTATTGCAACTGTTAACTGTTAACTAACTAGCTAAGTTAGTTCGTACAAAATACTTACTGCTTGCTGCTACTGCTACTGACTAACCCATCGAATATCTTACAATCGCCTCCGAATACAGTATGACACCGGCTATATCGTAGACAAATACTATACTACTATCATACCCAGCAATAAATGCAATCGGGACTCGGAGGTTAAAAAAAGAGCAAAAAAAACACGATAGTGGCTATCATAGTATGATAACAAGCAAACAAAGTTAACCTCCGAAAAAATCTCCCCAGATCCACTCTACAAGTACTCCCTCCACACCCCGCCCTCAATTCCGCACTTCACTTTTACTTCACTTCACTTCACTTCACCACCACCACCACCACAATATCATACACTTTCTCCTCCCCACAGTTACAGCAATCTATGATACAATACAATACGAATACATACCGCCATCGAAAACCTGGCAAATACCGTACCGTACTTTTACCACCCTACGCTATCTCCCATACCGTAATTCCTTTTTCAACCCCCCCTCCTCGCGGTGAACCACAACCACAACCACAACCCATCGTGAGAAGAAGAAGATAAACTGACATAACCACCGAAAACTTAAAAAAAAAAACCCCCCCATCACTACCTATGATACTTCTCCCTTTTTCCCCCGCATTATTCATCATTATAACTGTGATAATAATAAATAATAATAATTACCGCGATTATTATTATTATTATTACAATAACCAACAGGCCATAATAACATCATCATCATCATCATCATCATACAATAGCCCATAGCATAGATAGTAAAGTAAACAAGATATGGCACCGTATCATATGCTAGCATCACAAAATCCGATTCTATTATAGCAAATGGCATAATTATCTATTACTACCGTACTACTTACTACTCTACTCGTACTTGCTATGATGATGATGATAAGTGGTTGGAAAAGCAAATAACCATTATTCTTCCAACAAGCTGTTTGGTGGATGGATGAACCAGGGCTTGACCGGAAAAGATGGAAGGAAAGGGAAGGGAAAGGGAAGGGAAGGGAAGCACACACACACAAGTCCGATTCCAAACCTCAACTCGCTCAATCACGTATCGGACGGAGGCTTAACTTAATTCCTAAGGAGCCCCAATCCCTCCGCCTCCACCTCCACCTCCACCTCCACCTCCAATCCCCGTGCACGGAGGGAGGTAGGGAGGAGGTGGGGGGGGAAAAAAAAGTTTAAGTATAATATCGGTCCGTCGATTGCAGGGGTGGAACTTATCGATAGATAAGTAAAACTACCGTACGATACTATAACAATGGTATGATAATATTATTATGATGGATGGGAACCCCCTCCCAATCTGTTTATTTATTCATTTATTTAGCCTTCTTTTTTTTAAAAAATAATAATAATTGATAGATAGATAGATAAATACGATGAAACCCAGGAGAGGCTTAATTTTTATAGTACATTTTTTTTATATTTTGAAAAAATAAATAAAGTATCATAATAATAATTATATATATATATCCCCCTCCCCTCCCCTGATAACCCAGCTTATTCGGCGTTTTTGAGCTGAGCTGAGGAGGAGGAGGAGGAAGATCAGCCATAAACCCGATCTCAAGAAACCTTACCAACCACTTGGAGGCTGATATATACGAAATTTTATTCAACTCTTCGGAAGAGATAATGGAAGCTCTTGATTATCCCATCTCATCATAATATGATATCATAGTATATGTATTTCTTCCACGATTTTCAATGCCATTATACCATAGGTCGACTTCTTCAATGTGCTTGTCGAGCGAATGAGTGTCTTGAGGTGAAGGTCGTATCATAGTGCTTGCTGGACGGTGGCATGTTACGGTACGGTAGTTGATAAGTTTATTTACCCCTCCCCCCTTCTCGCAATCGATGGTTATTTCCGACGTTTTCATAAAAAAGAAAAGATAAAAGGGGAAGGGAAGCCGTCCAGGTTGTCGATCACTGAATTTTTGCAATTTTCCCAAGTTCATGGTTTCCTCTCTCTCTCTTGCTTATGATACCCGTACCGGTAGTGTGGCATATTTACCGTTCCGAATTTTATAGCATGGCGTGTCGAGACACACCCGCTCCATGGTGGGATGCCTTTTTTCGTTCAATGTGGATAAAACGGCGATGCCCCAGTGTTTCGGCAGCGGGCGGGGATGGAAGGGGGCGGGCTCGTGCGCTTTTTATTATTTTATTTTTATTTTTACGATATCGGTACTGGTATTTTTTTCCATCGGGTGTAGGCCAGGACAATATTTTCGACAGTCTGTGGCTCAACACCCAAGCAAAGGGGTATGTATTGAAGCCCCCCCCATACCCCCACCAAATGTGAAGAGCACTATGGTAAGTAAGTACGGTTAAAGAAAGAAAAGGATATATAATTAAAAATTTCCCTCATCATAAAAAGACACTCTCACACGGCCCAACCCAACCAAGAAAGAGAGAGAGAGAGGGGGGGGAAAAAGAAAAAGAAAAAGAGGAGTTAAACTTAAACTAAACTATCTTTTTTCGCCTTTCGCCCAATACCTTCCTCCGCAATGTACGCAGACATCTAAACCAGTCAAAATTCTCGTGGCCAATGTACTCTCCCCTCCTCTGCCTACTACTACCCCTCCTTGAGAAGGAGAAGCAGCAGCAGCACCTCTGCGACGGGAAGGAGAAGAGGAAGCGAAAGTCGGCCCCGCTTTACTCGTGCTCGTAGTATTACCACCACCGTCATCCATCCCCCCCTCATCCCCCACTCCGCTGCTGCCGCCACCGTCACCGCCGTCATTCTTACTCGCCTTATTCTCCACCTCGTGGGCAAGAATTGCCTCTGACAAAACCGTCCGCTTGCAGACCATGCACTCTTTCGTGAGTTTATAGTCCTTCATTGGTAGGAAGGTAAGTGTGCATCTAGAAACTCTGTGCCCAAGTGAGCATTCGGCCACCCTCAGATCGGACCATGTCATTCCCTGGTCGCACAGGGCACACTTTTCCAACCTACTCGCGAAGCCTTTATCCCTATCGCGGATCTCCTGCAGACCCGAGCCGTCATCCTCTCCGCGTTCCATAACGTCCAGATCTGATATTCTACGGTCCGAAATTTCTAGTTCTGTGCGCACATCTACTTTGACTTTTGTCGATAACCAGAGGAATGTTTTTCGCGCAAGCTCTACGACTGGGCGGGAATTGTACAGTCCCAGAATCCCGATACATGCGAGAGAGTATATTATCCTGATGCTCAGGTTGGACTTTTCGGTCGCGCTATTTCGGGGAGCGGATAGAATGTTGCAGATGGTATGAGCGATTATTTCTGGATATTCTTTGGGAGGGGCGTTGATAAGGATAGATAAGCGAGGATTGGCGGGGTCCGATATTGTTTGCAAGCAGCATTTGTACCGTAGCGCGTTTAGCTCTCGTTTAGCCAAAAGATTGGAAGCCAGGGAAGCATCGACCCTAGCACCGTCTATCGATATGCTCTCTAGGTCCCAACCATTACCATCTCGGAAGTGTACTTTATCCAGCGACTTCCGGATCCTATCCACAATACCTGCGCTTCTGCCCCCAGAGCACTCGATTTCGAAGAGAAATGCTTCACTCGAGATCTCTATGGGGGTGGGCACCCGCGGCTCGTCTGACGGGGGCTCAGCCAGAAGGCCTCTCCTCTGCCAGGCGCCCTCCCACCCGTGGTGTGTGCCGAAGACTATCTTGGTCATCTCCTTAGATGCTGTAATGTACTGCAGGCTATCATTCGGATGAAAGCTGCAAGCCACAGCGATAATCCCACCCACGGAGCTTGCGGCGATGCCATATACCCTGGAAGTGCAAGTGGATAGATCATGCTCAGCCATGTAGTCTTGCTTTCTCTCCTCCAGTACGTTTGTCCAACGGGAGGCTATAGCGCGGAGCTCCTCCTCTTCTTCCCTACTTCCCGGTGGGGCGTCGCTCGTCGGCACATCTTGTTCGTCGCCGGCGCCTTCCGTGATGTGAGAGGTTGACTTTTCGCTCATGTGGCCGGATGCGGGTGTGTAGTCGATGATTTGCGTCCTTCCATTGGAACTGGCAAGGTGGAGCATGACCCTCGAGGGACTTGTTGAGGGAGTGAAACAAAAGCCTAGCAACCTCTTAGGATGAGTATATCTTTACACATTGTCATTATACGGGATATTACGTACCGGCAACATGATCCACAAAGCCATTCACAAACTCCCTGGTGGACATGACCTCCCCATCGCTGCTGATAGCGACAATCTTTACGCTGCGCGGAATAACATAGGCCAGAATAAGGCACCCACTGATCTCCTACATTGTCATTCCGGGTCAACGAATAAGCTCGCGGTTGTGTGCAAGTGCAGGAGTGTGGTAGTGGTAGTGGTGTGGTGTGTGTAAGGCAAAAAATCTCACCTCTTCAGCCCAAGCTATGGCAGAGACCAGATGAACGTCAGACATCGAGCTCCCAACAACAAGTCTATTTCCAGCCACAGCCGACAGTCTGCTAGGATCATGATCACCGGGAGGGCGAGAATAATCTCCCGACTCGAGGGACACGGTGATCGGGCAAATGTACACCTTTCCGCGGAATCCGTAGGCCAGGAAAGCTTTGCTTTTGTTATTGTCTCCTTCGTCGCCGCCTCGGACCCGCTTCCAGGGACCCCATGCAAGGCAACTCACCCACGTCTCCCTTAGCCCAACTTTTCTCACGATCTCTAAATCAACGCCCTTGAAAAACTCCACGATCGAACAATGGTCATGCGTGATCCTGCGTATCATGTCATTTAGAAAAGAAAAGGGACCGAGGACAGGAGGAGCAAAGAAAAAAAAAAAATCCCCCCCCAAGAGCACACTATACAACACACGGCGAACCGTGCTCAGGGTCGGCAGACTCATTTTTCAAGCAGGGGGGATGAAAGTGTAAAAGAGTATAAAAAAAAGCTTTTAAACAGAGCCTTTCGGCATGCCGAAGACGAAAATAAAATAAACCAAAAACATGCAGGGGAAATTTAAACAGACCTGAAAAGCACAATCTGTAGATTATCATTTGCCACGGCGAGGAGTGATCCCCCCCACCGACTGGTGGGAAAAGTAGCTGCAGAGGACCAAGAAAAAGATCTTGTCCGGACCCGCATACGCACCGTAGTTTCGTCTTCCTCCTCATCATTGTCCCAACCTGAGTACTCGATCAGGTACTTTGTAAGATCGTAACGCTGCATATCATTTTTTGGACGTCCGTCGGTGTGGTCAGTCAGTCTAAACCCAATAATTCAACCCATCCGACCCATCCTCACATAACCATCCTCTCGAACATGGACCACTGCCCCCTGCATCGGGCAACTTGCGGCCGTAGCTTTGTGTGTTCTGAGTCTCTTTCCCACTTTTCTCGCGCCCTCCCAACCATTCCCACAAAAACCGGTATGCAGAAAAAAAGGAAAAAAGTGCACACTTACAATCACCCAATCACTCCAAGGGTCCCACCCAGGGACAAAAATCTTGACCTGGTGATTTGTCGTGAGGATACCCAAAATACACCTTTTTTCTCTCTCACACTTGATCAATATTCACCAATAAAGAAATTCCCCGAAAAAACTCCAAGCATGCACGAGTAAAGCAAAGAGAAAAGAGAGGACCACACATACCTTCTAAACTCCGATACCCCCAAAGGACTCCACGCCGCAGCCCTCGCATATCCCGGACCCTGCTCATCACCAATGGAATACACCTCCGCTATGTGCGTCCCCAAGCAACCCGCATCAACCAATCATTACCCCTCTTTTTTTAAAACAAGGGTAAAAATGTGAGGAAAGATAAAATAAATAAAGATAAAACTTCAAACAAACCTGAAACTCACCGTCTGCAGGGGCCACTTCGGGCGAGGTTTGTATGCTCTGCAGGAGGTGCGTGCGGAGGGAGGCGTGGTGGGGTTTTAGGTTGTTGGGAACCTGATGGAATTATTAGCTGCTGTTTGTTCCCCAACGGTCGGGGAGGGGCAGTGAAGGAACGGAAGATGGAGGAAGAAGTGTACTGGCACTCACGAGAATCTGTACAGTCTCCGAAGCAATAACACATAATTGCCCATCCTTCGACCAAGATAGCGCGTTCGGATGATTTGGGAATAAGCGGAGTCGGAGGTCGCGATACATTTAGGGTTGAATTGGACCGAATTGAGCTGATTATGTTATCCTATTGTTTGCTCGGCTTAGTCTACGCCGGTTGAGGGAAGAAAAGAAGAGGGGGGGGGGAATGTGGGGCAGTTCGAGGGAGATGTGGGCGTAGCAGTTAATTGGCGAATTTGTGGGGAAAGTGAAAGGCAATGACGGAGCTCGTAGGGAGAAAAAATAAATAAAAATGCCGGCAGACAGAGGGAAAGGAGAGTTTACTCAGGCGATGATACTGTAGACGTCATGTGGGTTGTGCACTAATTATTGAGGCTCTTACGGGAACGGAGAAGGAAGGGGCGAGGGTGGGAGTGAGAGCCAGGGGGCCTAGCCTGTCTGTCTAATCTATCTATGATATGATAGCTACCGTATCATTATTGCCCCGTCGGGGGTTTACTCGGCAGGCTCGGGTGCTAACCTACAGTTAGGCGCAGTGGGTAAGCGTACTGCCCCAGGAATCTTCTCTCTCGTGCGGCCCCGCAGCAAAGAAAAGAAAAAACTTCAAACAGAGGTGAAGTAAGGTACGATGAGAGGGGTCGCTCAGGAGGTGTGTTTCAGGATTATTTTCTATATTTTTCTCTTTTTTCTTTCTCCTCCCTTTCTGTGCTTTGGGCAATGGTGGCGGAGGGATGTTTGGTTTGGTTTGGACAGTTGTTCATTGTGGTACAGGTTGCGATGGGTGGGATGGATGGACGGCGCGATGGTGGTGGTGGTGGGACGCCGTGGTGTGGTGGTAGCTGCGGTTGGGCTCATTCATGTGGGCTGGAACGCTGCTGTATGTATCATCATACTCAAGCACAGGTACAGTAGGAAGTAAACGAACTTACACTGCTGGTATGTCATGACATGAGCCCATCTTGTGGAGTCGGGATATCGGGAACGAGATATAGTACAGTGTTTCTGGTGAAACCTGTTGCTGCCGGGTCTTTTTTGTCGGTAACGTAGCTTATAAGTTAGATTTCCATATTGCTGCTGTATAATGCGATTAGGTGATGGACGCAAAACTACTGATACGTTCAAAATGGATAGCATTTTAAGAATCACCAAATAAAGCATTTGCAACGAGGAAAGAAGCCGTTTATTTCTAGACCTGTTGTGTTGTAAATGATACAAGTTTCTGTTTATTCCCTATCCTATTGTAGACTCCGTATCCTCCTTTTAACTTTTTTTTTCCCACCCTTTAATTTTTTTTTTCGAATCGCAGCCGACTCAATTACCGTTTTGTCTATGTAGACTTACAGTAGATAGCCTTCCTCCAAAATACCATTAATGTGAACGCTTTTCCATCGCCCTCCCTCCCCCCCACCTTTCCTTCCCCAAACAGTCCCCCTTCGTATTCCACTCCTATTTTTTCTGTTTGTGATAAAAGCTGTGAGTGAGAGAAGCTGACCGAGAACAAAATAAAAACGGACAAGGTGTAGAGGTGAATGAATGGCTTTGTGTTACCCACAAGGTATCCACAGCTGTCGTTCGTCGACACACGTGTCGCTCGCTCTCATCGGTCGATGCGCCAACAACCAATAGATACCCCGCTGACCCCGCCCCTCCGTGACATGCGAATCAACAGTGTGGGAAGGGAAGGGCTAGGCAGAGAAGCGAAGGTAAAAGGCGAGGATGAGAGAAACTGGTGGGCGAGGTAGGAAAGCGAAAAGAAAGTAGAAAAAAACAAAACAAAACATGGCCTATGTCCTTTCGCACACACCCCTCTCTCGCTTCTCATGTGTGAATGATAGAGCCTCGGGGGGCGGCTTGCTCGGTCAAGGACCTTCGAACCGTACCGTTATGCTGTGTAATGCTGATGATGATGCTGCTGCTGCTGATGATGATGATGGTGATGCTAAAAAAATAAGAGACATAGGAAGCTGATCCGAGGACTGGGTATAAGACAGTAGAAAGAAACAAAACAGAAGGTGGGGCGGAATACATCAATGTGGCAGATGGAGAGCAAAAAAATGAAAAATAGGTCGCTCGCAAAAAGTGGAGCAAAAAAAACAGAACCAAATCAGAGCAGCCTCCCACCGGTACACCAAACGTGATATTGGATGTATCCTCCTGAGAAGGGAATGGAAGACCCATGAGACAGAAACGCTGTACAATAAAGCAAAGGGCAAGGGGGGAATCGATTATAACTTGTGACACAAAAAGAAGAGAAGAGAAGTAGGAGAGAAAAGGAAAAAAGCACGAAAAAGTAACCTAAGGCGGAGGCGTAGAAATCCGGGATAATGTGCAATAAGATGGAAGTCTGCAAAGTTAGTTAAGCCCTCTATGGCTGTGTCATAACAGAACTATATGTTTTTCTTAACTCCTTGGAAGATGGATGAAATCCTCTTGCATCGTAATCTCGCCAATGCCTTCAGAACCCTGATTATCCCTACGGATGTAATCATATTCACTGAGTGTGTCCGAGTCGACGTCGTCACTATCGATTGCCTCTCCATCATCACTGCTAATGTCACTATCAGAGTCCATGTTGTCGTTGCCAGATCCTTGGGCTTTTGCAGCTGCTGCGGCTGCTTGGGCTGCTGCCACTCGCCTCCTTCCAGCCCTCTCAACATGCTGCAGCTTACAAGTCTTATCCGTGCATACCCCCTTCTCATCAAAGTCAGGGCACTCGCGTACGTGTCGTTCTGTACACTCTGCGCCCTTGTCGCAGTACCCCAATGTAGCGAAGGGACGGCAGATGGGAGCAGCTGGGTTAACCTTGACGTGCGCAAAAAGGCACTTGTCGTTGGAACAATTGCCACGGAGAAAGTGGACGCATGTAGGCATACAATGTGGGCTGGGTGTGTGAGATAGGTCGCAAGAATCCCCCTCCGGGCATGAATTGGCTTGGATAAATCGGGGGCATATGGCGACCTTGTTGGGATCATGAGTGTAGAGGCATGACATCCCGTTCTTACATTTACCTATGGTGGGTAATTGGGGGAGCTTCGTTAGTATAATATCTTTGACTTGATCCAATAAAGAAAGCAGGGTAGAGTAAGAGGGGAGAAGCGGCTTGAGCTTTGCATATCATTGCGGTCCACTACTAGAGCAAGAATGAAATCGATTGGGGGGAATTGGTCGCTACCGGTATTTGCATAGTATTTGCAAGGCTTCTTGATATGGCGTGGTTTGCTAAACACGCTGTCGAAAATGATGGGGAAGCGCCCCTTGTCAGCCACACGGACGATAACGTTAGCAATAAAATAGGGCGAGAGCTCGACACTCACTGTGATGCTTTTACTAGTCCAACGCGCCAAAGATTTCCATTCTTGCTTCGGACAAAATTAACACCACCAACAACCGCTTTCTTGGGGGTAGATTTGGTATTTTGTGGGCCATCTGTTTGCAACCTCGAACCTGTTAAACACACTCCTCGCTTCCGATCCGACCCCAGCTCATTTTGTTCCTCACCAGAAATCTTGATCAGTTTGCTACCGCCAGCAGCTACTTTGTACCGCTCGCCTTGGATGAGAACTTCAAACGGAACCTGTGAGGCAGTATCGCGAGACCTATCCAAGTAACCCCTGAGCTTTTGCTTTTCTCTTTCCTCTTTCCTCATTAATTGGGTCTGGCGAGTTTTCTCAAGATCTCTAGCTCTGGCCTGGGCGTGCTGATCATAGACCGCAGTGTTGATCAACTGCATGTGTCTATCGCGCTTTGCCACCCACCCTTCTGCTGATTGTGTCGTGCTATCATTGCGCTGTGGTAAAATTTGTCCCGGTGGGTTGGGGGGCATGTTCTCTACATAGGAAGTTGAAGTAAACGTATTTGTAGTTGGAGTAGTGGCAGCACTCCCATCAACGGCTTTATTGTTATTGATCACCAAAGTTTTATGATGATGAGTGACAGGGGGACCAGGCCAAGAGGCCCGGCCCCTAGACCTGCGAGGGGTAACTCCCCTAGGGTGGTAATGTTGGTGGTGATGCGGAGGAATCCATCCTCCTCTTCCTCTTGGGGGCTCTAGCTGGTTCGTTAGCATACGGAACTATCAGTGTTGATTAAACCTCCATCAAGGAATGTGGAAGTGTCGGCAACTACTGAGTGATAATAATAGAGCGGTCGCGTACGGTTAGTAGGGTATGGGGATGCCCGCTGTGGGAAATGCGATCCCCCATAGGCAGCAGGAGCAGCGGACTGCTCCGTCTGGTTCTTGTGTCGATTTATCTTGCCTGATATTTCAGCCCGTCAGCGCATATCCCAATCGACAAAGAGGCCAAGCGAGAGAAATCGGGGTAAAAGTCACTAACCAGCGACCTCGCTGATCTTCAAGAGGAGCGCCTGATTGTCGGACATCAGAGCGGTGAGAAAAAACTGTTGTGGAGAGTGTAGCGCAAACTGTTGATTGTAGGAAGAATAAGCAGAGCGGGTGAAGAGATGAAAGTAAGGGATAAGAAGTGGAGGAGGTGAAAAGGAGGAGAAGGGTGATCTGAGGATGACGGGGGTTGACAGGGAAGAAGTGGATGCTGGCGGTTGGTCGGCGTTTTGTACCCACGCCGATGGGAGATCGGGTCCTGGCATCTCTTGGCAATTTCAGTCATGTGACAGACTGAGACCTCCAAATTTCGAGTCATGGCTTGTGATTTTGCCACCACATTTCTGGGGATGAGAATGTGAGTTTACGGTTAAGTCAGTAGAAGCAAGTAGATATCACACTTTGAGGTTCGCCTCTCTCTACATATGATATCATAAGGACTTAATAGTAGTGAGGCAAACATCACTCTAAAAACAGCACCGCCCTGCTGGCCCAACTCAGCACCCCCAGAACATAACTCATAACGGCAACTATCTTGTGGGGCTGGCATCCAAACCAGTTGTGGTACCTAGTCCGGCCATAGAATAGCTGGGGAGTGGCCAGGGCTTTTGACTTGACATTTGGCGGACCTACGCCGGCTTCTTATAATTCAGCTCTGGCTGGCGGTGCGGTGCAAATGGGGGCTTGTGCACCTATTTCGATCTTCATGAAATGTACGGTCCCTAGGCGATTTCACGAACACTTTTGCCTAGGGACTTCATGTATGTCAATTTCCACAGCAGCCAGATTTACGAGTGGCCGTCGTCCTTCAGCAGCTGGTGTTAGACTATGGTGTCCAGTGCGCCTGTGGGCTTGATATTCACTATGCCTTGCTGGGAAATGCGGAGATGATTTCAAGTGCCAAAATTTTAAAGGAGGATGACATCATTCTCTCTCTGTTCACTTTAATGTGTTCGTAAAATATAGCTGTGTTATTGTCACTAGTGGGCTACTAATTACAAGGTGAATATGCTATGATGTAATAACTTCTAGTAATAGAGTTGTTTTGTCACCATTGAAGGTTGAGCTTCTAGCGCTCTCCTTAGTATCCCAAAGTTATTCTTCTAACGGCCTAGCCCCTATCTCTTGTGCCTTGTATCGGGCTATCTACGGCGTGCAATATTTTTTCACGTGAAAAAATACAAGTGATTATTAAGGGCTCAAAAGGCTATTGATGGACAGGCTATATTGAGTTTCCTCATCCGAGGAAAAATCATATTTTATTTGGATATATCGAAACCATGGGTCTCCCTGACAGTTACCATAACCAAGAAAGGACGAATAAAAACCCCTTCAATCCCCACCTTTTTGTGCCTTCATCCAGTTCATACCTTCCTTGGAATCGGAGTTCATTACCCAGGTCCCGGCCATGGGTCCGTCCAGATTGTATGTAGCGATCTCTTTCAGAACCTGCCTCAGGTAACTCTCGGGTTGAGAGAGCTTCTCACGGAACTCCTTCAAGGACCAGTGTTCCTTCATTTCGAAGAGCTCGTAGAGCCTAGAGATTAGGGCATCCCTGTCCATGCGATACGCCTTATCTTTAGGGCCGCGGCTGGAAATGGACTTCTATATCTTGTTAGATGAGGACAAGTAAGTTGAATGGGCGGACATGCGGGAGCAGCAGCAGCAGTAAACGAAAGTTCCTTCCCCTTTCCGTTGGTAAACTCTCCAACGGTACCCGGTCTGAGAAGGTTCATCTGAGCGTTGATTGATGTCATAACATTGTATCCTAGCTCTTTTTTGACAGCTTCAGGGCGGGCGTGAAGGATTGGGGCGCCCTCCATTCTGATAGGGGTTGCCAAAAGATCTTCTTGGAATTTGGCGACAAAAGAAGTTTTGTTAGCTGTTCGAGAGGTTAGCAAATGAGTCGTCATACAGAAATGTTTATTGTTACCTATGAGAGGACGTCGGAAGCTGGTTTCCTTTGACTCTCCGGCGGTCCCGGGGTCGCGATACCTCTTGCGGGACCCCTTAATGAAGGCTACTGGAATGGGAGGTCCGGCTTGTTTATTTGGAGCATCCTTCTCCTTCTCTGCCCAGCAATAAACATTACGGGGTTCCCCGCGCGATTCTAGATGGTAATCCTGTGGCAAGTTTTGACTAGATTTCAAGGTAGGATTCAACCTAAGTTGTATTTCTTGCTTCTAATAACACAACTCGTGTTAGGGGCCCACTTTGGTTGATTTAGTTTAATTTGGTAAAGCAGCCAACTTACATCACCAGGGGCCTTTGGAACCTTGACCCTGAGAGCGCCGAGTACGATCTCTTCGTTATCGTCAAAATCCACCAGCTCTTTCCAGTGATTAGTCAAATATGGGGGGAGCTTGACTAGCCAGGCAGTAGACTGTTGTTTGCCGTCCTTTGGATTTTCCGGGAGCCTGAGTTCAAAGGGGTCAGACTCGTATTGAGTATCATCGTCTTCCCATTCTCTCTTCGTGGGCATTCCGCAGGGGGGGGATTGAGGTTGATGATTTGAGTTGCCTTGTGGAGCCAGGGGAGCTATGGGAAGATAAAATCGATCCATATCCTCAAGAGTATCATCGCCTTCCCATTCTCTCTTCGTGGGCATTCCGCAGGGGGGGGATTGAGGTTGATGATTTGAGTTGCCTTGTGGAGCTAGGGGAGCTATAGGAAGAGAAAATTGATTCATATCCTCGAGAGATAGGTTTAACGTGGCTGAGGTTAATAAGAGATGAGAAATGAGTCTTGGGAATTGATAAAGGATGCGGCGCCAGTTGTGGTGGTAGTGATGAGAGCCAAAGGGAAGGTATCGGTGTGGGAAGAGAGGGTGGGAGGGGAAGACTTGGGAAAGGGGGCAGTTGGCCTTTTGAGGCCATTTCCAAGTATCAAGCTAGGGCTTTTCGTGCTAATAGAATGGTTGAGCGATAGAAAGAGGAACCGGTTGAGTCCCAAACCCTACCCATGTGTGCGTTTGTAGGAGCATACCCTAAGAACTCGAATAATCGGACCATGTGCTGGGACGTTGGAGCTACCTCTCTTAGTATGGTCTGGTGTCTTCTTCCCTTCCACTCTGTCTCGGGGGGCAGATTTTGGTGTGTTTTTCGCTCCTTTTCCAGAGGAGGAAATTTCGGACTACATTTATTCGAGTTCTTACGATAGTATATAATCTCGACTCTGCTAACCGGAAGCCCGCAGGGCTACAGTTGCTTAACCCTTCAGCCTTGTTACGATCCTCCTTACTATGTGCTGTTATCACAATGGACTTCTTCACCATCACGAAGAATAGAGTATTATGTTCTGAGAGCAGAAAACTTGAGAGGGCATATTGGGTCCGATTAGTCCACAAAGACCTATGGAGATTTCACCAAATTATCCCCGGCGGATAGGTACCTATTACCCACTTAGGGAGGGTTCTCAGGCACCTGTGCCTATTACCCGTGAGAGACAGCCAAATTCAGTGGATAGTTCGTGCAGAAATGTCTCGACGTCTCACTAGAAGCAGAAGTTCGAGGTGCAATCATTGGCACCATGACTAATCGAGCTAAGAGTTACCAACACTCCAATCATGTGGTGGCCTTAAGGCTAAGAATTTTTAGTGCAATTCACCGGTACCAGCCGAACTCTTCTCGTATCATGCTGAATTCGGCACACAAAAACAGTCTATTTTCTTATCGAGATCAAGATGAACTCACCCGGCGCAACAACGGAGGTGTTCCTCAGAACGGCTATATCACACTCTCACCCTCCTGGGCTAGAGGTGCCAAGGAAAGGTTTAACCGTTGCGACTGTGACATCTCATAGAGGGGCGGGGGCGCGATGCGTAGCCTTTGGCCTGTTCCTGGACCCCATATACTTTTAGTGTAAAAGGGGGGTGTCTCGGTATGGGGGTTCGATAATAGGTGCGGTAGGAAGGGCCATAAATCTTGACTGTGACCTGTCTAGTTATCCTTCGAAGTGGGTCTGTCAAGATATTAGGGACTTTTGGGTTGCTTTGTCACTTACCCTCTGCGCCGCTGGGTCAACAAAGCTGGTGACACAAAGCCGCGGGGCTAGGCTATCACTCAATTTATTTGTGGGGGTAAAGTCAAAGAATATCATGCCTATTTTACTGTGACAGGTATTATATGGGAGCAACAGCAGCTGTCCTGGTAGGGCTGTAGCGAGGCTCACACCGCTCAAGGGACTACCACCCTGTGTCATATTCTTGCTGTTCTTGTGCGTGCGGCACGAGACCAGGTCCGATTGAGAGAGGTATTGCGTGTGTCCTTTACTAAGTTAGTCTGGACAGCTTACTTATAAAATGCGGAGCCATACGATACATGACATCCCTGTATCTGGGGAGATGGGCAACCGATATTAGAAATAGGATTGCGTAGTAACTTTAACTCAAAAGCAAAATCGGGATTCCTGCTTCTCCTCTTGGCACCAAGTACTGCGACATTTTGGGCACCAAGCGCTACCAGTCGGGCACAGTGTCTCCTATGGCACGAACCATAGCGTAGGTCACTTGCGCGTGTGCTACTGGTACTCGAGTATGTGCATGAGGTTTCTGGTGAGTGATATGTATTTCCCCCGGAAGTTAAGAGCGAGGGGTTGCCACGCTCTTCCGGAAGACGTTCCTTGCTGGGACTCCTTTGGCTGGGAGGGAATTTCAGAGATTGAAAGAAGCCACAAGCCGAGAAGGGAGGAAAAAGGCGCTCAACCGAACGGAGGTCACCAAGATAGTCTGGCCACGATTTTCGGATCGATTGGCCTGCAGAGCTCTTCCGCACCGGGCCGGTACCGGCATGGGATCGGGTTGGGTTGGGCAAAATAGGATACCTCTACCGTTCCCCAATTGACAGAGATACGATAGCTGTTTTCGTGGCTTGAGTAGTGTACTAGTACTCGAGTACTAGTACTGTCTAATTTGAACCTGTGGCATGGGAACAGTACGCTGGTGGTATGATAAGAGTCTGGAGCAAGGAATGGAGCGGGGGGGCGAAAGAATGGGAGAGAGGCAATTCTAGCCCCTAGATTAGTCGAGAGTGGTACTGTACTGGTACATATCTACTGGGTACTCGTACTGGTACTTTATCTATATTCAATGACGTTTCTGTATTCAATGACGTTGAATCTTTTTCTCCGAGGCGTGGAAGAGGCTCTCTTGGGCAAGATCTTGGCCGACTGTTTCGTTGGTAGCGGGGCTGCGGTGGTAGGTTAGTCTAATTCTAAGCTAACTACTCGAGTAGTGTTGGTCCTTGTATGGCTCGGAACCCTCCCGTGGTTCCCAAGTTTAAACCACTCTCCCTTCTCACCATCTTCCACTCTCTGGTCTTGCGTCATTATCCCCGTTTTCCAATATTATAAATAATTTCTTCCGCTCTTCCAATCACTCCCTCACTCCGAGATCCCGATCTTCCCTCCAGTTTTCCATACTATTCTTATTCTTTAACCACAGAGGTCGGAAATTACTATCTCCTGGCTTCTCCGTTGGACTGATTAGAGGTGTCGTTGCTGCTGCTGCTGCTGTTGCTGTGGCTGTTGTGGTGTGTGGGCCAGGATGTTCGTGACCCCTTGCACCGTTCCATCTTCTACGCTTCTTTTCTTTTTCCTTCCATAGAATACCAGCACTCGAGTACGGTCCCTGTATGATATTTTATGTGAGCTGACATTAGAGTTTGTTCCAGGGCTCGAAGAACAGATAACCCTCTCGCTCTATCTCAGCGATCCAACAATCTTCAATTCTCACGTTCTTCCTATTTTCAGCCTCTGCCTTCTCCATATCACACTCGTTCAATCTACCTTTACACAGACCCCAGGTCCCTCCCTACCGACACTGGTCGTCCCGTGAAGAAACACCAGTCCAATCCTCCTATCAGTGACGCCCGTCTCCTCACCTCGTCGGAGCCCGCCGGACCTACTACCCCACAGTATACCCAGAAGGCTATTTCCTCTTTGATAACGCCGTATCTGACATTGAAGCCTGTGAAGCGCACGTCGAAAAAATCGGCCCACCCTCACAGGCTTTCTTCTTCGGCTTCATCGATACGTAGCACCGCGAGTAGCGTCCTCTCCAGAAAGCGCAAGTACTATTATGAACATCCTAAGCTTTCCACACTACCCTCAGAGATCCTGGACGAGATATTCCAGAATCTGGACCAGGGTACTCTGATTGCGCTCACAAAGGTTTCGAGACGTATGTTTGACGAAGCGGCGCACACACTATATGCCTCCCCGTCATTTGCTTCCACGTATCGCTTCGCCCAATTCGTTTCCGTGGTCTCGCAGAATCGGTTCCTAGCCAGGATGGTGCGTAAATTGGACCTATCGAACTTGGGGTCTTGTGTGGACCCGGACGTTCCCTTGGCGGGATGGAGGGAATGGAAATTTCGCTCCTCCCAGCTTTTCGCGGTCCGCCGGGATGATCGGGGCAGAAAGAAATCCGGTCAACGTAAATGTAAGCCGGCTTTGTTGACAGCCAATACTCATCCGCTTCCCTCGCCCCTCCTCAAGCAGTATTCCACCTCTAGAGATGTTCCTGTTGGCGGCATTATTCACGTCCTTAGAGCGTGCTCCTACCTCCACGAGCTAAACCTATCCAACGTCCAGCTTGCCCCGGACTACAGTGTGCGCTGGGCAAAGACCTCAATCTATAAGCCGGTAGCTTTCACCGGACTTTTATTCGTTTCCGACGTGCCGAAGAGTTTTACATGGAAGGAGGACGACACGAAGCCTTTGCATGCTTCCGTCGACCTTGTCGAAGCAATTCTGAGCCTCAAGTGTTTGGAAAGACTCAAAATCAAGGGAGGTCTTTGGGTCTCAAGAGACGCTGCCAGACGCATAGTCGAAAAATCTGAGAAACTCGCCAAAGTTGACTTTCGTGAGTGTGGCATGTACAAGGACAACTGTTGGGCTGTTGAAGGTCAAAGGGATAAGATCAAGGAGCTCATAGAGGAGGAATTGCAAGCAGAGCTCAGGAAGAGGCAGAGTGCTGCAAGTCCGTGATCATAACTTACGACTTTTGAGGTTCAGCTGTATTTCTTGCGGTTTAAAGCTTTGTTTTCCGTTCTTTCCGTTCCTTCTTTCCGCTAGATCTCCTTTGGTGTCTGGGTTAGGCGTAGGGGTTCTTTGCATCGGAGGGCCCGATAGGAGCTCTCGGATTTTTGTTTTCCAATCCCATTTCCAAAACCTCCAACACGCGCTGGGTGTAGGATGAATTTTCTTCAAACACGGTGGCCCCGGGTGAGCTTTTGAGAAAATACCTGGTGAAATTAAAAATCGAGTGACAAAATGTGCAAACAAAGAGGCTCAACATGCACGCACAGACAACAAACTCGAGCCCCACCCTGAGATAACTTAGATAAGCCACAGCCACGGCATCCCCCACCATCTCTTAGCTCATCAACAGCGATAGTACCTTAAGCTTCATCAAGCTCCCTCGGCTCAACTCAATCTCCCCTCTATCATCTCCACAACCTGCAGCAACGGTCACCGGAAACTCACTCACAACTCGTCACAAAGTCCCCCGGGAGAAAGAACAAGCCAACAATAATGGCATCCCCCGAGGTTCTCTCCCAGCTGACCGCTATCGAAACCTCTTCGGCCTCACAGGGCGACAAATCCCACTCCTTCATCGCCCTCCTTCAACCAATCCTCATAAATTCCCCAACAGCCAGCCGGGAAGCCAACCTAAGGGCCTTCGTGGATACGATCCTCAGCGACAACGTAGGGATAGTCACCAGCCGCCCAGTCCTAAGCGAATACCTCCAAACCCTACCGTCCCTCACCCCGGAGCTGCAGAAATCCCTCTACACCTACACATTGGACAAGATCTCGCCAAAGATCGTGTCCTTCGAGCAAGCGGATTGCACCATCCGCCTGGCCCTCGCAACCCTGCACGAAGCCTCGGACGACAATGCCCAGGCAGCGCGAGTTCTGGAGGGGATCCAGCTCAATCCGCACCAACGGCAGATCACAGACGAGTTCAGACTGGAAGTGTATATCCGGATAATGCGTAACTTGCTGGAGGACGATGAGAGCATATCCGCCGACAGCTGGCTCAACCGTGCCACCCTCATCATACACAAGAGCACGGACGCCAGTCTCAACTTGAACTTTGCAATGTGTCAGGCTCGCATACTCGATGCAAAGCGGCAGTTCTTGAATGCGTGCTCAAAGTACCACTTCCTCTCCTTCTCGAATCTTGTCGCGGAGGCGGATAAGTTGCAGTGCCTGAGTGCTGCCATGACTTGTGCGATTTTGGCACCGGCGGGGCCCTTGCGCAGTAGGAGTTTGGCAACACTGTATAAGGATGAGCGCGCCCCGCAGTTGCACAGCGACTACGCACTCCTGGAGAAGATGTACCTCGATCGCTTACTCTCCCCTAAGGAGGTAGAGGAGTTCGCGGCGCGCCTGCGCCCTCATCAGAAAGCTTTGCAGAGCGACGGAACCACAGTACTTTCCAAGGCTGTTATCGAACATAATTTGCTTGCTGCGTCGAGGCTTTATAATAACATTAGCGTGGAGGAACTCGGCGTGCTTCTTGGCCTATCCGGCGAGAAGGCGGAGGAGTATGCTGCCAGAATGATCGAGCAGAAGCGTATGAACGGCCAGATTGATCAGATCGATGGGCTCATTTACTTTGAGAGTGGAGGTAGTGGCGGGGCCGGAGGGGTGGTCGTCGGCAGGCAGATTAGGAAGTGGGATGAGAACGTTGCTGCTTTGGCCTTAGAGGTAGAGAATATTACCAGCATGTTGCAGAATGAGTATCCGGTTCGGTCCTCTGTTTTCCCTGCTCTAACTGTAAACAATGGCTGACTTGGTTAACAGGAATTTGTCGCATCGCACTTGGTAACTTAGATATTCGCCACGCAGTTACACCTCCCTCACGCTGTTGCGGTCGCCATACTTTCTATTCCGGAGTTTGGGGCTTACTTTAAATATACTTCACTCGGTATCACTCGTGTCGCGCGTGTTTTTGCCCTACGATGGGCTAGAGGGGTTGTCAATAAACTATTATCATGCCATAAAAGCCCATAGCTTCATGTACCGCTTAGACTATTATAACAATCAAAGTGGAACAAATGAAAACTGTGATTACGGTCTTTTTGACAGCGAGAGAAAAAGAGAAAAAAAATGGGTTGAATGAAGAAAAAGGTTAATCAACGAGAGACAAACAAAAATTACTTTGTAATCCCATCTTACAGTGACAAAAAGCTCCAAGCCGTTTATAAAAGTATTTGAATTAACAGGAACAGGATCCGTCCGCTTGCGTGCTATCATTCCGATCGATATCGACATTAATCACTATAGCCGCATCTATTAGCCCGCACCCTTGACCGAATCTCCCGGCGATAGGGAAACATACTCTCAGAATTAGGCTCGTTCAATGTTCCTTCCATTCCCGGCAATGCCTGGGCGATCCTCTTAAACAGCGTCTTGACGTTATGTCCAGCTTTGGCGCTTGTCTCGATGAACATAACCTTAAATTCCTTAGCCTTCTTCTCGCCCTCCTCGGTTGTAATCTGCCGCTTATCGTTGAGATCCGTCTTGTTTCCCACGAGCACTATTATTACATCGTTTCCACGTTCGCCACGGACGTCGTCGACCCATTTGGTGGTGTTTTGGAAGGAGGTGCGGTCTACCCCTTTATATCAGTCCCAAGAGCAGCAGCACAGCACAGGCAGGGTCGGAGAGAATAATACTGGTGATATCGTAGACTACCACCGCGACGCTGGAGTCGCGAATGTAAGAGGGTATCAAAGAGCGGAAGCGTTCTTGACCAGCCGTATCCCAGAGTTGGAGGCGGACGGTTCGGTCTTCAAGGTACATTGTCTAGTGCACACACAAGGGGCTCCGCGTTAGCTCATCCGTACGAACCGGCCGGTGGGTGAGTGGGATGGTGCGGCGAATATGGATGGATGGGGAGGTTTGCCTTTGACAGAAAATCGATTCCAATGGTGGCCTGGTACATGTTATCGAAAGAGTCGTACATGAACCTGGTTATCAGTGAGGTTTTGCCGACTGTGCATGTCACCCCCACATGATCGGATTAGCCTCCTCCCCTCTTTTTTTTGTTTTTTTGCTCTTGTCTTCGCCCTTTCGTTTTTTTTTTTTTCCTTCCTGTCGTGGGTGCGGGGGTAGGATTACCGCTCTGCTCTCCAAGAAAAACTAATCTGTTGGTGAGGATCCCGAGGATTAGCGAACGAACGAACGGGCGAAACCGCTGATGGGGGGAATGGCTAACTTGAACTTCTTTAAAGGATTCGAGTACGAACCCGCTGAAGCTGCCATTGTTAGGGTGGGGTGTGTGTGTGTGTGTGTGTGTGTGTGTGTGAAGGGGGTGGGATGTTAGGTTCGTGTGGGTGAGGTTGAAGAACGGGAATGTTGGGGGGGGGGGTAAAGTCGCGGGCTTGGAAAAGGGAGAGAGAGAGCAGGAGGTTGTTGAGAAGGTCAACGTTGAAAGGTGTTGCTGGTTTATGTGCACTGCCACCTGCCACAATTACACTAGCCACAGTGTAACTTAACCTGTGGTCCCGGTGGCGGTGGCGGTGTCCGCCGGGCAGGAGAATCCGGGGTAACTTTAGTTGCTCAATACTGGCATAAGAACCGTTTCATAGAAAGAAATTTATTATAATGCACTGCAGTAGTGTTAGATATCATGTGTGCGAATGTGGGAGCAAGGGTGAAGAAGTTACATAAGGATCCTGCTCGGCATGTGCCATTTTAGAAGCTCTGTGGTATTTCTGAAAATAAAGGTGTTTGTCAGTCCTGGCACTTTTGCACAATGTTTCCCTTTTGCTTCTAAGGCAGACTTCTATCATCACAAGACTATAATCTAAGTTTCCAAAGAACCCTATACAAGAAATTATATGAGGGTAGAATTTTTCACACAAAATCTAAGTGCCTGTTTGGCAAAAATGGGAGAGTTCAGTTGGATAGACCGTTTCTGCTGTTAAGATGGACTTTCTCTCCATTTTGAAACGGAAGGAAAAGGGTCATTTGTATGGGGAGCAGGACGGAACCGTTGTGTCCAAATTGGCCCTAAGCATTACTCAGTTGTTCAAGGCGATTATGAAAAAATACAATGATATTTTTCGACAGTACCTTGGCATTTGTGGCCGCCGAACACACCCCTGATTAATTGCAAATATACCATAAAGGGTATGCCATAAAAGTAGAAATATTGTATACCATGGTATTTGCGGCCGGGAGAAATGGCCTTAAACTGCGCTGTGTACTACCTCGCCCCAATGGGTTGTTAGATGTTCGGGGTGTTTCCTCCGAACCAGGCAATCTGGACCACTGGTATCCAACTCAGCTCTCCGGAATAGATAGCCTCAGTTGGGCATACCGGTACTTGTGCACCCTCCTTAGTATCACCAGGGCAGATAAGAATTACTCTGCGAATCGATCACTTTGTATTCGGTCTCGAGTGGGTGCCCAACTCTTATGTATTACCGGCACTCTGTGGGTACGTTGATGGTGTATATGTGTTCACCGGGATAGCACCCACCCATGATACCAGATGGGATGCATCAAGCCACCCCCCCGGCTCTCCGCCGTGGGCTTTATCGCACTTTAGATAGAAAAGTGGAATAATGTGCTCCTGGTTGTACGGTAAGTGGTTAGCTCGCTGAACCTAATATGAGTAGGCTACCGGTAAGTTGAAGTTCGATACCGAGTTTTAAAATCTCATGGGTAGAGTACCGGTAGGTGCAAGTGTATGCTTGTGGCCGCGCAGTACGACATGGTCTGAACCCTTTCCCTCACGTGACACCGACCGGAGCTAGCGTGGAGTAGCTTACAGGTACTTTGGTGTTTCAAGTAAGCTTGCCACACACAAAAACTGTTAATTCATTATGACTTTGCCTTGCCGCGCAATAAATTTTTTTCAAGCGGAGATGGGGGTCGAGGGGTGGGTAGCGAGCCAAGATTGGGGGGTAAAGTGAGAATCGGGGATGCTCTTTCAATTGGCAAACAAACTGACAAGGTGCATTGAGCTTCGCAAAAGAGCCAACTCGGAAGCCACCTTCACGATATCTGGTTAGCCCATGTATTCTTAAATGTACTCTTTTATAACAATGATATGGAGCTGCAACGGCAATTCCCTTCAGAAGCTATAACGATCAGCCATAGACAGCAGCGTGCCCAAAATCATCTTCACTATCACAACCTCAAAGCCTTCATTGGAGGGGAGGATTTCATGTTGGGGGGTAACGAACGGGGGGGGGGGGAGAGTTCATTGTTTCCATTTGTGTGGTAAGGTTGGGGCTGGGCAGCTGGGGGTGGGAATTCCGATACCCAGTGTCTAGCCTCAATTTGGCCGCGCGAGTGCGGATATATAGCGCAGAATGGGATTTACTTCCCTTACATTACATACTGAAGTTTATCCCCGTATCAAATCCTATGGTAACCTGCAGTACCTGACAATTAGTATTGAAAAACGATTCAATTGTCAAGCCGTATACCGGAGACCTGTGCGTACCATAGATACTTAGGAACTTGATTCAATCTCAGAGGGCCAGAAAGGCCTACTATTTATACAGTGAAACAGCAACATATATCCGCAGTAGGAAAGATAATAAGGAACCAATTTGGAAGACAAGAGAAAAACAAGTGAGAACAAAATTACAGAACCAGTCGACAGATTGGGCGGTAACATGAGGGGAAAAGCCAAATGCAGTAAGTCCAGCTTGGAAAGTAGAAGGCTGGAGCCAAGGTCTAATGACCGACTCTGTCGTACTCTAATGCGTAGACAGTGCATATCCGAAAGCCTAATTCCAACAATTAGAGCCCTGCTTGAGCAAGAGTGATATTTCATGACTCTGATCACTTTTCTGCCCCGCATCAAGAATAGAGCAACTAAAGCAAGCTCATGGAATAATGAGAACGCCCACGCGGATCATATCTACTTTGTAGATCTGGTGAAAGTGCTATCCCTCTGCCAGAGATAGGACTGGGTCCCATACGTGGGGGGCCGGAACCGTGAAATTATCACTCACCAGAGGCCAGGTTGGTACAGAATCTTCATTCCCCTAGTGGGTTGAATGGGGAGAGGCGAGCTGCATAGGCTAGGGTATATGCTGTATCCCCCCCCCCTCGAGGTCTTCTGGGTGGTGAAAAGGCTAGTGACCTAGCTATCGTGTGATTAATGGGTTTCAAGAATCAGAGTGTGCAGTAACTGCCGTAAAGCGGGCCTAGTTGAAAGTGGCTCGCTTTCCCAAGACTTTTTTCTTATTTTTCCCCGAAAGAAACGAGAGGAAAAGGGTCTAACGCCATAGCCTTCTTGAGAATAAAATTCACCGAGTGAGATTTTATGTTGCAAACTTGAATTCGCGAAATTCACAACCACCGCTTCCATCTTGAATTGATGGGGTATGGTGAGATAAACACCAGGCGAAAGCAGGTGCTCTCTCTCTAACATCTGGAGCTGATAAACGCCTTTTGCACGACAAAGCGGGGAACGGAACACACAAAGCATCGATACAGTGAATTAATTTTCCTTGACTATAATATTTCGTTAACCAAAGCAATATCTACAAAGTCAAAGTCAAGCAGGAACCCGAACTTCAAACGCCGTAATGCCCTCGGAAACCCCCATCCCGGCGATCACCCTCAACTCCACCTACCTCCTTCACCCCTCCCGCCCAGCACCCATAACCCCAGAGCACCTCGCCGAAGTCCTAACCTTAACAAACCGCTCCCTCTCTACCATGCACAAAACACTAACTAGCCTAACAACCCTCGCCAACGCCGCCCACGACCAGCACACCGCAACCCTCCAAGACGCCCGGGCCTACCACGAATACCTAACCACCCAAGCCCTAGCCCTACGGGGTCATGCGGAAAAGCTCATAGCGCTGGACACCGAAGCGTATTTTTGGGAATGGGTGGAGTTGAGAAACCGTTTGCATGCTGTTTCCGATGGGCCCGGGGCGGAATGTGCGGAGTTGGTGGCCAGGATTGAGACCGTGTATTGGAAGGGGGCGGATGGGGTTTGGGCGTGGATTAGGAGGGGGCAAGAGGATGTTAGAAGGGCTGAGGGTCTTTTTAGGGGAGTTTTGGAGTGTGCGGAGAGGAGGGGGTGGTGGTTTCGAGTTGGGGAGGGGGAGGAAGGGGGGGTTTATTACCTTGTGGGACGGGGGGCGGGTGAGGAGAAGGTTCTGAGGCAGGAGTAGGTGGAGGAGTGGTTTATCTGTGGTGGGATGCCTTGGGCAGTGGGACTTGCTGTTATGGAGATCGAAAGCTGTTAAGAGTAGAGTAGATATAAGGTGCATCTTATGGATTGAACTACGAGAGTTTCTAGAGTTGTATTGAGAGAATAAAACTGCGTTCCTTTTTTTTTGGTTAGTTTCTAATGTTCACTCGCCCGCGTTACTCAGCTTCACACCCGCGGTATCCCTGGTCTCCCGCTTTGATGAACCCACCTTTCCACAGCCACCTTGATTATGATTGTTTGACTGGGTGCTCGAAGCTAGCTATTGTAATGGGTGTTCCATCGGGCGTACCGTACAGGGACAGTCCGGAGATGAAAGGCAGTAAAGGGAAGGGAAAAGATAGGCAGAGTAAAGGATCAGGGCTCAAGTAGACATAGCTTATCCTGTACGAATTGTGAGAAAGAAATATTCCAACGAGGAAAGAAAATGGAACAAATTTGGGATGAAACCAGGAACAGGAATAAGAGAGTACGGAGAGACACTAGCTGTCCCCACCTCGAGACGTTGAGGGTAGTTGCTCCTGAGATAATATTCCATGGCTACCTTATTTAAATGAAATGAATATATAAAACAACCTCAGTGTACCTGTTACATTGATAACGTAATTTAACTATTCATGTTTGAGCTCCCTGAGGAGATTTTTTATAAAGTTCAACAAATGAATAATTTTAAACTATACATTCTGAAAGGGCAATGCACTTTTTAAAATTTAAACTAATAGTGTACCTTGACCCAGCTCTCTCTCCCATCCTACTTCCCAAAATCCTCCTTCCTCCAAATCACCAGCTCATCCTCTTTCTCTACATCTGTATTATTTCTTGACATCATCTTGTGCCCCTGTTTCCTCCTCCCCCAAACCAAGTCTGTGTAACCATCTGATTTGTGCCCCTCTCTGGCAACTCCTTTACTAACTCCTTAACTAGTGGAACTCCATGACAGGCATCAAACGGGGTTGTGTTGGGTGTAAAATTCAGATCGTATACGTCCAGGATACCCTTTTGAAAATAGATGACATATGTACGCCAACTAAGAGATTTCTCTGCTTGCTGTTCTGCAGCATTGCACTATGGATTAGTGAATACTGGCATGACATCTGATTTTTGAATTAATTTTAGGAAACCACTAATTGTCAAACCTTCAGTCCAGCCCAGAAGTAAGGCTGCTGCTTCGTCAGATCTTATTTTGACCTTTTCTTCTCCATTGGCAGCCTGGGTTTTGCCGACTCAGATTGATATTCGCTTGGGCATTGCACTATGGAACATTGTAGCCTTTGGACAGATTTTGGGTGAATGCTGAAAGGTGGTTGAAACTTTGTCCATTTCCTTAAATAATTTCATCAATTGTTGAGTGGTGGTTTGATAGTTGAAGGACATAGTAAAATCAAATATGTTGAATAATGGTGCTGATTATTGACAGAGGAGAACTATCGGAGTTTTGCTTGTTGAGAGAGGTGGAAGAATAAGGTAATTGGTTTGTGTAGTTGTTGTTAAGATTGAGTGCTCAAGAATTGAGATGTATTTTATATCTATTATTTGAGTCACAAACTTAAAGTTTAAATAGTATTTTACATTTATAACTCTATTATATTATTCTACTATAATTCTCTTAGGTCTAATCTACAATACCTCTCATAGGTTTAATAAAGAAAATATACCTATTGATTTTAAAAATATTATGCTTATTAAAGAGAGAGATATTGAATTAAAATATAGGAATAAATAAATTTATTTAATGTAAATAGATATTTGATCAATATTGCAAGGAGTTAGAATGATGTAGTACAGGCTTGAGCAGTCAGAGAAAGGCAGATATTTCATGTGATTATTCAGGATCAACTTGATGGGTTAAAATTATAATAGAATTAAACCTGATAGATAGCTTCTTAGTAACTTGTAAGATATACTTGAGTAAATATATTATAATAAGAATAGTATATATAAGAATCAGTAACAATATCATAATAATTAGATTATTTTTACAATTAACAATATATTGACTTTAAGCGGTACTATATAATGATACAGAATAAGTATAGTCAGTATATAAAATGATATTGTATATGTTTGAGTACTGAGGAAATGTTAGAAATGCCATATAGTTTTTATGAATACTGTCTTTCAAGTCTGATAGAATTAAATCTTGTGAACAACTTCTTAGTAACTTTTAAGATTCACTTGAATTAACAAAATATAATGAAAATAATATATAGAAGAATCAGGAACTATTTAATAATAACTGAAAAGGTATGCTTTTAATAGACACTTTTAATTTCTTCTTATTTTTTGAATTAACTTATATGTTGGTTGACTTTAATTTAGGTAGTACTATTTATACAGAACTATAATAAGAAGAGTAGCAAGTATGAAAAATGATATGATACATGCCTGAGAAGTCAGGGAAAGCCAGAAATTTCATATGTTATTTATAAATAGTATCATTAAAGCTGAATAGAATTAAATCTTATGAACAGTTCTTTATTAACTTGTAAGATTGACTTGAATGAACATCTTGTAATTAAAACCTCAAGTGTACATCAGCAAAAATATTACTCTGCGTTCTGTGCGTTCTGTGCGTCTGACGCACCTGACGCTGGAACGCTAATCGCGAATCAGGACGCAACCACCTACCCACACAACTCATCTGACGCAACCTGACGCAGCACCTAATCCTCAGGACGCACCAGACGCAGCACCTAATCCTCAGGACGCACCAGACGCAGCACCTAATCCTCAGAACAAACCAGACGCAGCACCTAATACTCAGGACGCCATCTGACGCCAGACCACATCTTCCTGAGATAAGCGAAGGGTCCCCCCTTTACTTCTTTCTGACCTTGGTCACCCGGGTCACAATAGATTTCATTCTGTCAAACTATTAAATTTACTAGATGAAGGCTTCTATTGTTCTAATAAACATGCAAAGTCTGAGCCCAGCGTCCCCCACCCGAGCCCCCCCCACAAGGGTCAGTGATTTCATGAGTTATGATGCGACAGAGACGTCCTTTATACCGCTGCGTAGCTGGCGTCCAGCCCAACAATCCCCCGCAATCAGATCCAGGATCGGAGCCATGGTTGTGGAGAAATCTGTCATCGAGTTCTGGGATCGCCAGCACTTCATTCAGCCCTGTAACTTCATGAATAAAAATCGCGGAGGGATGGACCTTATATCATTGTGAAGCTGGCATCGAGCCCAACAATCTCCCGCAATCAGATCCAGAATCGGCCTGGAGGTCGTGGAGGAATCTGACATCAAGCTCTGGGAGCGCCAGGATACCTATAAAGCCAACCCCTACAAGGGCCAGCGATTTCATGAGTTATGATGCGACAGAGACGTCCTTTATACCGCTGCGTAGCTGGCGTCCAGCCCAACAATCCCCCGCAATCAGATCCCGGATCGGAGCCATGGTTGTGGAGGAATCTGTCATCGAGTTCTGGGATCGCCAGCACTCCATTCAGCCCTGTAACCTCATGAATAAAAGTCGCGGAGGGATGGACCTTACATCATTGTGAAGCTGGCATCGAGCCCAACAATCTCCCGCAATCAGAACCCGAATCGGCCCAGCGGTCGTGGAGGAATCTGACATCAAGCTCTGGGAGCGCCAGGATACCTATAAAGCCAACTCCCACAAGGGCCAGCGATTTCATGAGTTTTGATGCGACAGAGACGTCCTTTATACCGCTGCGTAGCTGGCGTCGAGCCCAACAATCCCCTGCAATCAGATCCAGGATCGGAGAAGCGGTTGTGGAGGAATCTGCCATCGAGTTCAGGGATCGCCAGCATCCCACCCCATTCAACCCTGTAACTTCATGAATAATAGCCCTCTGGGGATGAATCT